>Ga0265294_10009006_pt1 | contig 11562 bp, 12 predicted proteins | sample MunlanPumphouse3_FD_192504 | JGI IMG/M metagenome (GOLD analysis project Ga0265294, IMG submission 192504) | Groundwater microbial communities from a municipal landfill in Southern Ontario, Canada - Pumphouse #3 | ecosystem: Environmental > Aquatic > Deep subsurface > Groundwater | place...
TTGTAAGAATTGGTGTATTTCTAACAATACATAGTAAAGTTGAGCCCTATCTTCAAAGTTTTTTCGGGTATCGGGTAAATCAGATGTTTTGAAATAATCTAGTAATTGATTGAGCTTATCAGTTAATTGAAGGGCATAATTATCATCACCTATTTGACCTTTAAACTCTTTCAAATAATTTAGGATAAGTGCTTTTTCTTTAATGTCGCTAACATTAATTAAAGTATTATTGATGCGCTTTAGTATTAATATTTGTTCTTTACGCATTTCAACATATCTTAAACGATCAATCAAACCATCAATATTATTGTTTTCTAACTCTTCACGAATATTATCGTTTGCAGAAGAGATTAACTGATCTAATTCTTTAAAAGAAATATCTTTTTTTGCGGCAATGGAAAGAATGATTTCTTCAATTGACTGATTGATGCGACTGACTTCTAATCTTATTTTCTTTTTTAAATCAGGCATGTATAGATTAAGAAAAAAGGCAACCCCAACCCCAATTAATAAAATGAATAAAGCATTTAGTGCGAAGTTAACTTCTTGTTCCAAATAAACTTGAGAGACGAGCACTAAAGAAACAACAATGCCTCGGTCCATTTTTATCAAGTAGCTTAAAGGGATAAATAGGGCAATAAAAACAAATAAGCTCCAGATACTAAAACCCATGAAATAGAAGATTAAATAAGCTAAACTTAAGGCAATTAAGGAATCAATAATTCGAATGAACCCTATTTCAATTGATCTTTTTCGAGTCGGTTCTAAAGATAATACCGCAATTACCCCTGCTGTATAAACATAATCAAGTGAGAATGCCTCCGCTATCAAAAAACCCATAATAAAACCTATTGTCATTTTTGTTAACAAATAATAATTAATTTTCATCATATCACCACTGTTATTATACAAAAAATAGCGAAGAAATGTTATTAAAACGTTGGTTATTGAGATATAAAATCAATAAAAGTAAATGAAAACGCTTCATGTTTACCTTGCTTGATAATAATTACTTTTTGTGCTAGAATGTCAACATAAATAAACGAAAATGAAGGTGAAATATGTTTAAGGTGTTTTTAGATAAATTTTTAGAATCATTTAAGTCTGTCCTTCCGGTAACTATAGTATTAATCATATTAGGTGTCGTTATGGGATTACCCACATCAACGATGTTATGGTTTCTACTAGGGGCGTTGTTGTTGGTGATTGGACTAGCATTATTTCAACTGGGTGCTTTTGAATCAACCAGTGTAATTGCAGAAGATATCGGTAGGTTTATTGTTAAAAGAAAAAACCTAGCGATTTTTGTTATTATTGCATTTATGATGGGTTTTTTCATCATCATTGCAGAACCAAGTGTGAGGGTGGTGGCAGATCAATTAAGTGAAGTTATCAAACCTCAAGAAATTATTATTTATACCATTGCTATTGGTGTTGGTTTATTTTTGACCATTGGATTGCTTAGAATCCTATTTAACATTTCATTTAGAACGATGGTTATTATTTTATATTCTTCGGTGTTTGTATTGGCACTAGTCGTAAACCAAATTAACCCAGTATTTATTCCCTTAGCTTTTGATTCAGGTGGCGTTGCCACTGGACCACTTAGTGTTCCTTTTATTTTGAGTTTAGCCTATGGTATTAGTAAAGCTAGAGGCGATAAAGCAAGTGATCAAGATTCATTTGGTCTAGTGGGGATTACAGTTATTGGTCCTATATTTGCGATATTAATTTTAGGTCTATTTCTACCTAATATTCCAGCGGATATGATGAACACACCAGGATCAGCCACTACAACATTAGTTCAATATTTACGTCTTTATACAGGACAAATGGCGATTGCCATATTACCTTTTGTTATATTTTTTATTGTATTCCAAATTATTGACTTTAAATATCCAAAACGAAAAGTGATTAAAATATTAATTGCCTTCCTTTATACTTATGTCGGTTTAGTTTTATTTTTAGCTGGTGCAAACGGGGCATATTCAGTATTAGGTAGTGCCGTAGGGGGTTATTTAGCAGATAATTCCGTGTTATTAATTTTAGTGGGAGCAATTTTCGGACTTTTAGTTGCAGCACCAGAACCTTCTGTGATAGCAGTTAACAGACAAGTTGAAGATGTAACTGCCGGGGCAATTTCAAGAAAATTAATGTTAGGAGCAATTTCAATCGGGGTCGCAATCGCATTAGTCTTATCAATGATTCGGATGATAACTCAAATTAACTTATTATGGTTTGTCATACCAGGTTATATTATCGCAATTATCTTAATGTTTTTCACACCCAAGATATTTTCTTTAATTGGGTTTGATGCGGGTAGCGCAGTGACAGGGGCGATGACTACGGCGTTTTTAATGCCATTTGCGATTGGTGCTGCTCAAGCACTGCATTCAGACGTATTATCAAATGCCTATGGTTTAATTGTATTGGGCTCTATGGCGCCCGTTATTAGTATTCAAATATTGGGATTGGTTTATAGTCATAAACAGAAGATTCAAACTGAATTTGAGAGTGAAGACGATATTCTTGATTTAAGAGGGCTAACAGAATGAAACTATTAATTACAGTAATAGAACGTGATAAAGGTGAACGTGTTATGGAGATTATGGGCGAATATAAAGTAGATTATTCAGTAACCTTCCTTGGCTCGGGCACTGCGTTACCAAGTATGATGGAATATTTTTCATTAACAGATCGAAGTAAAGACATTGTCTTTTCATTAGTGGCAGACAGTGATACGCCACTGATATTAGAACGACTTGAAAAGGAGTTCGCGATGACAAAAAATAATACAGCATCTGTATTAACTATTAATTTAAATGCAATCAACAGAATTGCTTATGAACACCTTTTAGAAAAGGGGACGAAGAATGGATAAAAAAGAATTAATCATATATATATGTAATAGTGGCTATGCCTACGAGGCGATGGATGTCGCAAGAGATGCTGGAGCAGGTGGTGGAACGATACTACATGGTAGAAGTTCATTGACCGCCGAACATAAAACCTTTTTTGGGGTAACGATTCATCCAGAAAAAGATCTGTTATTTATTGTTTGTTTAAAAGAACAAAAACAGGCTATTATGAATGCGATCAATAATCAATATGGTGTTACATCAAAAGCTGGCGGTGTCATCTTCGCAATGGACGTTGAAGATAGTTTAGGCATCAATTTTAACAATAAAATCAAAACAGATAAATAAAACTCCAACTTTGGAGTTTTTTTTATATTAATGTGTAAAAATGTTTTATTTTGGTTAGGTTCATTGTAAAAAAAATGATTTTCTTATAAACTATATACATAAACTAATAGAGAGAAACAAAAGTTTAAATTAGTTTTAAACTTATTTAATGACAGAGTTATCTTTGTTTGTCTGGTTACTTTGATTGTTTTTAGGATTGCCCCATTTATTGGGATTGTTGTAAAGACAATGTTCATGTTTTAGATTAATTTGATATATAATAGAGGTAAGCTATGAAATTACTAGTAACGATTGTCGAAAGAGATAAAGGCGAGAAAGTAACAACCCTTATCAGTCAATTTAAAGTTGATTATTCTGTTGTCTTTCTTGGACAAGGAACAGCCTCAAGTAAAATGCTAGAATACTTGTCATTAGAAGATACGAAAAAGGATATCGTCCTTTCTTTGATTGATGATGCTGACGAAAAAAGTATATTAGACACACTGAGTAGATATTTTGAGTCAAATCAAAGGCATCATGGGATTGCCTACACAGTTGGGTTAACTTCGATAAACCGCTTAGCGTTTAAATATTTGATGGGAAACGAGGTATTTGAAGATGGAAGATAAAGCTTTAATAGTTTATATTTGTAACAGTGGTTATGCTTACCAAGCGATGGATGAAGCAAGACGTGCTGGAGCTAGAGGGGGAACAATCTTACATGGGCGTAGTTCGCTTTCTACTGAGAAACAAAAATTCTTTGGCATTACAATTCACCCAGAAAAAGATATCTTAATGATTGTTTGTCTTGAATCGCAAAAACAGGATTTAATGAAAGCCATTAACCAAAAGTACGGCGTAACAACTGAAGCAAGAGGGATCATTTTTTCTATGAAGGTTGATGACACTGTCGGCATACGTTTTGATGCGATTCCACTACCGGAAAAATGAGACTGACTTACGAAACAGAAATCACACTTAATAAACCCATTGAAGATGTTATTAGAATCATGTTTGATTACCATCAAATGCGGTTTTATGGCGTGCCTAAATTAGACCATCATGTTCATCTTGTTAGCAAACCCCCTTTAGAAGGGGCGATAACAGAACTTTACTATCAAAATAAAGATGAAACTTATAAAATGGTTGAGGTTATCTTAGAAAATAATTTGCCAAAAAGTATTACCCGTGAATATACACTTGGTGCAGTAAAGAACAAATGTAAAGATAGTTTTACTGAAGTAAATGGAATTACAACTTGGAAGATGGATGTTCTGTTTGTATTTTCTGAAAATCACCCAGTTGATAAGGAAACATTTGAAAAAACAACTTTAAAGCAAATGAATGCCTTTAAAGACTATATTGAATTGATTTAATCATTACTATATAAAATAATTTAGCTATATGTTACACTGTTTATAATTTGGAGGATTAATAACATGGTTAGAAAAAGGTCACAATATGATACATTTACAAACCGCTTTATTGCAGCAACCCCAATTTTGGTGACAATTGCTTATTTAATAATGGGTTTTGAGTTTGATTTATGGCACCCTGGTTGGGTCATATTTATCTTAATTCCTTTAATGCCGGCTTTATTAAAACCACGTACGGCAATTAGAGGGCTGTTTCCACTTATTATAGTCGCAATTTATTTGTTGATGGGTTTTATTTGGGGATTATGGCATCCAGGCTGGATTATTTTCCTATGCATTCCAGTATTTTATATTTTATTTCCTGAACGTAGGAAAGATGAAATCGTTACATTTGATATCGGTGAAGACGATGATAATCATGAGAATCAATAATAACTAAACGAGTTATAATAACGGGTAATAAACCCGTTATTTTTTAATAAATTATAAAAATATAAAATTTAATTAATAAAAAACTTTATTATACTAGTTGATATTTATTTCTAGATTTATTTGGTATAATAAAATATAGGAGGATTATTTATGAATAAAAATCAAAACAAATTAGCTAGTATGTTGGCATTTTTGGCACTTGTAGTCAGTGCAATTGTTTGGACGCTACAAATTGTTTTAGGTCTTGTGGGTGCGGATGTTAACCTAGGTATCTTTACATCAATCGCCAATATAATTTTAATTTTGGTGGTCATTTGGTTGGGTTGGCAATATGCAAAAGGTTTAGGAAAATTTTGGCGAATTGTGTTTATTGTAATCGCAATAATTGCAATCCTAACTGCCTTCGGTATTAGCATTAATTTTAGCTAATTGAATTTTACAATTAGATAAATACCGGATTTGGGGTTGTTCATCCGACCTCTAAAAACAAAACATTTCTAATGAAAAATAGACTAATTAGTTTCATTCTAATTGGTCTTTTTTTTGATAAAAAAATTGGTATAATAGGCATACTAAGAAAGGGGATTTTATAAAATGAAAAGACAAATTCTGTGTATTGATTTAAAGAGTTTTTATGCCAGTGTAGAATGTGTTTTACGCGATTTAAATCCCTTTTTAACCCCTTTAGCGGTTGCTGATGAGTCTAGGGGTGGCGGTTCAATTGTTTTAGCAGTTTCGCCTTATCTAAAAAACTTAGGGGTTCCATCAAGATGTCGAATTTTTGAAATTGATAAAATTCATAGCGTTATCTTTGCGAAACCACGAATGAATACTTATATTGAATATTCCACTAAAGTCATAGACATTTATTTGGATTTTATTAGCGATGAAGATCTATTTGTTTACTCAATTGATGAAGCTTTTTTAGATGTAACAGCATACTTGAATTATTACAAAATGACCGCTTATGAGTTAGCTAGAAAAATATTAAAAACAATTCATGAAAGATTAGGCCTTTATGCAACTTGTGGCATTGGTCCAAACATGTTAATTTCTAAACTTGCTTTAGATTTAGAATCAAAAAAGAAAAAAGATTTTATCGCAAGTTGGACTAAAGACGATATTCAAAAAAAATTATGGCCAGTAAAACCACTTTCAAAAATGTGGGGGATTGGACCGAAAATGGAGAAAAATTTAAATCGTTTAGGTATTTATAATGTCGGTGAATTAGCCAACTATAATCCCAAAAAACTTCATAAGTATTTTGGAATTATGGGGGTGGAACTCTATAATCATGCGAATGGTCGTGATGAATCGAAAATCCAAGATCAAAGCGAATTAAAAAGCATTCACCAGAGTTATTCAGTCGGTCAAGTGTTATTTAAAAATTATAATTATAACGATACGAAGTTAATTATTAGAGAAATGACGGATGATTTAACAAGACGACTAAGACTAAATAAAAAAATGTGTTTGGTCGTTAGCTTAGGTATTGGTTATTCAAAGGAATATGGTGGCGGTTTTTCCAGACAAATGAGATTAGACAATAAAACGTCAAATCCAAAAAAAATTTTAGAAGCATTATATCATTTATTGGATTCGTTCGTTGAGGAGTATCCAATTAGACGAATTCATATCGGCGCATCCAATCTTACAACCACAACCAATCAGCAACTTAGCTTATTTGAAGATTATCAGGCGGAACAACTTGAGTATCAATTAGATTTAGCAGTTGATGCACTAAAAGATCATTATGGACCAAGTTCGATTGATAAAGCATCTGTCTTATATGAAGCCTCGACAAAACGGAGACGTGAAGCATCGGTAGGTGGTCACAATGCTTAAAGATTTAGACCGTGGATTAATTAAATGGCTCCCATTTGACGCCTTAACCGGATTTAAACAGGCGGTTTATGAACTTAAAAATAAACGATTGAAACCCAGCAAACCAATCTTATCTGAAGATCAACTGGCGATAATGGACTATCAAATTTCGACAGCCTTAAAATTTCAAAAGTCTATTTCACTATATGTTTATAAAAACGAATCAATTATATATGTTACAGGCTTAATTAAAAAATTAGATTTGGTAAAAAGACAGCTGCATGTTGATAATTATTGGTACCCTTTGGACTCCATTTTATCACTTGAAATTTCCAGTGAATTCACCGCTTATGAAGACATGATTTATTAAAAAAATCATGTTTTTTTCCTTAAAAATACGCATAATAAAATAGGGTAAAATAATTAATACGCATTTTATAAATATTAATAATATTATAAATAGCATAAATTAAATATGAATAATAAAAACAAATAAATATAAAAAAACGCCACTTAATATCGTAAGTGACGCTTTTATCAAATAATTTATGTTGTTATTAATTCTTTTTTATTGTAAAAATTTTTACTTCACCATTTCCCATTAAGAAATAAGGGTTACCTTGATAGTCAAATTCATGAATTTCTCTTGTCCCTTTTTCATGCATTGCATAGAGCATATTTCCTTTGAATTCTAAATCAATGGTTTTTCTAATTTTTGATAAATCAACTTTCACATTTTGTGAATACTGATAATATGGATTGCCAATAATGAATAAAATTTCATTTTTAGCTTCATAAGCAAAACCAATGATGTTGTGTCCTTCAGTAAAGTGAAGAGGAAGATAGTTTTTCTTATTTGTAATAACGTTTAAATATTTTTTTCTAATTGGTTTGATTATTTTCAAGTTATCTTTAATATCGTAGCTCATGTGATTTAGATAATGAAAGGCGAATTTATCGAATAAGGCAAGTTTCATGTAGTATGGATCATGTTCTGGTAACATGTAAAGTTCGTTTTCACGTGGCCCAATCCCTGTATTCATTGGTTGCGTTTCATAGACTTCTTGACCTGAATTAATAAAAGGAACCGTATTGGGAACAAACATATTCATAACAGTTAAGAATTTAGAAAGTACCATTCCGCCATCTCTTGCGGCAAGTCTTGGTGTATCATGTGTTTCGCCACAGGCAAATTGTTTACAAGGTAGGTTATGCGCATTTAACATGAATTCATGCATCTTAAGCTTATCTAGTTCATATTCCATTGAAAAGCCATTACCAATAATCATGTTATAACCCATTTTTCTTGCCTTACCCGCATTTTTTGGATTTAACTCTTCAGCGATAAAACTAAAATCAGGATCAATCGCGTGTGCTTTGTCGATAATCATCTTTATAAGTTTTTCAGGTAAAGCATGCCCCATATCAATTCTCGCCCCGTCTATCCCAAAATTAGTTTGATAGTAAGGAATAATATCTGATAAAGTATCCCACAATTCCATGTTTGGTTTTTTGCCATGATATTGGTTGGATTTAATTGTATCAAATAAAATATAAGGGGCTGTATCTTTGTTTTCTAAAAAGTTAATCGTTTCTTGAGGATGGTCTAGATACATTCTAAAGAAGGTGACATCTGTCCATGGGGGTTGAATATCGTTGATGTGATCACTAAAGGCGGGTGCGATAGTTAATCCATAGTGTTTATCAATTAAATCAAGAATGTTTGGATTTCCTTTTTTATAGGCACTAACCACTTTTTTCCATTTTAAGGGATCTTGTGATTTAGGATCAAACTCAAATAATTTTATATGGTTTTTAACGGATTCATCTTGAAAAACGGTTTCCATATATTTTAAGTCAGGGGCTACTGTCTTGTCTTTAATCGCAGTTACATAAGGGGGCTTATAGATGTCTAAATCTTTCGTTTTAATCCAGTAAAACCAATCTGGATGGTCAATGATTAATTCACTTTCAGTTGCGTTTGTTCTAGGAATAATGTCAATCATAACACGCATATTTAGCGTATGACAAGCTTCAATTAAGGCATTAAATTGTTCTTCCAAAGACATATGTTCAGATACCATGGGATCATCTAAACCTGGATCGATACTAAAAAAGTTAGAAACACCATAAGGACTACCCAGTTCACCCTTTTTGTTTTTTAAGGAAAACTTACTGATGGGTAATAAATAAATAGTGTCAACCCCAAGTTCTTGAAGAAGCGGGAGTAACATTAAGGTTTTAATAAATGTACCTGTTTCTTTTAAATGATAAATATTATCTTCATCAAGATAACCATTTCTATCATGATCCCAGCTAGAAGAAGCACGTATCATCATTGAGTAGACAACACTTTTATTAATCCAGTCACCCCCATTTTTGTTAGGTTTAAGACCTTTGATTAAAGATAAACTTTTGGTTTCTAAGGGAACATGTTTTTTAAGGATAACCTCGTCTAGTAATGAAATCAAAAAATCAAAAGGATTAACAAGTTCCTCCCCATTTTTTAATTTTATACTGTCGTAATTAAATAAATTAAAAATCCCAGGAATTGCATAGTTAAAACCATGATTTGGTTTAGAATTTTCTAGGACTTGTCTGAGTTTTAGTAAATTAGACATTTTTAAAAAACCTCACATTCTTCAATAGTCAATCTAATTATACACAATATTTATCTTTTAAACTGGGTGAGTTTAAACTTGTAAGCGGTTCCATGTTTAGCGTATAAAAAAGGCAACCGAAGTTGTCTTTATTTAATAATTAATGATTTACCAGTCATTTGACTAGGTTGTTTAATATTTAAGAGATTTAACATCGTTGGGGCGATATCACATAACGCACCATCATTTCTAAGTTCTATCCCTTTTTTAGTAATAATAACAGGCGCTGGATTGGTTGTGTGAGCGGTATGTGGTTCGCCGTTTTCATCACGCATCTTTTCTGCATTACCGTGGTCGGCAATGATGATGGCGACGCCACCTAAAGCCTCAATTTCCTTTAATACTCTACCTAAACATTCATCAACGGCTTCAACGGCTTTTGTGGTTGCAGGAATAGATCCCGTATGACCCACCATATCAGGGTTAGCAAAGTTTAACACCATCGTATCATATTGTTTGGTTTTTAAAGATTCGACCACTTTATCAGTTAATTCATAAGCACTCATTTCAGGCTTTAAGTCATAGGTTGCTACTTTTGGCGAATTGACAAGGATTCGAGTCGAACCTTCTAGTTCTTTATCCATTCCACCATCAAAGAAGAAGGTGACATGGGCGTATTTTTCGGTTTCAGCCGCTCTTAATTGTTTTAAACCAGCTTTAGATATAACATCCCCATATAAATTATCGAGAGTTTGTAAATCATAAGCGATTTCTCCTTTAACCGTTTCTGCATAATGACACATTGAAACAAAATGGATATTAGCAGGAATATGAGAACTATTAAAAGTAGGTTTATTTGCTGTATAGTAGGTGCTTACTGCAGTTGGATTTGAAAATGCTGTCGCGATACGGATGGCTCTATCAGGTCTAAAGTTAGCAAAGATGATCGCGTCATTGTCTTTTACTAAGCCGTTTTCATTGACTAAAAAGGGAATAACGAATTCATCGGTAACGCCGTTATCGTAAGAACTTTGGATACCTTCTTCAAATGTATTAAATTTAGCACCAGTCCCTAAAGTTAAGTTGTCAATTGCTTTTTGTAGTCTATCCCAGTTATTGTCTCTATCCATGGCGTAATAACGTCCACTCACTGTCGAAACATTTAAACCAGATTTTGCGATATCTTTAACAAATTCCAAACCACTAGTTGGAGGGGTATCTCGACCATCTAAGAAAGCATGATAATAAGTTTTATCTGCTAAACCATGTGTTTTGGCTAATTCATATAAACTAGTGATGTGAAGGCTACTTGAGTGAACGCCACCCGTACCAGCTAGTCCAAAAATATGAAGTTTAGAATTGTGTTTTTTAACATGCTTGATCGCATTTAAGAAGGCTTTATTAGCAAAGAAAGATTTATCTTTAACAGCCTCATTAATTCTTGATAAACTTTGCCATACAACTCTACCGGCACCTAAGTTTAAGTGGCCCACTTCACTGTTACCCATTTGACCTTCAGGTAGTCCTACAGAGGTTCCTGAAGCTTTTAAAGTACTATGAGGGTAATTGGCTAAAAGGTAATCCATGGTTGGTTTGTTTGCTAAAGTAACACTGTTTGTATCACTTGCTGGGGCAAGCCCTTGCCCGTCTAAAATAATTAATCCTACAAATTGTTGATTCATAATATTATGTCACTTCCTATTCAATCATATTATAAACTATTTAATTATAAAGTATAAAAGAAAAGGTTTTCAATTGAAAAAAAAGTGAAAACTCTTTATAATATTAAAAGGTGATGAAGATGATTAAACAAATCGTGAAAAAGAAATATTTAGCAGAAATATTGGTTTTAGTAGGTATTTTAATCACAATAGGTTCTGCGGTTATGTTTTATTTTGAACCGTATTTTTATTTCGGGTTTTTAAGTGGACTGTTAATTACTATTATCGGTAAGTCTATTTATAACTCAGTCAGAAGAAACATCAAAGAAGATATCGTTCCTCAACTCTATAGAGAACACTTAGGCAGTAGTCTATATAGACCAAGTGAAGGTTTTTCTCAAAGTGAAGTTTATAATTCACACCTCCTTAAAACACACGAAAGATTTATTAGCGAAGACTTGATTAGTGGTGAACTCTATAATCG
>Ga0265294_10009008_pt1 | contig 11562 bp, 11 predicted proteins | sample MunlanPumphouse3_FD_192504 | JGI IMG/M metagenome (GOLD analysis project Ga0265294, IMG submission 192504) | Groundwater microbial communities from a municipal landfill in Southern Ontario, Canada - Pumphouse #3 | ecosystem: Environmental > Aquatic > Deep subsurface > Groundwater | place...
TGATGATGAGTTTAAAAACAAACTAGAAAAAGCTTTGAATAGAGAAGTAATTAACGTAATGAAGGATGGTTATAATGAATAAATTAAATATAAATCAAGATATTGTAAAATCTTGTCGGAACTACGCGAATATAATTGCAGATGATGTTCAAGATTTTATTGATAAGCATACTACAGTAACTGTTGAAAGAACAGTACTTAGACTATTGGGAGTGGATGGTGTAGATGATTTTTCTGTGCCACTACCAAATCGATTAGTCGATGATGTTGTAAAAAACGGTGATATCGGTAATGGTATTAGCGTTTATATAGCTAGTGCTCTTAACGCAACAAAACTGTCTCTAAATGAATTTATTGATAAATATTTAGAAGATGAAGTTACTTTATGTGATTATAATCTTGTTAATCGCGATGAAACATTTGCGATATTAAAACCTTATTATGAAGCTCATTTAAGCAGAATTAAAAAGAACAAATCTGATAGAGAAAAGTTTTTAGAGAAATATCCTCGAGATAAAACGGATATTTATGTGATTGTAGCAACTGGTAATATTGAAGAAGATGTGACTCAAGCTGTTTCAGCGGTTGAGGCTGGAGCTGATATAATTGCAGTTATTAGATCTACAGGTCAATCTTTGTTAGATTACGTACCTTACGGAAAAACTACAGAAGGTTTTGGCGGAACATTTGCAACTCAAGAAAACTTCAAGATAATGCGTAAAGCGTTAGATAAAGTGGGTGAAGAAGTAGGAAGATACATTTACCTAGTGAACTATGCCTCCGGATTATGTATGCCTGAAATAGCTGCTATGGGAGCGCTAGAACGATTGGATGTTCTGCTTAATGACAGTATGTATGGTATTATTTTTAGAGATATAAATATGCAACGGACATTTGTTGACCAATATTTTTCACGTTTAATTAACGCTTATTCTGGCATAATAATTAACACTGGCGAAGATAATTATCTAACTACGTCTGATGCTGTAGAAGAAGCACATACAGTGACTGCATCACAGTTTATTAACGAAGCTTTTGCGAAGAAAGCAAAACTACCGAGTAGACTTATGGGATTGGGACATGCATTTGAAATAAATCCGGACGTTGAAAATAGTTTTTTACTTGAATTAGCTCAAGCGCAAATGGCGAGAGAAATATTCCCTGATGCACCTTTAAAGTATATGCCTCCTACAAAACATATAAATGGAAATATATTTAGAGCATATCAACAAAATACAATGTTTAATATGGTAACTACAATGACTAATCAGTCAATACACTTATTAGGAATGATGACAGAAGCTATTCATACTCCGTATTTATCTGACCGTTATCTAGCAATTAAAAATGCAAAGATGATTCAAAATTCTATGAAATCTTTAGGGGATGAAATAGAGTATAAATCAAATGGTTTAATTCAAAATCGCGCAAAAGAAGTTTTGAATTCAGCTGAAAAACTGCTAAAACAGATAGCGATTGATGGGATGTTTAATAGTTTGGCTACGGGCGTGTTTGCACAAACAAAAAGACCTGTTAATGGTGGCAAAGGGTTAGCGGGTGTGTTTGAAAAAAGCAAAAACTATATAAATGTTGTGCTAGAAAAGATGGAGGAATCATTCAATGAAAATTAAACCATATGGTGATACGATAAATGATGGCAAAGTTCAGCTTAGTTTTACTTTGCCGATTTCGGTGTCAGCTAAAGGAATAGCTTGCGCAAAAGAAATTGCAAAAGACATGGGAATGATTGACCCAGCGGTTGTAAATGCAGAAAGTTTAAGTGATAACTTTAGTTTATATATAGTTTATGGTAGTGTGAAAGCAGTTGTTGATATGGATAAGATTCATGTAGAAGAAATCACTTCTAAAGCGATGGAAAGAGAAGAAATTGAAAATTTGATTAAAAAGGAATTTGACAGAAACATTATTTTTGTAGGAGCTTCTACCGGAACCGATGCTCACACTGTTGGCATTGATGCAATTATGAATATGAAAGGCTTCGCCGGACACTATGGTCTAGAAAGATATCAAGGCATTGACGCATATAATTTGGGCTCTCAGGTTTTGAATGAAGATTTCATTAAATTTGCAAGAGAGAAAAAAGCTGATGTTTTGCTAATTTCACAAACTGTTACACAAAAAGAGGTGCATCTTAAGAATATGATTGAATTAGTTGAATTATTAGAGTCAGAAGGATTAAGAGATAACATTGTTCTCATAGCTGGGGGTGCAAGAATTACTCATGAATTAGCTAAAGAATTGGGATATGATGCTGGATTTGGGCCAGGTAATTTTGCAGAAGATGTGGCTACATTTGCAATCAATACTCTAATAGATAAAAAGAAGAGGTGAAAAGTAATGCCAGTAAGTAAAATAGATCAAATAGCAACTAAATATGGTGATTCAGGTTTGTCAAAAAATTTTGAGAATAAAACATATAGAAAAACACATGTTTTATTTGAAACATTGGGAAGCATCGATGAGTTAAGCTCTTTTCTAGGACTTTCCTATCATTATTGTCATACTGAATTTTTGAAGACTATACAAATGAATTTACAAAATTTAAATTCTTTAATAGCAAGTGAATATGATTCTGATCTTTATAATATACTGACACAAATTAAAGAAGATGATGTTTTATTGTTGGAAGTAAAAATACAAGAATATCTCGATGTCAAACCTCTTGAAGCAAGATTCTATTTACCGGGAAGTGAGAAAACACTAGCTGGGGCATATGTTGATTATGCTAGAACACTTGCAAGAAAGTCTGAAAGACAATTAAATGTTTTTGTTGATAGTGAAAAACGAGTGGATTTAGAGGTTTCAAAAAAATACTTAAATAGATTAAGCGATTATCTGTTCATTTTATCTTTTAATGTCTAAAAATTTAAAAAAAACCTAAAAATAAAACTGAGATTTTTTCTTTAAATACTATATGGTCTATGTTATAATGTAATATGTTATAAAAACGCTTACAAATTCGAGGGGAATAGATTGAAAACAATAGTAATCGGAGTAATAGGTGCCGATGTTCATGCGGTTGGAAATAAAATAATTGAATATACTTTAACAAAGTCTGGATACAACGTCGTCAATATTGGAGTTTTGTCTTCGCAAGAAGACTTTATAAATGCAGCAATTGAAACTAATGCGGACATGATCATGGTTTCTTCTCTTTATGGTCACGGGGAAATTGACTGTAGAGGTATGAGAAATAAATGTATAGAATCTGGTATTGAAAACATACTACTCTATGTTGGTGGAAACATCGTAGTTGGTAAACAAGATTTCACTGAAGTTAAAAAAAGATTTGTTGAAATGGGATTTAATCGTGTTTATCCACCTGGTACTTCTATAGATGAATCTTTAAATGATATAAAAACAGATTTAGGAGAGTAAAATGGCAAATTATTTGCTTATTGACTTTGGCTCTACTTTTACTAAGTTGTGTGCTGTAGATTCTGAAAGCTGTGAAATTTTGGGTACTTCATCAGATTATACTACAGTAGAAACAGATATTACCGACGGCTATCAAAGGTCTCTTAACAAACTTTTTGATAAACTAGGTAGAAAAATAGAATTTGAAGAAACGATTGCTTGTTCTTCAGCTGCTGGTGGCCTAAAAATGGCCGCTATTGGTCTTGTTAAAGAACTAACTGTTGAAGCAGCTAAAAGAGTGTGTTTAGGCGCGGGAGCGAAAGTCGATTTGATTTTGTCACATCATATTAATAAGAGCGAAGTTAATCAAATTATTGAAAAAAAAATAGATATAATTCTATTAGCTGGTGGTTCTGATGGTGGGAATTCAGAATCAGTTATATATAACGCTGAAATACTTGGTAAGTCGGGAATAAAAATTCCGATTATTTTTGCTGGAAACAAATCTGCTCAAGATGAAATAGTTGAGATTTTTGAAAAATATGAAATGAATGGTCACGTTTGTGATAATGTTATGCCAGCAATTAATGTTTTAAACATATCTAGTGCTAGAGAAAAAATTAGAGAGATATTTTTAAAACAGATTATTGAAGCAAAAGGCATTAAAAAAATTGAATCTGATATTAATCGCGTGATTTTACCAACACCTTCTGCGGTTTTAGATGCTGCTAAGCTTTTGTCTGAAGGTTACTTGGATGAAGAAGGACTCGGCGAAATAGTTGTGCTTGATATTGGTGGAGCAACCACGGATCTTTATTCAATCTGTGGCTCGACAAAAAGAAGTGATGTAATTATACAAGGTTTAGAAGAACCTTTCGCTAAAAGAACTGTTGAAGGTGATTTGGGAATGCGTTATTCTGCTCCCGGAATAGTTAAATCATTGTCTGAAAGAGAAATTAATTTCATTAATAAAGATAAAGGCGTTGATATAGTAGCTGAAGTTAATCGCAGGTATGAAAACGTTAAATTATTGCCTGAAAGTTCTCATGATGAATTTATTGATCAATTTTTAGGAGAAATGTGTGCTTATAGAGCAATGCATAGACATTGTGGTAAGATTAATGAAGTGTTAACACCGATGGGAAAAGTATTTAACCAGGTGGGAAAAGACTTATCCGATGTTGCTTATGTTATTGGTACTGGAGGAGTAATAATTAATTCCAAGCATCAGTATGAAATATTAAGACAAACAACGAATATTTTACACAATCCATCTGAACTTAGACCTAATGACCCGGATTTTTTGATTGATCATAATTATATTATGGCTTCAATGGGATTGTTATCAAAGATAAAGCCAATGGTGGCGTTAAAAATAATGAAGAAACATATAACTCAAATTAGAGGTAATCAAGATGAATTTATCAAATAAGAAAATAACTGAAGAGGAATTCCTTAAATTAAGAGAAGAAGTATTAAAAACTTGGCCCACTGGCAGAGATGAAGAACTTAATTTGGACCAGGCTGTCGCTTACTTAAAAACAATTCCGGAAGAAAAGAATTTCGCGATGGTTTTGAATAAAGCTAAAGCTAATGATGACACTTTAATACAACCCAGAGGTGGAGTTCCTGTATTAAGCGAGCACATTAAGTTGTTGAAATATCTATCAGCCTCTGGAGCTGATTGTTTGCCTACAACAATTGATAGTTATACTAGACAAAATCGCTATCAGGAAGCACAAAGCGGATTAGAAGAATCAGAAACAAAAAATAGAGCTTTATTAAATGGCTTTCCTGTAGTTAACCATGGAGTTAAAGGGTGTAAAAGAGTACTTGAGTCTGTTGATAGACCTTTGGAAGCAAGACATGGAACGCCTGATGCCAGATTATTATCAGAAATTATCCACGCTGCAGGTTGGACATCAAATGAAGGTGGGGGTATTTCATATAATATTCCTTATGCAAAATCAATTCCATTGGATGTTTCAATAAAGAATTGGCAGTATGTTGACAGGTTAGTCGGTTATTATGAAGAACGAGGTATAAAAATTAATCGCGAACCTTTTGGGCCGTTAACTGGAACATTAGTTCCACCAGCTATATCAAATACTGTAATGATTATCGAAGCTTTATTAGCGGCTGAACAAGGTGTGAAGAATATAACTGTTGGTTATGGTATGGGCGGAAATCTAATTCAAGATATAGCTGCAGTTCACTCTCTTTATGATCAAACTATTGAGTATCTTGATAGATTTGGATATAAAAATATGGAAGTGTCAACCGTGTTCCATCAATGGATGGGAGGATTTCCTTCAGATGAAGCTGAAGCAATGGCTTTGATATCTTATAGTTCTTCTGTAGCCGCGCTTTCTAAAGCTACAAAGCTTATAACTAAATCACCGCATGAGTCTGTCGGTATTCCAACGATGGAAGCCAATGGTTTGGGTGTAAAAGCATCAAAATTTATCGTTAATATGCTTAAAGATCAAACTATTTCAAACAGTGATGATTTAAGGTTAGAAATGGAACAAATTAAAAAAGAGGTTTCATGTTTAATAGATGTCGTTTTAAAAGTTGGAGAAGGAGATTTAGCTGTTGGAACAGTTAGGGCTTTTGAACAAGGTTTACTAGATATTCCGTTTGCTCCAAGTAAGTATAACGCAGGAAAAGTATTCCCGGCTAGAGATAACGAAGGAAGAATAAGAATTTTAGACTTTGGAAATCTAGCTATGAATGATGAAATTAGAGAATTTCACTATAAAAAGATTAAAGAAAGAGCAGATACAGAAGGAAGAGAAATATCATTTCAATTAACAGTTGATGATATATATTCAGTAAGTAAGGGAAAATTAATAGGAAGGCCACTAAGGAATTTAAAATGAAAATAAAAGATGTAATTTTATCAAAATCATATACAGGATTTTTCTTTGATGATCAAAAAGCGATAAAAAATGGAGCCGTTAATGATGGCTTCTTTTATGTAGGAACGCCGTTAATAGAAGGGTTTCAGACAATCAGACAACGTGGTGAAGCGATATCAGTGCAATTAGTTTTAGAAAACGGCGATGTTGGAATTGGTGATTGTGCTGCTGTTCAGTATTCTGGAACTGGAGGAAGAGATCCACTGTTTTTAGCTGATAATTATATCCCTTTCATGGAAGAACACATTATACCTTTGTTAATTGGTTTAGATGTAAATGAGTTTAAACCTTTAGCTGAAAGATTTGATCGTTTATTAATTGGAGAGAAAAAATTGCATACAGCAATTAGATACGGTTTAACTCAAGCATTGCTTTCAGCGACTTCAAAAAGTTTACATATTACAATGGCAGAAGTTATTCGTAAAGAGTATAATATAACTGAAAAGAAATATAAATCAGTACCTGTTTTCACGCAAAGTGGTGATGATAGATATGACAATGTTGATAAAATGATAATTAAAGAAGCGGATGTTTTACCGCATGCTCTTATTAATAACGTTGATAAGAAATTAGGTAAAAACGGTGAATTATTATTAGAATATATTGTTTGGTTAAAAAATAGGATTATTACCCACAGATTAAGAGAAGATTATATGCCGGTTCTTCATATTGATGTTTACGGAACGATAGGTATCGCTTTTAATAATGATTTGGATCGTATTGTTGATTATTTGCTTGTTTTAGAAAAGACAGCAGCTCCATTTAAATTGAGAATTGAAGGTCCAATAGACAGCGGAAATAAAGAAGATACTATTAGGTATCTTTCTGATATAACAAGAATGATTGATGAAAAAAAATCTTCAATAGAAATAGTAGCTGATGAATGGTGTAATACTTTAGAAGATATAATTGATTTTGCTGACAATAAAGCAGGGCATATGTTGCAGATTAAAACACCAGATTTAGGTGGTGTTAATAATATTTGCGAAGCTATTATTTATTGTAATAAAATTGGTATAGGTAGTTATTGTGGCGGTACTTGTAACGAAACTAATATATCCGCAGAAGTTACTACAAACATCGCTATTGCATGTATGGCAGATCAATGTTTGGCTAAACCAGGGATGGGTGTAGATGCTGGTTATATGATTGTAAAAAATGAAATGAACAGAGTGTTAGCTTTGACAAATAAGAGGTAATGTATGAAAGGAATAGCTGGTAGTAAAGAATCAAATGATTGTTTAATTACAATTGAATCTAGTGATGTAAAAAAAATAGAAATCAATAGTGTTGTTGGTCCTTTTTTCTATGAGCAAATTCTTGAAACTGTCGAAAATACTTTAAAAGAAAATGGTATCGAGAATGTACATGTAATTATTGATGATAAAGGAGCTTTAGATTATACAATTAAATCTAGACTTCTTACTGCTATTGAAAGGATGAAACAAGATGTTTAGATCATTATTGTTTATTCCAGGAAATAATCCGTCAATGTTACAAAACGCTGATGTTTTTGAGACTGATGCGATTATATTTGACTTAGAAGATGCAATTAGTATTAATGAAAAAGCAAATGCAAGAAACTTAGTGAGGAATTATTTAAAAAACTCAAGCGTATTACCAAAACAAGTAATTCTTAGAGTGAATTGTTATGGAAGCGAATGGTTTGATAATGACATAGAGTTATTAAAGACTAAAAAAATTAATTGTTTATTAATTCCTAAATCAGATAAAGATGTAATTAGTGCTGTTTTTGATTACTTAGTTGAGTTTGAAAAAACAAATCAATTAGATGAAACTAAAATAATAGCGTTGATTGAAACCGCTAAAGGTATAAACGAAATACAAGAATTTGCCCAAAACAAAAGACTTATCGGACTCTTCTTAGGCGGAGAAGATTTGGCGAGTGATTTAGAAATTAAAAGAACAGAACAAGGTAATGAAATATCATATGCACGTTCAAGAATTATTTATGTAGCTGTACAACATAGATTAATACCTATTGATACGCCTTATACAAATATCAATAATCCTGATGGTTTAAGTGCAGACTGCATTTATTCATCTAGTCTTGGAATGAAAGCAAAAGCTTGTATTCATCCAAACCAGCTTGAGGTAGTTAATTCTATATTTTCTCCTAGCGTAGAAGAAATTGAATGGGCAAAAGCGGTCGTTAAGAAGTTTGAAGAAAATCCAAATGTAGGTGCTTTTCAATTTCAAGGAAAAATGGTTGACAAACCAATAATTAACCGTGCTCAAAAAATACTTATAAAAGCAAAAAATTTTAATTTATTGTAGGTGAATATAATGATAAATGGAGTAGGAAGATATATACCTGATAACTTGAATTCATTTGTTTCTAGCGACGATTTTTTAAATAAGAAAAGAAGTTTAATTGCAAAAAAAGAAAAACAGTCCAAGACTGTTTTTTTAGATAATTTATCTGAAGTATTTAATATAATTGGAATTTCTTCAGGCATGACTCTGTCATTTCATCATCATTTGAGAAATGGAGATAAGGTCATTCAGTTAGTTTCAGAAGAAATTAAAAAGAGAGATTTAAAGAATATACACTTAGCACCAAGCTCAATTTTTCCAGGATATACCAATTTAGTTGACCTAATAAAAAATGGGAATATTACTGACATTCATACTAATTATTTAAATGGTCCAGTTGCAAAAGTTATTAGTAATGGACATTTAATAGGGAAACTTATCATGAATACTCATGGAGGGAGAGCAAGAGCTATAGAAAGCGGTGATCTACCAATAGATGTTGCGTTTTTATCTTGCCCAGTTGTGGATAAAAATGGGAATGGTCATGGCGCTACAGGAAAAAGCGCTTGTGGAACTCTAGGATATGCAATTAGTGATTTAGAATATGCTAAAAAGGTTGTTTTAGTCACTGATACTGTTGTTGATGAACTAGAAGAATATCAGTTTGATGGTAAGTATGTAGATTATGTACTTGTAATTGATTCTATTGGAGACAGAACTGGAATTGTATCTGGAACAACGGAAGTTACAAAAGATCCTATCGGGTTGAAAATAGCAAAAGATTGCGCTAACTTGTTACAATATTTGGGATTGATTAAGAATGGTTTTTCAATGCAAACAGGAGCTGGAAAAACATCTTTGGCTGTTGTTAAATTTATAGAAGATATAATGAAGCGCAAAAACATAAAGGGTTATTTTTCTTCTGGCGGTATTACAAAATCATATGTTAGTATGTTAGAGCAAAATTTGTTTGATAAATTGTACGATGTTCAATGTTTTGATTTAGAAGCAGTTACATCTTTTGCAAAAAACAAAAATCACATTGCTATGTCTGCTAGCAAATATGGAAATCCTTTTGAAGAGAATCCAATTTGTAACGATTTAGATTTTGTAATTTTGGGTGCTACTGAAATTGATCTTGATTTCAATGTTAATGTAACGACCGATTCGCTCGGGTTCTTAATTGGCGGTAGTGGCGGGCACGCAGATATTGCCTATGGTGCGGATGTAACAATAATTATTTCACCTTTAATTAAATCAAGAATACCAATTATTAAAAGCAAAGTTATGACTGTTACTACACCTGGGTCGGATATAGATATTTTGGTCACTGAAAGAGGAATAGCGATAAATCCAAAAAGGCAAGATTTGTGCCAAAAGCTAAAGGATAGTCAATTTCCGATTTTAAAAATTGAAGAACTACTTGATTTATCACACAAAATTACTGGGGTTCCAAAAGACATAATTCCAGATGATAGGATTATTGGTTATGTTGAGTATCGAGATGGTACTTATTTAGATTGCTTGAGAAAAGTTAAAGATGAATATCAAAGATAAAATATTATATGGAAGAGAAGAAAGAGCTAATATAATCAGTAGTTTATTGAAAAAATATGACACTGTTATATCTATAAAAGCAAATATGCCGGGAGAAGATAAAAACAGCTATCTGTCATATTTGTTAATTAATGCTTTTTCTTTTTTAGTCAAATATTACCAAAATAGTTTTTGTAACTATCTACAAAATGAAGATGGCCCATTTTTAATAATTGGTATCAACGGTTGTGAATCTAAAAAAGTAAAAGAAGAGATGATTGATATTGAGGAAAATCATGATTTGGGAAGATTTATTGACATAGATGTTTATGATAAGTTTAATATACTAACAAGGAATGAATTAAGAAAATGTTATTTGTGCGATGATTATGCATTTCATTGTATGAAAACAAGAAAACATTCAGAAAATGAAATATGGAATTATATTTCTGAAAAAGTCTACAATTATTACAAAGAAATACTTCTTCAAATAATCGATGATAGTATGATGGAAGAACTTAATCTTCATCCCAAATTTGGCTTAGTGACATCTAGATCATCAGGTAGCCACAAAGACATGGATTACGAATTGATGATAAAAGCAAAAGATGCAATATTACCATATTTCATAGACATGTTTATTCTGTCTTGTAGAAATTCCGATAAAAAAATACTAGTTTCAGAATTGAAAAAAATTGGTATAAGCGCTGAAACATCAATGTTATCAGTCACCAATGGAATCAATGCTTATAAAGGTTTGATTTTTAATTTAGGAATAATCATTTCTAGTTTTGGTTATAAGATTTCGCGATATGTAGACGAAAATGAGTTCGCTATTGCAAAAGAATTTTCAGAAATATTGTTTTCAGATTTAGATTATTCAAGTAATTCAATAGGAGATAAAGCTTTTCGCGAATATGGTTTCTTAGGTGTAAAAGGCGAAGCAATGTCGGGATATGCAAATGTCAATAAAGCTTTAGGGCTATTGACGGATTTATCTTTTGATAGTAAAATGATGACATTACAATATTTCATAATTAATATACAAGATACATCATTTCTTAAAAGAGCAAAATCATTAGAATTTTATAACGATGTTGTAAATTTGTTTTTAGGTTTAGATATAAAAAATAAGAAACAGATTTATGAGTTAACAGATTTCTGTATTATTAATAACTTAAGTTTTGGTGGTAGTGCAGATCTACTAGTTGTAACCATATTCATTAAAAAAATCAGTGATTTTTGTATAAGCTTTAAAAAGGATAATAATTAATTAAATATTTAAGTTTTTTTAAAAGTTTTTTCTTGACAATAAAAGTAATAAATAGTAAAATCTTTATGCGAGTGAAAAATGGAGGTTTAGCTCAGCTGGGAGAGCATCTGCCTTACAAGCAGAGGGTCGGCGGTTCGAGCCCGTCAATCTCCACCATGCCGAAATAGCTCAATCTGG
>Ga0265294_10009009_pt1 | contig 11562 bp, 10 predicted proteins | sample MunlanPumphouse3_FD_192504 | JGI IMG/M metagenome (GOLD analysis project Ga0265294, IMG submission 192504) | Groundwater microbial communities from a municipal landfill in Southern Ontario, Canada - Pumphouse #3 | ecosystem: Environmental > Aquatic > Deep subsurface > Groundwater | place...
TGGACGTTCATGCAAAAACAAAAAAATCTGCCCTAGAAACAATTATGACAACTTTGCATGCTGGTGGAAAGTTTGGTGGTGATGCATATAAAATATCTGGAGGTTTGCATGGAGTAGGAGTCTCTGTTGTTTGTGCACTTTCCAAAGAAATGAAAGCTGAAGTTTGCAGAGATGGTGGTCAATATGTTCAAGAATATACACAAGGTAAACCAAAAGCAGGAGTTAAAAAAGTAGGAACTTGTAAAGAAAGGGGAACAACCATAACTTTTGAAGCTGACCCTGAAATATTTAAAGAAATTGAATATGATAGAAAAAAATTACTATCTCATTTTAGACAACAAGCCTATTTAACAAAAGGGATAAGAATTGATTTTTATGATGAAAGAAACCCTGAAGATTTATTTGAATATCATTTCTTCTTTGAAGGAGGGATTGTTTCTTATCTAAAATATTTGAATAAAGCTGCAAAAACAATACATCTTAATCCATTCTATTGTTCGGGAGAAAAAGAAGAAATTGCTGTTGAAGCATCATTCCAATATTCTGATGATTATGAAATAAAAGAAGATAGCTTTACCAATAATATTTTTACCGTTGAAGGGGGAACTCATTTGACTGGTTTTAGAACAGCACTAACAAGATTAATAAATGACTTTGCTAGAAAAGGAGGATTTCTTAAAGAATCAGAGCCTAATTTAACCGGTGACGACATAAGAGAAGGACTAACAGCAGTTGTATCAGTTAAAATAAGAGAGCCTCAGTTTGAAGGACAAACAAAAGGTAAGCTTGGTAATACTGAGGCAAAAACTGCTGTTGAAGCAGTTGTTACAGAGGGATTACAAGATTATTTAGAAAGATATCCTCAAGATACTAAAGCAATTATTGAAAAATCTGTTTTATCATACAAGGCAAGAAAAGCAGCTAAAGCAGCTAAAGAAACTATATTAAGAAAGGGTGTTTTAGATGGATTGTCATTGCCAGGAAAATTATCAGACTGTACGTCAAGAAGACCTGAGGAATCAGAAATATATATAGTAGAGGGAGAATCTGCTGGAGGTTCATCAAGACAGGCTAGAAACAGAAGATATCAAGCAATTTTACCTTTAAGAGGTAAGATATTGAATGTCGAAAGAGTTAGATTAGATAAAATGCTTGCTAATGAAGAAGTAAAAAATCTAATTATTGCCCTAGGAACTGCTATTTCTGATGATTTTGATTTAGAGAAATTAAGATATCATCGAATTATTATTATGTGTGATGCGGATTCAGATGGAAACCACATAAAAACTCTTTTGATGACGTTGTTCTTTAGACACTTTAAACCAATTATTGATAAAGGATGTCTATATCTTGCACAACCACCTTTATATAAAATTCAGTATGGAAAAGAATTCAAATATGTATATAGTGATGAACAGAAGGAGGAGCTTTTGAAGAGCTTTAAAGATGGTGCTAAGTTTAGCATTCAAAGATATAAAGGTTTGGGAGAAATGAACCCTGAGCAATTATGGGAAACAACTATGGATCCTGCAGCAAGAGTTCTTATTCAAGTAAACATAGAGGATGCTATAGAAGCTGATAGAACATTTGATATGTTGATGGGAAAAGAGGTCGCTCCCAGAAAGAAATTTATTCAAACTTCAGCTAAAAATGTTAAGAACTTAGATGTTTGACATTTAGTTGTCTTTTTGTTAATCTATTAACGTATGAAAAATGAAAAATTTTTAAGCGGTCCAATATCAGAAATGAAGAAAATTTCTTGGCCAACTCGCAAAGAAACTATCAATTATACAATTACAGTTATTGTTATTTGTATTGTTATAGCATTAATCTTAGGATTATTTGATTTGCTATATATGTATTTGATAGAAAACTATTTAATCTAAAATATGTCAAAACAACAAATTACAAATGAGAAGAGATGGTATGTATTACATACTTATTCTGGATATGAAGATGCAGTTGCTAAAAGTTTAGCTCAAAGAATAGAATCTCTTGGAATGGAAGACAAGATTTTTAATGTTATGGTTCCTAAAGAGAAGAAGATAAAGATTAGGAATGGAAAAAAAAGAACTGTTGAAGAAAAAATATATCCAGGTTATGTTTTAGTTGAGATGGTTGTTACTGATGATTCTTGGTATGTTGTAAGAAACACTCCCAATGTAACTGGTTTTGTTGGTTCTGGAACCATTCCATTACCAGTTTCTTTAGAAGAAATGACTTCTTTGAAGAAGAGGGTTGAAGTAGAAGAACCAAAATACAAAATAGACTTTATTGTCGGTGATGCGGTTAAAATTGTAGATGGTCCCTTTAAGGAATCTGATGGTAAAGTTTCAGGAATTGACAAAGAAAAAGGAAAGGTTAAAGTGTTAATTAATATGTTCGGTAGAGATACTCCGCTTGAACTAGACTCATTACAAATAAAGAAGATATAAAATTATGGCAAAAAAAGTAAAATCTATTATAAAATTACATATACAGGCAGGTAAAGCAACTCCCGCTCCTCCAGTTGGTCCAGCTCTTGCACCACACGGTTTAAATATCGCTGAGGTTTGTCAAAAGTTTAACGACCTAACTAGAGATAAAGGAAACTTTAAAATTCCAGTTGAAATAAGTGTTTACGATGACAGAACTTTCAGCATGATCACAAAGCAACCACCTGCAGCTCAATTAATTAAAGCAGCAATTGGAATTGAGAAAGGCTCAGGAACACCTAACACTAAAAAAGTTGGAAAGATAACAAGAGACCAGTTAAAGGAAGTTCTTAAGCAAAAAATGCCTGATTTAAACACTAAAAACGAAGGGCAAGCTTTAAGAACCCTTGAAGGAACATCAAGATCTTTAGGAATAGAGGTAATTGATTAACCATGATTTTATCAGATAGAGAGATTAAGAAATTTATCGAAGAAGGGAAGATTGGTATTACTCCTAATCCAAACTTTGATGATCAACTTGGCTCTGCTTCACTTGATTTAAGACTCGGCGATGAATTCGCCATTTTTGAGCACACAAAGAAACCCTTTATTGATACTAGGGACCCTGAAAGTTTTAATGGTATGACAAGAACCGTTAAAATTACCGACGCAGAACCTTTTGTTTTTCATCCTGGAGAATTTGTTTTAGGAGTTACAATGGAAGAAGTATTTTTACCTGACGATATTGCTGCAAGAATTGATGGAAGATCATCATTAGGCAGACTTGGGATAGTAATACATTCAACTGCTGGACATATTGACCCAGGATTTAAAGGAAAGATTGTTCTAGAAATGGAAAATATTGGTATGATTCCTGTTTTACTTTATTCTAAGACAAGAATATGTCAATTAGTTTTTGAAACTCTTACATCTCCTACAACAAATCCTTATTACAAGAAAAAGAATGCAAAATATGTTGGTGCTCAGCATCCTCAAGAAAGTAAACTAGAAAAAGAATGAACAATAAAATAGGAAAATTTATCGTCCTAGAAGGAATTGACGGTTGCGGAAAAGGAACTCAGACAAAAATTTTATCTGAGTTTTTCTCTAATAAGGGATATAGCGTTATTTGTAAAAAATATCCTGAGTATGGAAAACCAATCGGGGATTTAATTGATAAATGGCTTCATAGTAAGGAATATGATTTTAACGCATCTGCACAAACATTATTATACTTTGCTGATTTTGTGAAAGACAATGAGGAATTGGAAAATCATTTAGAAAATGGTAGAATGGTGTTGTCAGACAGATATTTTACAGGAACTACTATTTATCAAAAAGTAAAAGGGGTTCCATTGGAAAAAATACTTGAATTAGAAAAACTATTTGAAATAAAAAAGCCTGATTTAGCAATATATATAAGGATAAGTCCGGAAACATCCTTTAAAAGGAAATCGAAACAAAAGGAACTGGACAGACACGAGAAAGATAAGATATTTTTAAACAATGTTTTTGAAAATTACGAAGAAAGAGCAAAAGATAATATTTTTTGTAAATGGGAAATAGTTAACGGAGAACAACCAATTGAAAAAGTTACAGAAGATATATTAAATATAATTGATAAAATAATATGATGAAAATAAATCAATATATTGACCATACAAATATCCGAAAAGAATCTAAAAAAGAGGATATAATCAAAACTTGCAACGAGGCAAAACAATACAATTTTAGGGGTGTTTGCATAAGACCTCAGTGGGTTAAGTTAGTAAGTAAAGAATTAAAAGGAACGGAAATAAAAACAGTTGTTTTACTTGATGATCCAATAGGGGATAGTCCTTCTGAAATTAGGCTTAAAATGGCCAAAAAGGCTGTTTTAGACGGTGCAAATGAGTTAGATATTGTAATTAACATACCTGATGTTATTCATGAGAAATGGGCTAAAATCGAGAAAGATTTAAAGAAAATTTGTAAACTACAAAATACAAAGGTGATTATAGGGAGTGGATTTTTAACTGATGACGGTATCGCTAAAGCTTCCCAAATTGTTAAAAAGGCAGGAGCAATTTGCGTTAAAACAGCAACAGAAAAAGACCCTTTAGAACACAGGGAGTTAAAGGAAAAAGGACACCACTTAGAGATAATGAGAAAAAATGCACCAGGATTACTAATAAAAGCCTCTGGAAATATTAAGACTTTAAAAGATTTAAAATTAATGATAAAATTTAAAGCAGATATAGTCGGATCTTCTTCTGGGGTATCAATAATGAAAAATAAATAATATGTTAAAACCAACAATTGGACTAGAAATACATTTCGAAGGAAAAACAAAATCTAAAATGTTTTGTTCTTGTTTAAATAATCCTGAAGAAAAAGAACCTAATAAGAATGTTTGTCCAATATGTTTAGCACACCCAGGTGCTTTGCCAACGATAAATAAAGAAGCTATTGAAAAGATTATTTTAGCTGGACTTGCTTTAAATTGTGAAATTCAAAATTACTCAAGATTTGATAGAAAAAGTTATTTCTATCCCGATTTACCTAAAGGATATCAAATATCTCAATTTGATTTTCCAATTTGTAAAAAAGGACATTTAGACATTCACTTAGACAACGGAGAAACTAAAAGAATTAGAATTAATAGAATCCACATGGAAGAAGATACTGCTAGATTAAGCCATGAAGGAGGTTCAACCCTTGTTGATTTTAATCGTTCAGGAGTTCCATTAATGGAATTAGTTACGGAGGCCGATATTCATTCGGCAGAGGAAGCTAAAAAGTTCGCTCAAGAACTACAACTTATTTTAAAATACAGCGATATTTCTGGTGCCAATATGGAGAAGGGACAGATGAGATGTGAAGTTAATATTTCCCTAAGTGAAACAGAGGAATTAGGAACAAAAGTTGAAGTAAAAAATCTTAATTCTTTTAAAGCGGTAGAAAAATCTATTGAGTATGAAATAAAAAGACAAAAAGAATTAATTGAAAACGGAGAATCAGTAAAACAAGAAACAAGAGGGTGGCACGATACTAAGCAAATAACGATGGAACAGAGAAGCAAAGAAGATTCTTTTGAATATAGATATTTCCCCGAACCAGATTTACCTCCTTTAAATATATCTAACGAAGAGATAGAGAGTCTTAGAGTTAAATTAGTTGAGTTACCTAACCAAAAAAGAAAGAGGTTTAAGGAAGAGTTTGACTTAGATGATAAAAGCATTGAATTCTATATTAATGAGCCCGATTTGGCTAATTATTTTGAAAAGAGTGTTTCTGAATTAGATTGCTGGAAAAGAGATAAAGATTGTATGAAAGATGGCTCTATTAAATTATGCTCAAACTATATTATAACAGATTTGCAATCACTAATTAAAAATGATTCCGACTTTGATAAAATAGATAAAAAAATTACTCCTGAAAATTTTGCTGAATTAATTTCTATGATTGAGAAAGAAGAAGTATCAAGCAATATTGCTAAGGTAATTTTAACAGAAATGTATAATACTCAGGGTGATCCGTCTAATATATTAAAGGAAAAAGGATTATCAGCAATAACTGACGATTCTGAAATTGAAAAAATAATTAATGAGGTTATTTCAGAAAACGCAAAAGCAGTTGAGGATTATAAGGGAGGAAAGGATAATAGTTTTATGTTCCTTCTAGGCCAGGTTATGGCTAAATCAAAAGGCAAGATTAATCCACAAAAAGCAGAAGAATTATTAAAGAAAATAATATGATTAATTTAAGTTATATTTTTCTTAATAACGAATTATTGGCATATATAAGGTCTTTCTTAATTTTTGCATCTCTTTTTATTATATTTAAAATATTCAATGACTTCCTTCTTAGAAGATTTTCCCTTTTAGCTAAGAAAACTAAACATAATATAGATGATATACTAATTGATGTTATAAAATCAATAAAGCCATTATTTTATATTTTTATTTCTCTTTATATTTCTTTAAAATTTTTAAATATTGGAGATTTTTTACAAAGAATATTAGACATTGTTTTAATTGTTTGGTTGGTTGTAGAAGCAATGAGAGCAATGAGTATTATTATTAATTACTTTATTAAGAAAGCTATTAAAGAGGACTCTTCTAATAGTTCTTCGGTTGACTTGCTAGCGACAACAATCAAAGCTATTCTATGGTTAATAGCAATTCTATTCGCATTATCTAATTTAGGAATTAACATTACATCTTTTGTTGCTGGCTTAGGTATTGGAGGAATAGCAATTGCATTTGCTATTCAAAACATCCTATCAGATTTATTTAGCTCATTTGCAATACATTTTGACAAACCATTCGTTGTTGGTGACTTTATAGATTTCGGAACTCAAAAGGGAACAGTTAAAAAGATAGGGATAAAAACAACCAGATTAAAATCTTTGTTTGGTGAAGAAATTATTGTTTCAAATAAAGATTTAACCGCCTCGGTTATTCAAAACTTCAAGAAAATGAAGGAAAGAAGAGTTGTTTTTTCATTTGGCATAACATACAATACTCCGACTAAAAAAATAAGGAAGATTCCTAAAATGATTGAAGATATTATTAATGATATTGAATCAGCTAAAATAGAAAGAATACACTTTAAAAGCTTCGGAGAATCTGCTCTTAGTTTTGAAGTGTCCTTTTATTTAGATACTCCTAACTATAGTGATTATATGAACATACAGCAGGAGATTAATATAAGGATAATGGAGAAATTTGAAAAAGAAAAAATAGAGTTCGCTTATCCAACTCAAACTATTTATACTAAATAAGAAATTTAGAAATTTTATCTTTTGCCTCAGAATAATTTGATATCCATTTTATTCTCTTATCTTTCTTAAACCAAGTCATCTGTCTTTTAGAAAACTTAATTGTATTTAAAATAATACTTTCTTTTGGATTAGGTGAATTCCATTCCTGATAACCAATAGTATTAGTTTCTCCATATTTCTTATTAATCTTTTTAGCTTCTGCTTCTAAGCCATCCTTGATCATTGATTTTACTCTTTTCTCGATTTTTTCATTAATATCTTTCGACTTAATTCCAATTTGTAAAACATCATACATCGGCTCATCTTTTCTTTCTTTGAAAAAACCATCTTTTAAATTAAGAGAAACTTCAATTGCCCTTATTAGTCTTCTTTTGTTCTTTTTGTCTATTCTTTTTGAGCCTTCCTTATCAAGTTTTTGATACATTAGAAAAAGTTGTTCGATTGTTTTCTTTTCTAGTTTATCTCTTAGTCCCTTATCGCTTTCTAATTTAGGAAATGCATAGTTATCAACAATAGATTTAATATATAATCCTGTTCCACCCACTAAAAAAGGAACTTTTCCTTTTTTGATTATATTTTCAATTTCTTTAACTGCCATTTCTTTATATATGGCAACGTTAAAATCTTCTTTAGGGTTTACTATATCAATCATTTTATGAGGAAAATCTTTTGGTTTTGCCGTCCCAATGTCCATTCCTTTATATATTTGTCTTGAATCAGCAGAAACTATCTCTCCATTGAATTTCTTTACCAATTTAATTGCTAAATTAGTCTTTCCTGATGCAGTTGGACCCAGTATCACAACTAATTTAGGCTTTACAGTTTCTCCTTCTAAACTCCAGGGACTTATTTTTTTTACTTTAACTTTAATAAACTCACCGACTTTATCAGAATTAAATCTTATAGCTTTGTTATCTTTGGTTCTTCCATTGTCTTTTTCTAAAACTAAAACATCAACTACTTTTCCTAATAGTTTTTTATTATTTTTAAGAGCACTTTTTTTAAGTATTTCATTTAATTCAAACTCTCTTTCTCTTTTATCTTTCTTTAAAATATTGTCCTTCATCTCCTTATAGCAATAAGATTGAGGACGGGGAGAAAATTGAGAGATATATGCCATATCAAAACCAACACTTTTAAATACTTTTTTAGTATTATTAAATTGATTTTTTGTTTCGGTAGGGAAACCAACAATTATATCAGTAGAAATACTAATATTTCCCTTAAAGGCTTTTCTTATCTTCTTTATCAACTCTAAATAGTGCTTTACCGTGTAAGACCTATTCATTTTTCTAAGGATATCATCGTCGCCCGATTGCAAGGGTAAATTAAGATACGGAGAAAATTTATTGCTCTTGCTAAAAGTATTGATCATTTTTTGAGAAAAATCTTTTGGATTAGGACTGGTGAATTTAACCCAAAAGTCTCCTTCAATTTCATTAACTTTTTTCATTAAGTCAGAAAAATCTATTCCTTTATACTCATATTGATTAACATTTTCTCCCAAAAGCCAGATTTCCTTGTATCCTTTTTTAACTAATGATTTAATCTCCTTAAGGATGTCATTATAATTTCTTGAAATTAATCGTCCACGAGTGTAGGGAACAGCACAATATGTACAAAAGTTATTACAACCGTTAGAAATAGGAACGAAAGCTTGAATTTTATTAGAATATTTAGGAACAATCTTTAAGAAATTCTTTTTCGTTAAATCTTTCTTTTTGACTACCGTAAATGATTCTTCAAGTTTTCTTCTGTCAGACTCTAAAAAGCATCCTGTTAATATTGTTTTAACTTTCGCTCTTCTTAACTGAGGGATTAATCCATAAACTCTGTCTACAGCCGATTGTCTAACGGAACACATATTAATTACTACTAAATTAGCCTCTTTTATATTAGAAGTTTCAATATATCCCATTTCTTCAATGATAGTAGAAATCCTTTCAGAATCAGATTTATTCATCTGGCATCCAAAAGTTATAATATGATACTTTTTCATTTTTCAATCTTTGAAAAATCTTCTATAGTCATTTCTCCTAAGTCAATTTTTCCTCTTTGTCTAACGCTAATAGTCTTGTTTTCTATTTCTTTATCTCCGACAACAATTAAGTAGGGTATCTTTTCCATCTCGCCAGCCCTTATTTTCTTTCCAATAGTTTCATTGTCTTCATCTATCTTGACACGATACTCCTTTAACTTTTCAGCGATTTCTTTTGCATATTTACGATGACTTTCTCCAACTGGAATAATTTCAATTTGGACAGGGGATAGCCAGAAAGGAAATGCACCGGCATAATGTTCTATTAAAATACCGGTCATTCTTTCAAAACTTCCAAAAACAGCGGCATGAATCATAACAGGAGTTTTTCTTTCACCATTTTCTGATACATATTCACAATTAAATCTTTGCGGTAATTGAAAATCAAGTTGTATAGTAGCTACTTGCCATGACCTACCTAGTGCATCAGCTATATTTATATCTATTTTAGGGCCGTAAAATGCTCCATCTCCTTCTTTAAGTCCATAATTAATATTATGCTTACTTAGCACACTCTTTAAGTCTGATTCGGCTCTATCCCATACTTTAATTTCTCCCATAAAATCTTCTGGTCTAGTTGATAGAAAAAATTTAGGTTCAACCCCTAGAGCATCATAATATTCTTGAACTATTTTAATTAGATTAGATATTTCTTCTTCAATTTGGTCTTCCCTTAGGAAAACATGAGAATCATCTTGAGTTATTTCTCTTACCCTAAATAATCCGTTTAATTCTCCAGATTTTTCATTTCTCATAACACGACCAATTTCAGTATATCTAATTGGTAAATCACGATAAGATCTTTGTTTTGTTTGATATATTTGGATATTGAAAGGGCAGTCCATTGGTTTTAAACAATATGTATCATTTTCTATGTCAAAGACAAACATATCATCTTTATAGTGATCCCAATGTCCAGAAGTAATCCATAGGTCATTCTTAGCTAATTGTGGAGTTTTTATTTTGATATAACCATATTTTTTTCTAATATTTTGACCAAAAGTTTCTAAGCAATCCCAAAGAATCATTCCTTTTTCATGCCAATAAACACAACCAGGTGCTTCGGGATGGAAAGAAAATAAATCTAATTCTCTTCCAATCTTTTTATGGTCTCTTCTCTCTGCTTCTTTAAGTATCTCTAGATGCTTCATTAGAGTATCTTTATCCTCAAATGCTAAACCATATACTCTAGTTAACATTTTATTTTTCTCGTCTCCTCTCCAGTAAGCTCCCGCTAGCTTATTTAATGTAAAAGCTTGTGGGTTATTCTGTGAAGTAGACTCAACGTGAGGACCCTTGCATAAGTCAGTAAAAGAGCCAACCTTATAAATAGAAACTGTATCTTCTTCAATGTCGTCAATTAATTCTAATTTATATGGCTGGTCTTTGAATAATTTTCTTGCCTCTTCTTTTGACATTTCTTCTTTTTCAAAGGGAATATTACTTTTAATAATCTCTTTCATTCTTTTCTCTATCTTTTCTAGGTCTTCTTCCTTTAGTTCGACTTCCATATCATAATAGAAACCATTTTCTATTGCTGGACCGATACCAAACTTAACGTCAGGATAAAGATCATTAACTGCATGAGCGAGAATATGTGATAATGAATGTTTTATATTTTCTAATTCCATAATTTTTTAATTTTATAATTCTAATATTTCTTCCACTTCGTCGGCTATTATTTTTGGACTTCCGTCTTTGACGTCCGTTTTGCCGGTTATTGAAACAATTTTGTTTTCTTCAAAAACATACGGATTTTTTTCAAGCATACTGGGGAATACTACTACCTCAATAGTGTCCGTTAAGTCTTGAACCTTGATAAACATCATCGGAGCACCTTTTTTCGTTAGTATTTTTTTAATCGTGAGTATTATTCCTCCTATCGTCGTCACTTCTCCGCTATATATATGCTTCTCATAGGGATTAGATGTGCTCGTGTGCGTTAAATCCGCAATAATCTTTCTAATCGACGTCGTTTGATCTTCAAGCAGTTCTTTATATCTTTCTAGAGGGTGTCCAGAAATATATAGACCTAACAATTCTTTTTCCCAAGTAAGTTTATCGTAATCACTCATTTTCTCAAATTCATTCAGCTTAATATCATTAGAAAGAGAATTTCCAAATAGACCAATTTGCTTGCTGTCCTTTATTTTCTGAGCACTTTTTGACCACTCTAAAAGATTTTCTAGGTTAAATAGAATTTGATTTCTTTCAATTAGACTATCAAAAACACCTGCTCTAATTAAACTTTCTAGAGATTTCTTATTAAGAACTTTACTATCTACTCTGGACATAAAGTTTTGAATAGAATCAAATGGACCATTTTCTTTTCTTTCATTTATAAT
>Ga0265294_10009010_pt1 | contig 11560 bp, 8 predicted proteins | sample MunlanPumphouse3_FD_192504 | JGI IMG/M metagenome (GOLD analysis project Ga0265294, IMG submission 192504) | Groundwater microbial communities from a municipal landfill in Southern Ontario, Canada - Pumphouse #3 | ecosystem: Environmental > Aquatic > Deep subsurface > Groundwater | place...
TCTCATAGAGCGGTTTATAGGCATCTTCATCTGTAAGTACATCGAAGCGCTGAATGATCCTTGAAATTGAGTTGGGCGGCAGCAGTCCTGAATCTTCGGCGAAAAGTATGAATAAAAATCTGTCGAGAAGTTTTTGGGATTTCTGAAAAAGGGTGAGTTTGTCGTACTGCGGATTGTTTTTGATCAGATTTTGATACAGCCTGTCCTTGAAGACCGAATAATCCCTGTAGAGCTTATTTGTAATGATCTCATCCTGAAGTTTGGTCTCCTTCTTAAGCTTTGACGGAAGGTCGGAAAAAATACTCTCTCTGCTTAATATAAGATATAGCTTTTCAAAGTCTTCTCTGCTTAAACTGAAAAGGTCAAATTCCTCAAATTCGATCGTATAGTCAATATAGAACCGCAGTTTCTGAAAATTGGAGGTTATGACATATTTACAGCCGCTCTGATTGTTCTTATACCCGAAAGCCTGATCGGTGACCGCCTTAAGGTCCTTTGTCGCAGTGGATTTAAGCTCAATGACCGCTATGACCTTATCATCTTTGATTATCGCGCCGTCGGCTTTTTTACTGTCCGTCTCGTTCTTTCTCTCTCTGACAAGGTTGAAATCATCCTCGGGTTTTAAAGTATAGCCCAGGACATCCACAAAAAGATCGCGCAGAAATCCGTCCTGATACTCTTCTTCCTTCATGTTTTTTATTTTCTCGATCTTGGTAGGGGAGAAGTTATTCTGAAAGATCTCGTAGGATTCGCTGACCTTGGTTTTATCAAGATTTTTAAGATATTGTTTAATTACCGACTTCTGAAATAACATGAGGGTTCCTTTTAAAACAATTCCGGGATCACTATATTTCTAACAACCATAAAAACAGCTACATACGGCAGAAATATAACATATAGAACTATTGTAGTTAAGAGAATTGCTGTCGCTATTGCAAATGCATGTAGATGACCTGAATGATCAGTAAATTGTGAACCATCACTTCTTTCATATCTCACACTACTGCCACTAAACATGATCGTTATTATAAACCCAAGATAACTTCCCTTTTCTGCTTTGCCTTCTTTTTTCTTTTCCCGCTTATTAATTTCAAATCCGGGGACAAAGCAAGCACCTATAAGTACAATTAGCCATAAAATGGATTTCCACCCATATCGTGAAGTAGCATCTGCCATGTCAGTATCCTGCTTTTGCTTATATTCTCTGTACTCTTCTGATGACATGGGTTTAATAGTTTCGAGTTCTTCTGAATATTTTTTAAGATCCGTTTCAATTTCATTAAGTTTTATCTTTGCTTTTTCGATAAGTTCTTCTTTTTCTTCAACAGTGTATTTCTGCGGTTCAGTTATCTCTCCGGCCCTGGTTTGTCTGATCTCTTCTTTTACAGAAGTTATACTTTTGCGAAAGAATTCTTCTTTTTTTCTGTCTTTCTTTAAAATATCTTCAATCTTAGAAATTCTTTTTGCCTGCAGACTTGCAGCTTTTTCAATTGTCATATTATCTATCTTTGCTTTGGCTTGAAAAGAAAAAAAGAACATAAACAGAATACCGATCAATGTACCTATAATAACAAATTTTGGTCCATAAAAATGTCTTTTTAAGCTATACTTCATTTCCTCATCAAGTACTTGAGCAAGTTCATTAAATTCTTCATCATCTTTTACTTCTCTTTTCAGTTGTTCAAGTCTTTCTTGAGCTTTTAGTACCTGCTTTCTTCCACCGGGCTTGTTAACACCAACTTTATTCTTAACAGAAAAAGAATCCCAAATACTATCTATCTCTTTCCGCCAGTCTTTTGATCCAGTATGCTCTTCCAAAACTCTTCTCCTTTTTCTATTATTAAATATGTTACATATTCTTTCTAGGATGTTTAAGGAACTGCTTAATTACCGATTTCTGGAATAATGCCATATTTTCTATCTCCGTTCACAGGTATGAATGCTACTTGAGAGAAAATAAATAAACCGGGTTGAAAAAGCAAAGGTTAAGTTTGAAATTTTAATTTGACATTTAAGAAATTATAGAATAGATTTGAACTGTTAACTTTTCAAGAAGATAAATGACATAAAAGGACAAGTAAATGAAAAAGATTATGTTTTCTCTGATTCTGTTTTTCGCATCAATTTTATTCTGCCAGGCTTTCACTGACATCGGACCAGTGTTGGCAGGTGTAAGCAACAGTTCTGTGGCCTGGGGCGATTATGACAATGACGGTGACTTGGATATTCTGCTGACTGGTGTTGATGAAACATGGACAGCTGTTTCAAAAATATACAGGAATGATTCAGGAGTATTTACGGATTTAAACGCCGGCTTACCCGGAGTTATGGATGGTTCTGCTGCCTGGGGAGATTTCGATAATGACGGTGACTTGGATATTTTATTGACAGGTTATACGGGAATGGAGAATATTTCTCAAATTTACAGGAATGATTCAGGAGTGTTTACTGATATAAATGCCGGATTGCCCGAAACTTTGGATGGTTTTACAGTCTGGAGTGATTATGACAATGACGGTGACTTGGATATTCTGCTTACCGGTTTCATTTACGATGGAACAGCCTACAATATAGCTTCAATATATCGCAACGATAACGGAATATTTACCGATATAAATGCAGGGTTGACTGGAGTTGTGAATGGTTCTGCTGCATGGGGTGATTATGACAATGACGGAGATCTTGATCTGCTTCTTACAGGTGATTCAGATTTTGGACCTGTTTCAATAATATATAATAATATGTCAGGTGTTTTTACCGATATAAATGCAGGATTGCCCGGAGTAATTGATGGTTCTGCTGCCTGGGGAGATTACGATAACGACGGAGATCTGGATATCGTATTGACAGGCGATACAAGCAAACTAAAAATTTCAAAAATATATAATAACGATTCAGGGATATTCATCGATATAAATGCAGGTCTGACAGGAGTGTATTACAGTTCAGTTGCGTGGGGTGATTACGATAATGACGGTGACTTGGATATCGTATTGACAGGCGATACAAGAACGCTAAAAATTTCAAAAATATATAATAACGATTCAGGGATATTCATCGATATAAATGCAGGTCTGACAGGAGTATATTATAGTTCAGTTGCCTGGGGTGATTTTGATAATGACGGAGACCTTGATATTCTGCTTACAGGTTATACAGGTTCGTCGATAATTTCAAAAATATACATGAACAACTCTCCGGTACCTAACACGATCCCAAGTTCACCTTTAAATCTGTCTGCAGATATCAACGGCAGTAATATAACTTTCTCATGGGACAGATCTACAGATAATGAGACTCCTCAAAACGGATTGTCCTACAATGTTTATATTGGTACATTAAGTCAAAACTGCGACATAAAAAGCCCGATGAGCAATATCCAGACAGGTTATAGAAAAATCGTATGTTCAGGAAATGCAAACCAAGTCAATTCATATCAAATCAAGATCATGCTTCCCGGAACATATTACTGGAGTGTACAGGCTGTTGATAATAATTTTTCCGGTTCTGAATTTTCAACGGAGCAAAGTTTCGTTTTGAGCATTGATCCTCCTCCTGCAACAGTAGCAACAGAAGCAACTGATGTAGATATTTATAGTTTTACAGCTAATTGGGTGACTACTTTAGATACTGAAGGTTACTATCTCGATGTTGCGACAGACAGCAGTTTCACGAATTATGTTTCAGGATATCAAAATAGAGATGTAAACAACGTAACTTCTTTTAATGTAACGGGATTGTCATCATTTACTGATCATTATTATCGCGTAAGAGCTTATAATTATGGAGGAGTCGGTATTAACAGTAATACTATTTCAGTTAAGACTTTATACACTCAATTTATTCAAGTTTCGGCTAACCTGATCAATGCTTACCACGGCTCAGCAGTCTGGGGTGATTATGACAACGACGGTGATCTTGATTTTATTATTACCGGGAATACCGGTTCAGCCGGCAGCGCAGCAATATACCGTAACGATTCAGGTGTGTTTACTGATATAAATGCCGGATTGAGTGGTGTTTATTATTCATCAGCTGCCTGGGGCGATTATGATAATGACGGTGATCTTGATCTTGTAGTGACTGGTTTTTCAGACGGTTTGAGAATTTCAAAAATATACAGGAATGATTCAGGAACATTTACAGATATTAATGCAGGTTTGACCGGAGTTATATACAGCACTGTTGCCTGGGGCGATTACGATAATGACGGAGATCTGGATATTTTATTGACCGGATCAGATACTGGTTTAACATGTATTTCGAAAATATACAGAAATGAATCGGGAATCTTTACGGATATCAATGCCGGACTTCCGGGTGTATATATCAGTACTGCCGACTGGGGCGACTATGATAACGATGGTGATCTTGATATTCTATTATCCGGCAATACAGGCATAGTATCTGTTTCGGATATATACAGAAATGATTCCGGAGTCTTTACCGGTATAAGTGCAGGTTTTCCTGCAGTTTATTATGGAGCTATAGACTGGGGTGATTATGATAACGACGGAGATCTGGATCTCGTATATACAGGTGATACAAGAACACTGGATATTTCAAGAATATATCGAAACGATTCAGGGATATTCACAGATATAAATGCAGGTTTGACTGCAGTTGATTACAGCTCTGCAGCTTGGGGGGATTTTGATTGTGATGGGGATCTTGATTTATTGTGTACAGGCTATACAGGTTCAGCCGGCAGCGCAACAATCTATCGAAACGATTCAGGGATATTCACAGATATAAATGCAGGTCTAACAGAAGTTTACAAGAGCTCTGCAGCTTGGGGAGATTATGATAATGATGGGGATCTTGATATTTTAATGAACGGTGATACAGGATCAGGATATTTAACTCAGATATACAAAAACATCTCTTCCATTCCAAATACGACCCCGTCGCCGCCTTCAAATCTCAGTGCAGTGCAGGCTGATTCAACCGTAACTTTATCATGGGATAAAGCTACGGACACCGAAACACCGCAAAACGGTTTATCTTATAACCTTTATATCAGATCTGACAGCCTTTATGTTAAAAGCCCGATGAGTAATGATTCTACAGGCTGCAGAAAGATCGTGAATATCGGTAATATAAACATGCGAAATTCCTGGACGATCAAAAATTTACCGCAAGGGATGTATTACTGGAGCGTTCAGGCTGTAGATAATGCTTTCGCAGGCTCGGTTTTCGCTACTGAGAAATCCTTTGTCGCAGGCACATTAGCAGTACCTTCCAATGTTTCGATTTCCGAGCTGACAGGTAATGTAACAGTCTCGTGGGACGCGGTTCAGTATGCCGATTCATACAAGATATATGCTTCGGAGGATCCATACGGGACGTTTGATGATGTAAGCGAATTTGGGACATTCGACGGAACGAGCTGGAGTCAGCCGGTAGGAGAGACTAAACTATTTTATTATGTAGTGGCGGTCGTTGAATAAATAATCTTTATCCGCTACCGACAGGTTAAAGCAAAGAGGAAGTTATGTTTTATTTATGTCATGAACAGGACAATATACTGTAAACGGTCCCTCTGCCTGTACCGGTACTTGTAATTATATTCTCGGACACCATGTACTTCAGATCTTTTTTTATAGTGTTAATTGAATAGGTCCTCAGTTCAAGGGCGATGTCGCCGGTCTTGGCGAATTTCTTTTCTCTGATCAGCTCCAGAACTTTCTTCTGCCTTTCATTGAGGTAGCCGCCTTTTGACTTCTCAGGATCGTATTTCAGCTGAAGTTTCTTTATGAGCTCCTCCATGCATGATAAAAAGAAGAGCGACCACTCGGAAATAATTTCGGTTTCAAGACCGCGGTTCTTCTGAGCTGAAATAAGCGCCGTGTAATATTCCGGTTTCCTTTTTTCAATTATGTGCTCAAATGAGATGTACTGTACGAAATCATAACCGGCCTTGAGCAGGAGCATGGTAGTCAGCAGCCTTGACAACCTGCCGTTACCGTCCTGAAACGGATGAATGGAAAGGAATTCGTAAATAAAGGTCGCTGTCACGATAAGCGGATGGATCATATTTCCTGAAGAAACTTTTTCATACCAATCCATAAGTTCAGTCATTTCTTTTTGAGTAAGATAAGGCTCGGTAGTGTTGAACAAAACCTTCTGAGTTCCGTCCGGGTAATTCGCTACCACCTTGTTCGAGAGCTGTTTATATTTCCCTCTATGGCTCTGATCCTTATCGCTTTCCTTCAGTAATATACCATGCAGTTGTTTTATATAGTTCTCGTTCAGGTCTATGCTTTCATAATTACTGAAAATAATTTCGAGCGTATTGTAATATCCGGCAACTTCCTGTTCATCCCGTGTCTCGAATTTCCTGATCCCTATATCTTTCAGCAATTTTCCGATCTCATCGTCAGACATTGCGGAACCTTCTATTCTTGTCGATGAACCGATGCTTTCGACGGTCGCGATCTTTCTAAGCTCTTTAAGGAAACGGCTGTCTTTTTTGACGCCTGATTCCCATTTTCCCTTGAATGAATCGATATAGCCTATCAGGTTCATTACTTTCTGGGTTGTGTTGAAATCGAATTTTAATTTGTTTTCCATATCATTTACCCTCTTAGTAATTACAGACATATCCGTATTATATCCGTAATATATCCGAAAAAACTATGAAAGTCAAATAAATATATCCGTATTATATCTGTATTGTATCTGTAGATGTCACTGAATTGTGCTTAAAAAGCAAAGGTTAAGTTTAAATATTAATCACTTTAATGTTTGAAAAACAACAATCTTGTATTATATTGATAAAATCGTGATGTTGAGAGAAAATAAATATAATCGGGAGGTAGTTATGTTCAAAAAATGTTTTATTACAGTATTATTCGCAGTTTTATTTTTCATTCCGTCAACGACTGCATTTGCACTAACAACGCTTCAAACTGTCGATTTTGAAACACCTACCGGTTATACTGCTTCTCCGGCTGAGTCTAATACGAATTTAAGTAATCCTGATTACTGGATCCGTACAAATGGTACAACTCCGGTTATTTATGCATCGGTTCCTTTTACAACCTCAGACGGCTCATATTTTTTCGCTGCTGAAGATCTGGATCATGATTCCGGAGCTACTGTATATTCACTTACATGCGATCCTGTTTCAGTAATCGGTCAAACTAATCTTAAAATAATGCTACTGGCAGGTGGCAGAGGTGATGGAAGTACTAAAGAAGGTGAAGAATATTTGAAAGTACAGTATCAGATGGACGGAGGAGGATATACGACCCTGGCTCAGTTCTTAGGGAATGGTTCTTATTATACAGAAGATGAAAATGCCGACGGAATACCTGACGGATTTGATCTGGTAGAAGTAATGCAGGATTTCTCTTTTGATGTTCCTGTGACAGGTTCAACATTACAGGTAAGAATTCTGGCTTACAATGGTGGTGGTGAAGAGTTTGCTTTTGATAATATTCGTGTAGTATCTCAGACTGTTCTTAATCCCCCTTCGGTAACAACTGTTGGTGTAAGAGGAATAACCACAAATTCTGCTACTATCGACGCGAATGTTACGAGTGATGGCGGTACTTCTGTAACCGACAGAGGAATCGTATATTCTACAACAGATATGACACCCACGATCGCAGAAGGTGCTACTCAGGTTTCAAACGGGAACAACACCGGTTCATTTACCCAGATCATCAGTTCATTCACTCCTTATACGACCTATTACTACAACGCTTATGCTATCAACTCTGAAGGTACTTCTTACGGTACCGCCGGCAGTTTCACAACTGCTCAAACAGTAATCAGTACTGTTGATTTTGAAATTGACGGAGCAGGTTATACAGCGACCACCGGAACTCCTGTTACTCTTGACGGTGACTACTGGACAAGAACGGATGGTGTGAGCGGTAATGTCAGCTTTACTTATCCCTTTACAAATATACAGGAAACCTATTTCTTTGCAGGAGAGGACGTTGTCGGATATCTTCCAGCTTATGTAACTACCAGTACCGTAAATGTAACAGGGTATATAGACCTTCAGATCAATTTGTTACTCGGTGCAAAAGATGATACAGGATCTAAAGAAATTGATGATAAAGTGAGGATCGAGTACTCTATAGATGGTGGAGCTTTTACATTATTGGGTCAATTCCTTGGTGATCCTGATGAGGTACCGACTACTCTTGATTTCTTTAAGGAAGACATTGATCTTGACGGAGTATTTGATGAAAACGGTATTGAATTAAGATATGACCTGCAGTCCTTTACTTATGACATATCTGTAACCGGAAACTCGCTTCAATTGCGAATTTCTGTTGAAAACGGATCAGGAGAAGAAGTGGCTTTTGATAATATACAGTTCATGGGAACATCAACTATACCTGATATTCCTGTAAACATCGCTATTTCTAACGACGGATCAGAAGTTACAGTCAGCTGGGATGAAGTAACTGGAGCAACTTCTTATAAAGTATACTCCTCAACTGATCCTTATACGGGATTTAATGCGGTTAGTACCGGATCGTACGGCGAAACAAGCTGGACAGGTCCTTTCGACGGGAATAAACTATTCTATTATGTAGTAGCTGTAAATTAGTAATAGAAATTCGTAAATATCTTGCTTTACATAGCCCGATTGATTTCGGGCTTTTTTTATAATATTTGTAATAGGGAAGTTGAAAGAATTTTAGTTTGACTATTTTTAAATTATATTTTAAAATTCCTTAACTTTAAACGGAGGAGTTTATAAATGAAGATGTTTATGGTGTTAATGCTCAGTTTGAGCTTTTCTTTACTTAGAGCTGATATAGAAAGTCAGATTATTGCGCACTACAATTTTAGCGGCAGTACGAATGACTCCAGCGGGAACGACCGGCATTTGACCAATAATGGTGCTGTTCTTACAGAAGACAGGTTCGGCAACGCGTTAGGCGCATATTATTTTGACGGAAATGACTGGATGGAAAGATGGTTTGATACAGGTTTTATTCCCGGAACGGACGACTGGACGGTTTCAGCATTTATCAAACCTGACAGCACCGCTTCAAGCTTAGGAACTGTTTTATCATGGTACAGATGCGGAGCAAACGGTGCATGCAGCTCAGGTGATGCGGCTTATTATGAAATGACATGCACTTTATCAGATATGAGATGGTTTGTAAGATCAGACAACGATGTTTCAGCGACAGTCATTTGTAATACAGAACCCGAAAAATGGCAGCAGGTAACAGGTGTGTTTTCCAATTCTACCGACTCAGTGAAAATTTATCTTAACGGGAATTTGATAGCCGCCGGAACTAATTCTTTCGACGGAATTAACAGCGGAGGTATTTCGGTGCCTTTTGAGATCGGCAGGCTATACAGAACCGGATGGGATTCGCCGGGCAACTATTTTAAAGGAGCTTTAGACGATATCAGAGTTTATTACAGGGCGTTGAGTACTGATGATATAAGGGAAATATGCTCTGAAGGAGGATGGATGATCTCTCCGGATGTAACTGTTTCAGCTCAGAATTCTTCAGTTACTCTAAGCTGGGCTCCGGTTGCGGGTGCTTCTTCTTACAAGGTTTTTTCTTCTACTGATCCGTATTCAGGATTTATGGAGGTTGGTACAGGATCATACGGCGTAACAAGCTGGACAGGCCCTTTTGATGGGAATAAACTATTCTATTATGTAAAGGCTGTTAACTAGAAATAAAAACTGACAATATTGTAAAAGACGCTTTCCGGCGTCTTTTTTTTTCTGACATATTTTGTCAGTATTTTGCTTGTCAAATTCTGTAATATCTTCAAAATTATAGCTAAAATAAATTGGCACAGCTCTTGCATTATTTATTGTCAGGTAATAAAACAAAAAAAGGAGGGCATCATGAACCTGATAAGATGGAAAGAACTGGACAGCCTGGATAAGTTGATGAATAACTTCTTTAACCAGGATGCAAACCTCAATATGATCAAATGTCCTGCATGCCACGCAGATGTTTATTTAAAAGGCGACAATATCGTGGCAGAAATTGATATACCGGGAATTGATCCGAAAGATGTCGAGATCTCGATTGAAGGTCATTACCTCAAAGTACTAGGTAAAAGACATGAAGAAAGCGAAGTTGACGAAAAAGATTTCTACAGAAAAGAAGTAATAAAAGGATCTTTTGAAAGGTATATTCCTTTACCGACAGATCAGATCGACCATGAGAATATTAAAGCTGTTTACAAAAAGGGTGTATTACAGGTAACTGCAGCGAAAAAGGTCGAAGAAAAGAAAAAGATCGAGATCAGTATAGAAAACGAATAGAATCTGAACATCTTCGAAAGCCCGATTCAAATCGGGCTTTTTTTATATTATTCAATTTGACAAATAAATAATTCTTACTAAATTTCTGCATTAAATTGGAGTAGTTTATGAAAAAAAAGTAGTTTCGGAATAATTTGTATTTACTTAATTTATTTGATTAGTAAAAACATGATTTTTTTCGTATATTCTACTGTTATCAGAATAACTCCGGAGCAACAAATGAACAGTGCAGTATCGCATAGTTTTAAAGAAGAAAGCATAGAAGCCAAAACTAAATGGTTTCAGAGTCTTTCAATGGAAGAAAGAATTCAAACATTCTGCGATTTCACTGATCTTGCTCTATCCTTAAATCCCCGATTAGGAGAAAAGAAAATTGATAAATCAGCTGCAGGGCGTATTCAGGTGCTTAGAAAAGCATGATGTTAAATATGTCGTGATCGGCGGCATAGCTTCAATACTTTACGGAGTACCGAGAACAACATTTGATCTTGATATACTTATCGAAGCAACTTTAGATAATTCTCAGAAATTATTGAAAGCCCTTGAGGAAGCAGAACTGGGAACGGCTTTACTTACTACTCCTGAGAATATTCTTAAAAATGAAATAACTGTTTTTCAGGACAGAGTCAGAATAGATGTGCAGACCAGTACGCCCGGTATCGAATTCACCAAAGCGTGGGAAAATAAGAATACCGTTGAATATAAAGGTCAAAAATTTTATCTTTTATCAAAATCTGATCTAATAGCTTCGAAAGAAGCTGCCGGGAGACCCAAAGACCTTGAAGATGTCAGACTTCTGAAGCTTGAAGACGAATAGCACTCAACTGAAGTTAAGAAAATACACTATTGATTTCGCGCTTTTTAAATTTGAATTCATATTATACGGTTTATGTGATAAAATACCTTTAAAGATAATACTTGCTTTTATGTAAAACCCGTAGATAATTACCTATTATATTTTAAAGGAGAGTAAGAAAATGAAGAAGTTAGTTTTTTTGTGTTTCGCGGTGATGTTTTTATCGCTAAATGCCCAAAATTATTGTCTGGATTTTGACGGGGTGGATGATTTTATTGATGTCACTTCATCAACTGTTGTTCAAGGTGCATTTACCGTTGAAGCGTGGGTAAAACCGATGCATCCAACTGATAATTTAAATATTTTGTCAACACGATCGGGAAGTGATAATAGTTTTGATATGAAACTTATGTCAGGAAATAAAATACACGGGGATATCGGCAACGGTACAACCTGGCTTTCAAATGCTGCTGATGGTGATTTTGAGTATGCAA
>Ga0265294_10009011_pt1 | contig 11557 bp, 9 predicted proteins | sample MunlanPumphouse3_FD_192504 | JGI IMG/M metagenome (GOLD analysis project Ga0265294, IMG submission 192504) | Groundwater microbial communities from a municipal landfill in Southern Ontario, Canada - Pumphouse #3 | ecosystem: Environmental > Aquatic > Deep subsurface > Groundwater | place...
ATCCAATTCTCCTCCTTCGATGTTTTTCTTTAACCACAGTCTACAGGAAGGGGATGAGGTGGCTCTTTTTGTGCCAAGCAATTTACACCACTTTATAGGACACTATCTCTAAGGCTTTATTCGTCGTATAATCGCCAATTGTGAATAGATCCATAATCTCACCGATGAGATGTTGATAATAATTCTTGGACTGCCCGAGCCGTCGTAAATACGGCTGTATTTTTTGTTCCAATATCATCCACGTCCGATACGGTTTTTTTGACATAACGCTCATGTAGCGCATCGCGTTGGTTTGGCGATCGTAGCTACCTTTTTGTTCCTTTTGATAAACGTCACGTTCGATTTTCTCTGCGACAGCAAGAAGCCGTCCGAATAAATAGCTTCTGTCGTTTAGGTTTTTATCCAGAGCCATTTCGTATTTCACTCCTTTCCGTTCTTGGGTGTACTTGTTCACCATTCCACAGCAAATACTTACGCATCTTTGCCAGTTGAAAGCACTTTTCGACAGAGGCGTAACCGCGGCGTCAATGCTCTTTTCAACAAAATCGCGCGGAATACGTGCGCGTTCGGTGATACAAGGCAGCATTCTTTGCATCAGCTGATTCAAGTATTTGTCTTGATCTCCCATCGTCATAAAGCCATTGCGTTCATTACCGAATACGTGCGTGACGAGATCGATGGTTTGAGGAACTCCCACAAAAGAGTAGATTTTTTTATCTTCACCCCTTTTATAGCGATGGACCCAGGCCATTGTATCGTGGTAATAAGCGACGTTTTCAAGGTAGTCTTTTGGGGAGAATTCCCGGTAGTATTGGATCGCTAAGCGCCCCGGTGTTGCATTATCCAAGGTCATGAGCGATACCTTCTCTTGTCCAACAAACGTGTGGGATCGTCCTCGGATCGCTTCCTTCAGCTCGGATAAAAACTGGTGTCCTGACTCGATCTGGCCATACTGACTCGAGCGCGGTAAGAGGCTATTCTTCACACTTTCGGTGTCATCGAAGGGCTTTACGTCATCCTCCATACCGAAGGCAAGAACGACATAACCATTTCTCAGATAACTCTGGTTTCGAATAAGCCAGCGCAATGCGCTGTGAGCCTTCTCACTGGTCTCATAGCTAATCCCAACAGCTTCCTCAGCTTCACGAAAGCGTCCTCGGAAGGTGAAGTTTGACTTGTCATTTGAAGATATCAACTTCGCGCCGTCACCCGCATAACGGATACCTTTTCCATGCAAGCTGCCAAGGGGTGCCGAAATTCCCGTCACATAGCAAAGACCCTCATCATGAGTCGCGGCATGATGCATATAAAATTCTGACCATTTTTGCATAAATGGAGTATCGTTCCACAATTCTGGAGCATCTCCTTCTGTTTCAATGGCAATTCTTATCAGGAATTTATGCTGTTCGTTGCCCTGATGTTTATCACTGCGATCCAAAAAACCGTGGTCGTCTAAAGTGAGCACGTTCAGTTTTAGCAAATCTTGGACGAGTGTTTCCTGTGATAAATAGTCATAGATAATCCGGATTTCTTGGTTTGTCGGATCATTAGTCACCCAGTCCGATAACTGATGTATATACGGCTGAAATCGTTCCTCATAGACCGCTTTATTATGAAAATAATCGACTAGGTCTCCCGCCATGTACTCGAGATTGTCGAACAAAGGATGAGGGGCTACGCCGCTTGTTCGTGCTGCTGATTTCTCAGTTACAGGCACAGTCGTTTTTGCATCCTCTTTTGGCACTCTATGCGCACGCAGTAACTCGCTTGATTGCGATATGACGATTTCCAGTTGCGCATTTTGATTAATGGTTGCAGGTGGCTGTATCCCAAGGTAACTTCCCGGATTTTCTAGATTGGCTTTTGTTAATTGATCGTAATGATCGGCCAATGTTTGTACCCAACTCATACGTCACCTCCCTCCGCATACGAATAATTGATACCGGGAACAAATGACTTCATGGTACTTTTGTAGATTTCTCTTTGAATTTCACATTCTTGCGGGCGCGGAAAAGTTAGGATTCCGTATCGCAAGACTGGTCGCCAAAGATTGGCCGTGAGGGATCGGTAGTCAGGTGTTTTTTCTTCCATTTCATCGGGATAGATGAAGCTGTGAAATTGCACACCCAGGCTCATCTCGGGAATCGTATCGTAAAACCCCTGCTCAGAATTGAAATTGCAAGGTTGGACGTAGCCTTGGCACTCTCTGGTGCCAAGAAATATGTCCCGCCTTCCTCCCTTATGCAAAGCGCGTAAGAACATGGCTTCATGCTTTTGCCAATTCCAGTCTTGGCTGAGTTCTGGGCGATTGTGATTCCAACTGAATTCTGCTTCAATTTCGTAAAGAACGTCTTTTAAGTAGGTATAGTAAGCCAGTTCATTCCCTTTCCCAGTGTATTTTATGGGGCGAATTCCAACCGTTTCCGTTTGGATCGGGTGCATGATTTTGGCTCTTGTGACATGCCAGATGATTGAAGGTTTCCAGTATACGGATTCGCAAATGCCTTTCAGGGCCTGATACGTAGGAAATTGATACGATGTCTTCTCTCCGCCGATACGATTTACCGGATCGGAAAACAGCGCTCTTCGGCCATGTACCTGGAACGAAAACTTTCCGTTCATTTCCATGTGCTCCTCCTTTCTAGAAAGTGATTGTTTTCTGTGTCTCCGGGACCACGATGAGTCCCTGTTCGTTCGAATAGTATTCTCCTCGTAACACCTCCACTTCGTTATCCAAGATTTGGAATATGGCACCCACCTGTTTCAACTCTCGATGCTGCCAAGGAGTGACTGAAATAGAATATCGTTCAACTTCTTTTAGCAAACGAGCGATTTCGTATGCGGCATTCTCTCGGCCAAGCTGAACAATCAATTCTTCTCCTCTTTTATCCCAAGGCACGATAATTCGTGTCCCATACTCTTCAATGGCTTCGAAGTTTCTACCCGCCGTTAAAAATGCTTGATTGAGAATATGTTGGGGATCGTTGTTGTTTAAATAGTGGTATTTCGACACACCGTGGCGATTGCTTGACAGCAGCTCAAAAAGTGATGTCTCGACCTCACCGATTGTCACACGATAATGTGTCTCACCCGCGATTCTCTTAAAATAATGGTTGTAATAGATGGACACAGCTTGATTGCTCATAAGGCTGTTATCGTATTTTTTAGGATTTACTTTGAAATCATTGAGTATTGGGTACATGATCTCCTGTGCAACTACAAGATCTTTCATAGGTGAGACGTTTTCCCAATCGGAGGCAGCATTAACGATACGGACAGTGCCGATTTCATGTTCACCATTGCGGTTGCATCGCCCGGCCGTCTGGATGATTGAATCTAAACCTGCCAACGAGCGGATGGCTTCCTCAAATGAGAGGTCAACACCTGCCTCAATCAACGAAGTGCTGATTACAAGCAATTTCGCCGCAGTGCCGTCCGGATTACTAATATGCGCAAGATGATTTCGTATCGCGCCAATTTGCGCCTTCAAGTGGGCAGGACACATGTTATTGCTAAGGAGGATGATGTCAAAATCATTCTCCTGTTGAGACAGATATTGAAATAAATGATTCACGGCTGCTCGTGTATTCAGCACGACTAATAAGGATCGCTTGTTTTCCAAGCCCTGTCGGATGAGTCGGGCGACACTTTCAATTGTGTGAGCTGGCTGCGTCACATGATCGGCAATCTGTGTGCGAATGAAGGGCACCTCGTTGCTATAATCCCTGACAAGATTAATTGGCTTCGAATATGCAACAGACGTCAGTTGGCGGTAGGTTTTACTGTCAGTGATGGATGCACGAAAATCTGGTTGTGTCGCACTGCACAGAATCACCGTTGTTCCAAACCATAAAGAGAGAACATTAATGAAGGAGTTAAACAAGGACTTGCTATGATTTGGGACCGATTGGAATTCATCGATAATGAGGATGGCGTTAGTAAGATTGTGTAGACGTCGAATCGATTTCTTTGAGTCCGAAAACATCGTATTCAGAAGTTGGACCAGAGTAGTCAGGATAATAGGCGATTTCCAACTGCCCGTGAGATACTCGTACATCGAGTATGATTCATCATTTTCGTTGCTGGCACCTTGTATAACATCGCCGTGATGTTCGAGGATCATGGCATTTCGGACTCGTTGATCGACATTCAGTGTTAAGAAATTTTTATAGACGTCAGCGGTTTGGACGATAATCGATTTATAAGGTGCAGCATAAATAATGCGGGATTTCTGATTAAGCGAAGCGTGTTTTAAGGCAAATTGCATGACCGCAAGTGTCTTGCCTCCTCCGGTGGGGACATGCAGCTGGTAAATGCCTGTTGCAAGTCCGGCGCTTTCTCGGCACTCTTTCGCGATCTGATCTCGCAAATCATTAATGTGGGTGCGGTGTTGAAAAGAGTTCATTTGCGTCTGAAGGCTATTAAGCGGTTCATCCCAGGAAAAGTGCTCTAAAAGTGAATCCAGTGTGGTGCTATCGTCTCCATGGAAGGCAGAAGCGTCACTCCAATCGGCATCGATCAACGCAGACAAAAGGATGCGCGCTAAGGTACCAATGGCATAATACGGATCTACCATACCGTCTTTCAAGTTGACAATCTTTGACATAAACTCTGAAAATTCTACCTGGCTCTCGTTTGTCAGCTCGTCGATCAGCCTCGGACTATATTCTGCAAAAAAAGCTCGTTTGATTTCGCCATAGTATTGAGAATGTGTTTTTTCAAAATGTGTTTTCTTTGAATCAATGGTATGATTCCCACCCAAGCTGAGCGCATCAAAAATTCCGTGATGTGCCTGTATAACGAACTGTAAAACATCACGTGCAAATATATTTTGCTCCTTTTCGGACATTTGGGAGAATAATGTGTCAATCATATGGGCCCCGAACGGCGAATGCGGGACAGTTTCACTGATTTTACCTTCCAGGTAATGTTGCCAGCGGAGAGAATACTTGCCTATATCATGAACGATTGCCAACAACTTGGTTGTCGCACCAAAACCGGGCAGGGCGTATCGGGAGATCCGATCGGATACCCCGTCGATATGATCCTTCAAGAGTTGTGATTGTCCATCAACAATACGCGCTAGAAATTCCACAATGCACCTCAGAAAACGAACGTATCCCGGTCGGGATCGTAAGAATCGGATTTTCCCATGGTTTCGATTCTCTTTTGCCAGTTTTGCCCTAACAAGTAAAAGCGCAAACTATCGTTATCGGAATCGATGACTTGGCGAAGCCGATCCTTCAGGATGACGAATTGCGCGGGTGTGAGTTTGCACTCGAAAACGGAGTTCTGGACCCGTTGACCAAAATCCGTACATATTTTGGCTACTTTTCTCAACCGGCTTTGTCCCGCATCGTGAGTCACTGCGACGTCATAACAAATAAGTACGACTATTACTACCTCGTTAAAGTGAAGTCGAGTTCTATCGCCAATACACAAATTGACAAGGTTTCCAAAACAGGTAAAATCGCCCAAAATTTCACTGTTCGATCAATAATTATATGCAAATTACACTACAGGCTTACAATAGCCTTAATGACAGGGCTGGTCAAATAGTGACAATTTGTATTATGTTGGATCGTTTGGTTACTTAGGTTTAAAAAACAGACACCGGAAATGAGGTTTCCGGTGTCTGTGACATTTCTGGCAAAGGACACGAGTTTGATACAAAATGAACCCGGTCGCCTTGTTTCCGTTTGCTGTGTGAACACCCTCGGCTCTTTCCGTTTGTTCCGTTTGCGAGTGTGAACACCCTCATTTACATATCAGAAAAAAACATCTATGCACCTGGTAATTGATAACTGATATGTTTCAACTATCTAGTTCACGGACAGTGCATACAGTTGCTCAATACTCATGCCGAATCGACCTTGAACGTTATCTTTAAAGATAGTCATTGGCATTTTCAAAAAATCATCACCCTGCGTACTAAAGGCTTCGTTGAGCGCCAAACGGAAAGGGTCAATACTTTGCGGGTCATAATCGAGTTTGTCAGTGGCAGGGTAATAGCTGAACACTATCTCGGTGCCGCCCTTCTCCAAAGAAATGTAATAAACATCTTCCTTTTCAAAATATGAAATAAGCAGATTATAGCCTTTTACATCGGTGTCAAAATACGACATACTCCAGTCAAGCTTGTTCCCAGCATCGACATTATCATCCCATTGCGGTTTATGTATGGAAAGCTCGATGCAGCCCTCCTTGTAAGTATAAGTACCCCTATAATTAATAAATTCAAATCCGAGTTTTTCATACGGTGATTGCAACGCGATAGTATCATCAAATGGCATGTTATAAAGATTCTCGACAGGAATTCCTAATGCCTCCTGAATCATATTGTCGAAGAAACGAAAGGGGGTGAGCAGCACATCTTCTTCGTTCACATCAACAAAGGCCTCCCGCACAATTGCCTCCAGGCTGGCGCGGTCAGAAAAGCTGTTTGGCTCATCGAGATCATAGACATAGGTATAATTTTCCTCAGTGTTTGGGTTAAACATCCAAACGACATAGGCGTTATGCTCAGGATAGAAACCGACAGCATTCTTATAGCCACTCTCTGCGCCGGTAACCACACGAATGCAGTTCTGCCAATCTTGCTGCGGCGGAGCACCCCACTCGGCATGATTGATGCGTATGTCATATTTGTCCGTTTGATACAACGCCAGTTTGTCGCCATCGTTGAAGTTAAAGCCAAGCTCGGCAAGGGTGAAGGCCACATCAAAATCGGAGAGTTCAAGGTTCGCGCGTATATCTGCAAGCGGAATGTAGTTCCTGATCTGGCTGTCCTCGAGGTACAGACAGTTTAGGTTGGATAGCGCTAAAAGCGGCGCAGGGTCTGAGATTGTGGAATGATCTAACATCAAGACACGCAGATTGGTCAAACTGGCAAGCGGAGCATAGTCTTCTGCCGCGCAGCCGGTGAGTATCAATGCTTTTAAGTTGGTCAGAGCTGACAGGGGTGCAATATCGGTGATTGCGTTGCCGGATAAATCTAGGCTTTCGAGGCTGGTATAGTTCTCCAATCCGGCGATACTGCTAATCGGTTCTTTATCCGAAATGTATTTCTGCCACTCCGCATAAGCGAGGTTCAAGCTTGTCACAGTTTTCGCCTCCGCAAGCGTAATATCACCGCTGGGCTTGCCCATAGCACCACGCACTATCACCTCAAGCGCTGGGTCGGCAAAGGCCACAACTCTGGTCGTAGCAGTTTCTGTCTGCGTTGGCGTTGGTAATGGTGTTGTCGAAGTCGGTGTGCCACATGCCACTAGTGAAGCGAGCAGCAGCAGGGCGAGGAACACGGGCAGTGCCTTTTTCATTTGGTGAATTCTCCTATCTCTAATTTTGTCGTGTCTTTATTGTGTCATGAAGGGCAGCACAAATTTTCGCAGCTTCGCTCTCGCAATTCATCATTACACGGAGCGGATGCAAAAGATACGGATTTCCTCCTTTGTCAACCTGCCCGCTATGTGCTTTAGCGGCAATGGCAATCGCTTTATTCAACATAGCTATTACCTCCTGTCAAATCTTTTAACTCTGTCGCTATTGCTTTGTAGCATTAACGAATATCTTTTCTCCTACACCTAAAAAAACGCTATTTTTTTAAACTCTATGCCATGGAGTTTCAATTCATCTTCAAAAGCAAATAATCCTTCGTTATTAGCTAAAAAGTCACGAAATGCCACCGTAGATGCTGTTATATCTGTAACAGAAAGAACCTCTTTGAGAAATTTGTGCCAATCTGCTATGAGCAACTCGTAGTGAAAATCATCGGCGATTTCAAAGTCAACGGTTACACCGACCGATGCACCTGCATTATTAGACCATACTCGATAATCAACGGTATCAGACACTTTAATTCTGTTACCGCTGTTGTATCCCTGCTTTAACCAATTATCGCTATACATCGTTGCTTCCCCCTATATTACTCCCATTTCTTTCACAAGTGAGGCACAATTCTTGCTTCTCTTTTATTGTCGCGATCTCCATTAGCTTAGGCAGTCCATCGTTTGGCATCCAGCCTTGTTTTCGCACCCTGATTAACGATGATGCCACAGATTAATAGAGGTACTCTTTAATAAGTTTCAATATATCGTTTTCCATTGCTAAAATTTCTGTACGTTTCGTTTCGTCCCAACTATCCCAAGAATCAGTATTAGCTGCCATCATCTGCAATTTAAGGCTTTGTGTGCTAAAAATACTTCGCCAATTTGCAAGTTTTGCAAGTGGGTATAGATTACTGAATGCGGAATTCTGACTGGCCACAATCAAACATAAATTACCAAAACAATGTAGCAACTCATCAGGCAATTTTGCTTTTCCTTCATCCTCGCTTGGATTTTGAGGATACCAATGCTCAATCGAACGTCTGTATGTAAAGCGGAAATCATCAAACTTTATTGTAGGAAATGCTAAGCCCAACTTTTCTCTGTTTTTCCATAACACATAATCCGTTAAGTTAAAAGCGTATACAGGCACAGAATTATCGTACCTTAATCTCTGAGCATCGAGTTCGCAACAATTGCATATTCTTTCTATCGCAAATGTCTTAGAAAGAGATTCCAGAAAATTATAGAATTTATCGCCAAAGTCAGCCTCATTTAACTTTTCTGCATTTTCAAATAAATATTTAAGTGTAGTATACAACCATTTAGTGTCTTTGTAGGCAGTAAAGGTAACGGCGAACATCGACTGCAACATAAGTATCTCGTGATTGTTATTCGAAAAAGAGTTTTTATCAAACCGCATTTGAACATATAAATGCCCTCTTGCTTTTTCGTTCTTGTCTTCACGATAGGCCTTTTGTAAAAACCATTCTCCCTCTTTGCGTCTGTTGGTAGTTTCAAGAGAATTCCGGATGATTAAATTATCAAAAATAAATTTCGTCTTAAGCAGGTTCTCACCGAAATTTAATATCCATCGAGTGTCCCTTGAAGAAACCTTAAATGCTGATTTCAATTTTTTATCATCCAACTGAATTGAATCTGAGCCGATGTTATCAGTCAAATATAAAACATAGTAAAGGAATGTGTTGAAGTTCACAATACAACGATATTTACTGGAATCTTCGTTCTCTGCGGCAATATCGTCTGTGACATCGCTGCTTTCAACTTTTTCTTCGATGGCACTGATTAGCGATTTTTTATTTTCTTCGTTGACGACGATCTTGGAGTATATATTTGCAAAACTATATCCATACCTCCAGGAATTCTTACCTGGTTCATATTCGCTCCATTCACACTTAAATACTTTTTCTCGTTCTTCATCAGCATCGGATCCCTTTGTCTTTTTCTTAAAAAACTTAATGCAAGGGGTATCAAATTCGGAACAAGCATCCCAAATCTTTGCAAATTTTTGAACTTTGGCAAAAGCGACACCATCGGATACAAGTCGCTGCATAAGTTCAGCTTTGATAATTTCATGGTATTCTAATTGTTCACCACGCGAGTTGAATCGCTCAAAATACAGATTAACATCCAAGTCTTGTGGCATCTCGCTAATAAATATTTTTACTTTATCAAAAAGATATTCATCAAAGTCGTCAATTGAAATACCTAAATAATCGTTTGACCCAATATGCTCTTTAATAGCGCTTACGGTTTCATCATAACCACGACGCAATTCACCGTCAGTGCTTTTGCTGGTATTGATGTCATTTGCAAACAATCTGTTTAGCGTTTCATCAGATCGTTTTCGTGCCGAAAAGCACAAATTAATTTTTTCAACGTACTTTGTGGTAGGGGAATATTCATTTTGAATGGCAAGAGCAATAAGTACTATTGCAGTAAATCGCTGTTGCCCATCTATGATAGAATACACATCACCATTTTTACTCACAACAAGGGTTCCTATGAAATACTCGGGACGATTTTCTTTGATAGAATCAAGCACATCAATTATTAATTGTGTTATCTCAACATCCGTCCATGCAAAATTCCGCTGGTACAGTGGTATTGAATAGTTGTTTTCGTTCAGCAAATCAAATATTGACAGAGGATTGTTCATCATTATACCTCCCCTTTAAGCTGATTTATTATATCTTCGGCGCTAAGATTGCCAAGCACATCTGTATCTATTCGAGCAACAAATTCACGTGGAGAGGCGGACACCGCTAATTCTTGAAATAACTTTTGGCATTTTCTCCTCTGAAATGTCCCGCTCGCAGCATAATTTGCGAGGGTAGTATCGTATATAGCTTTTGCCGCAACTCTTGGGTAAAACGCCCAAACAAACACCTTTTCACACGTTTCTCTGTCCAGTTTATCCGCCCCGAACCGGTCAATAAAAGTGGCCAGTAGGTTAACATATAGATTAATATTTCTCGAGTATTTGCTTTTCTTACTGTTCACCATATCCTTGAGCTCATCAGAAAGAAAACCATCTACTATGCTGTTTTCATAAAAACAGTTTTTGAAAAGTGCATACGCGAATTCAATAAAATTGAAGAAAGCATTGCCATTTATTATTGGCATACAAATAGAGTTAGGAAAAGCAATACCATTTTTATGTAGCTCTTGATATAACTTTAGGTAAGGGTACGAAGTGTTTTGAATACTAACACCCTTGAAGTCTTCAATAAAACGCTCAGTAAATTTTAACTCACTACCGTACTTCTTCTGATATAAGCCAGTGTCACCGTTTATCCAGCGTCTTATTCTGAACAAGTGCTTATCAAATAAATCGCGGAGGCTAAGTTCATTGTCATCAACAAATCGTTCCCAGTTCTCAACCGTGCGTTCGGATGGGTTATCAATTGCTCTTAAATGGTAGGCTTTCAATAAATCATGAGGTTCTAAAGCCTTGCCGCGGTTGTTCTGCGAATCGAACAGCTGGAAAGCCTCTGACAAGCATTCTGAAGGCATTTCTATAACAGAAACTTTGCAATGGTTCTTTATAAAGTTACTAATGACATCGATATCTTCTTGCGAAATTAAGCCACACAAAAAACGCCACTCCTCAAAGTTCTCTTTAGCATGAAGCTGCGAGATACCTACATGGCTGCCACTCAATAAGTTTTTAGCACCTTCAGGCAAATTGTCTTTGGCAACGCAATACAGGAATAAAGAGATCGATATCAATCGCTGTTGACCATCTACAATATCCATGTTCTCAGCGTCTTTTTTATGTAAAATAATAGAACCGATGCGATACTCGCTCTTTTTACTATAAATAGCTTCTCGTATATCATAAAAAAGATTGCGAATATGCCTGCGTTCCCATTTATATGGGCGTTGATACTCTGGAATTTTGAGGCTTCTGTTCTGCAAAACATCTGATATTGATTTTACCGAAAAAGTAATCATACCCTGTGTTTAGCAAGCACGAAGTGCACCAGTGGGGCGTGCGGACAAAAACTTGGACAAAAATTTGTACAAGGAGGACGCACGATGTATTCATATGAAGAAAGAATGAGGGCCATAAATCTCTATATTAAATACGATCTATCGGCGGCCGCTACCATTCGAGAGCTTGGCTATCCGAATCGATCTCAATTGCGGATTTGGTATAAAGAATATCTTGCGACCGGCGATCTGCATAAAAAGTGCCAAAGTTCGTC
>Ga0265294_10009013_pt1 | contig 11556 bp, 11 predicted proteins | sample MunlanPumphouse3_FD_192504 | JGI IMG/M metagenome (GOLD analysis project Ga0265294, IMG submission 192504) | Groundwater microbial communities from a municipal landfill in Southern Ontario, Canada - Pumphouse #3 | ecosystem: Environmental > Aquatic > Deep subsurface > Groundwater | place...
TAGCGGGGATTTTCCCCTTGACATAAAAACTGCTTTTATAATAAGGGTTTGTGCTATGAGAATAATAAAACAAATACATGGAGGAATCATGTCCGACAATCTCAAATATGGCAAGATCAGCTCCCGCGAAGCGATGGAACTGGAAGAAAAATACGGTGCGCACAACTATCATCCGCTGCCCGTAGTTCTGGCCAAAGGCGAAGGCGTATTTATGTGGGATCCAGAAGGAAACCGCTATTACGATTTCCTTTCTGCCTATTCTGCAGTGAATCAGGGACATTGCCATCCCAAGATCATCAAAGCTTTGTGCGATCAAGCCCAAGAGCTTACGCTTACCTCCCGTGCTTTTTACAATAACAAGCTGGGTGAGTATGAAAAGTTTATCACCGAGTACTTCGGTTTTGATATGGTGCTGCCCATGAATAGTGGCGCAGAAGGTGTGGAAACTGCCATGAAGCTTGCCCGGAAATGGGCATACAACGTTAAAGGCGTGGAAGATGGCAATGCCATCATCGTCTTTGCGGAAAACAATTTCCATGGCCGCACCCTTGCCATCATATCAGCCAGCAGCGATCCAGATTGCTATGAGGGCTTTGGTCCCTTCACTCCTGGCATCGTACGCGTGGCATACAACGATCCTTCAGCCCTGAAGGAATACTTGCAACAGCACGGTAAAAACGTGGCTGCCTTCATCGTAGAGCCCATTCAGGGTGAAGCCGGCGTCTTTGTACCAGATGATGGCTATCTGAAAGCCTGCTTTGATATTTGTAAAGAGCACAATGTGCTTTTCGTGGCTGATGAGATCCAATCCGGCATTGCCCGTACCGGAAAGCTTCTGGCTTGCGATTATGAAAATGTACGTCCGGATATGCTGATTCTGGGTAAAGCCATTTCTGGCGGGGTATTACCCATATCCGCAGTTTTGGCAGACCGCGATATCATGATGCAGATCAAGCCGGGGCAGCATGGTTCTACCTTTGGTGGATTCCCGCTGGCCTGCGCTGTAGCCAAAGCCGCTCTGGAAGTGGTGCGCGACGAGAAATTGGCAGAACGTGCCTATGAATTGGGCGAATACTTCCGTGAGGAACTGCGCAATTTGAATCACCCCATGATCAAGCTGGTGCGTGGACGCGGACTGCTGAACGCCATCGTGGTAGAGCCCAAAGACGGTGTGGAAGCATGGGACGTATGCATCAAGCTGAAAGAAAAGGGCTTGCTCTGCAAACCTACTCACCGCCATATTATTCGCCTTGCTCCGCCTTTGGTGATCACCAAAGAACAGCTGGCTGAATGTGTGCAGATTATCAAAGAAGTATTTTCTACACTGTAAACCAGGGATCTTGACGCAGGGTGAGTTTTTGTTCAAGCTCACCCTGCGAGGTTTTTTATGCATTCAGCAGACTATAAAAGCGGCTTCGTGGCCATCATCGGCAAACCCAATACCGGTAAATCAACCCTGATGAACCGGATTCTGGGAGAGAAGCTTTCGATTACTTCCGCCAAACCCCAGACTACCCGCTATGCAGTGAAGGGAATCTGGAATACCGATAAGCATCAGATCGTTTTCATCGATACTCCAGGTTATCTGAAGCCTCGCTATGAGATGCAGGAAAAGATGTCCCGCATCATCAGCGATAGTTTTCGCGATGTGGATCTGCTGATTTTTATGACCCAGATACCGGGTTTTCCCAGTGATTACGATCTGGAAGTGCTGGATCTGATCAAGCATTTGAAATGCCCGATCCTGGCGGTATTCAACAAAAGTGATCTGGTGCCGGATTTTCAGCCAGAGCCACTGCTTGCCCGCTTACCTTCTGCAGTAAGCGAAAGCATCTTTGTTTCAGCCCTCACAGGTGAGAACATCGAGCAGCTCAAGCAGCGCATCAATTTCTATATGCCCTATCACGAGCCTTATTACGATGAGGATCAGCTCTCAGATCTACCCATGCGCTTTTTTGCCAAAGAAGTGATCCGGGAAGCTATCTTTCATCAGTTTGAGGAAGAAATCCCTTATGCCACGGCAGTCTTGATCGAGCGCTTTCATGAAGGTGAAGCCAAGATCGTGATCGATGCCGTAATCTGGATCGAACGCCACAGCCAGAAGCCAATTATCATCGGCAAAGGGGGCAAGAACCTGAAGAATATCCGTGAATATGCCGAAGCACAGCTTACGGACTTTATGCAATTCCCCGTGGAAGTACATCTCTTTGTGAAGATCAATGAAAACTGGCGCAAGAAAGCCACGGCCCTGCGAGAGCTGGGTTTTGAGTAGTTTTGTCCAGAGATTCATGCAGCTTTTTTATTGAGCTCAGCTAGATTATCGTTTATATTACCCGCGGCACACGCGGTTGATCTGGCATAATATGCCAAAGAGGAGGCCTGATGGTACCGGATAAAGCTTTGATAGATGCCAAAAGCGTGCAACTGAAGGTCCTGATTGTGGATGCTTCAAACGGTTTTTATCGCGTTCAGCGTTACCCCTTGGGGGCTTTTTTCGGGCCTGTAGATCTGGGTTTGCACCTTAGTGGAAAGTATAACTCCCTGAACTTTGGCGTAGGGCTTTTGGCGGGCTCCATCTTTCCGGGTTCAAACCGAATGATCTTCACCGGCTTCTCTCCTGCCTGGGGTGGTTTTTACATCTCCAGCATGGGCGGAGCGGGCTTGGTCTTTGATGATCTGGGAGTGAATATGGTCTCCATCATCGGCTGTGCTTCCCGCCCCTCAGTCTTGATCCTGAATCGTAATCATGGTGAGGAGATTGATCTGGATATCCAGCCGGTGAATGAAGAAATGATCTGGCAGGAAGATGGGGTTTATAGCATGATGCAGCATGTATATGACGCCTATTCCTCGCACTATGAAAATTCCCCCCGCATCCTGGCTGTGGGAGCTGCTGCCAAATATAGCGATTGCGGCGGCATCGTATCTGTGCCCATCAAAGATGGCAAGCTCAGCCATGTGGATACCTGGGCCGGGCGTGGAGGCCTGGGCTCAAAGCTGTTTCAGCAGCATGGCATCTGCGCGGTGATCTATGGCGGGACGCACATCGACGAGGATTTCCGGGATCGCAAGGTGGCCGATGACTGGTTTCAAGCACGTTACGAGCAAAAAATGGTGGCCAAGGATATGGAAGCCACGAAGAAATACCGCTTTGATCCCGAAGTGGAAACCGGCGGTACCTTTGGCGTGAACTTTGCCAAAAACACCACAGATTTTATGGCCTTTAACTACCGCAGTATCTTCTGGAGCGACAAGCAGCGTAAAAGCTTTCACGAAAAGCATATCCGGGATCACTATCTGAAGCAATTCAATGCCGAAAGCATTGCCCCCAAAAACTTCCATACCTGTGGAGAACCCTGCGTGGCGGTATGCAAAAAGACCAATGGTATCTATAAGAAAGACTACGAGCCCTATCAGACCCTGGGTCCCCTCTGCGGGATCTTTGATCAAAGAGCAGCGGAACTGCTGTGCCGCAAAGCCGATAGCATGGGCTTTGATGCCATCTCCATCGGAGGATTTCTGGCCTGGCTGATGGATTTGCTGGATACAAAACAGCTTATGCCGGAGGACTTGGGTGTGGACAGCCTGCCAGCCTGGGATCATCAGAGCTTTGATACCGTGCAGGATTCCCTGCATAATGCGGAATTGGGCTGTCGGCTGCTGGATAACTGCGTGGGTGATACGCCCCTGATCAATCTCAGGGAGGGAGCCCGAAAATATGCGCGCAGGCTTTCCCGCGAAAAAGGCAAAAGCTTGCTGGACAGCTTTGTGTACAATGCCTTTGGGCGCAGAGGCTGGATGGTGCCGAATCAGTATTGGACCCCCGGCGTACTGAGTCCCATCCCGGCTATAGGGCGCTATTACATGTATTACGGTAAGCAGTATTTCGCTCCCCGCTATCTGGGTAAGGTGAATGCTGAGCGCATGAAGACGGAGCTGATGTTGGACAATCTGGGTGTATGCCGTTTTCACCGGGCTTGGGCAGAGGAGATGCTGCCGCAGATTATCGAAGAGCTCTATGGTCTCAAGGCTGAACTGGAACTCAGTACCCATATCACTGCGCGCAGGATCAATTGCCGCAATGCCTCAGTATATTGGGAGAGTGAACGTAATATCGATTTTGTGTTGCAGAGTTTGCTCTATATGAGCGTCCGGGAGCAGGATGAAGAACTCAACGCCTGGTTACTGCGCTTTACTGAGGACAAGCAGGCTGCGGCATTTGAATGGTGGTACGAGGTACGCAAGGGCATCGATGAAAGCCTCAAGGAGATTTGAGTAAAAAAATACTTGCCTAATCTGCCAAGCTCAGAAAAGTGGCGAAAAATACTATTTGGGCTTTGAGAATAAAAGCCTGGGGGAGAGTTAATGCGTTTAAAAACCTTTCCTGGGGGTATCCACCCTCACGATGAAAAGCATTATTCGAAATCAGCACCCATCAGCGATTTTCCCACTCCACAGCGGGTGATCATTCATCTTTCTCAACACATCGGCGGCCCTTCCACACCCATCGTACAAGTGGGCGATGAAGTACTCAAAGGGCAAAAGATTGCCGAGCCAGCGGGATTTGTCTCCATTCCCCAACACGCCTCCATCAGCGGCAAAGTAAGCAAAATCGCCAAGTTCATGCACCCTACGGGGACTCTATCCACCGCGATCGAAATCACCTCTGACGGAAGCGACAAAATGGTGGAACTGACAGATGAACAGAATTATATGGATCTTTCCCCGGCGCAGATGAAGGAACGCATTAGCGAAGCTGGGATCTGCGGTATGGGCGGTGCGGGCTTCCCCACGATCGTCAAGCTTTCCCCTCCTGAGGATAAACCTATCGATGTAGTGATCCTGAACGGGGTGGAGTGTGAGCCCTTCCTTACCAGCGATTACCGTTTGATGCTGGAACACGCCGCCGAGATCATCAGTGGACTCAAGCTCATCATGAAAGTGGTGAATGCCAGGAAAGGCATCATCGGCATCGAAGCCAACAAACCCGATGCCATCACCCTGATGGAAAAGCTCTGTGCGGCAGAGAAGAACCTGGAAGTAGTAGCTCTGAAATTGCAATACCCGCAAGGTGCCGAAAAGCAGCTGATCTATGCCGCTACCCGGCGCAAGGTGCCCGCCGGTGGTTTACCCATGGCTGTGGGCGTGGTGGTGCAAAACGTAGGTACTGCCTTTGCCATCTATGAAGCTATCCGCTACAAAAAGCCTCTGATAGACCGGATCATCAGCGTAACCGGCTCCCCTGTGGCCAAACCCATGAATCTGCGTGCTCCCATCGGAACGCTCTACAGCGATCTGGTTCAGCACTGTGGGGGGACCAAAGAGCCGGTGGGCAAGATCATCTCCGGCGGCCCCATGATGGGCTTTTCCCTGCCCTCGCTGGAAGCAGCCATGACCAAGGGCTCCAGCGGCTTGGTGCTCTTTGGCGAAAAAGCAGCCAAATCCCTGGCAGAGCATACTTGCCTGCGTTGCGCGCGTTGTGTGGATATCTGCCCCATGAATCTGGTGCCCTCCATCATCGCCAATGCCGTGAAATACAAAGATCTGGATATGGCGGTTCAAGCTGGGCTGAATGACTGCATCAAATGCGGTAGCTGTGCCTATGTATGCCCTGCTCAGATCCGTCTGGTTCAATACATCGATACCGGGAAAATCCGTTATGCTGAAGCTCAGAGGAAGAAGTAGTTATGAAAGACAAATATATAGTATCCCCTGCTCCTCACGTTCACGATAAATCCACGGTAAAAAACGTGATGTGGAACGTGATTATCGCCTTGATTCCGGCGCTGATCTTCGCCGTATATTATTGGGGCATCAGAGCCCTGATCCTTACCCTTACCGGTGCCATTACTGCCGTAATTACCGAAGCCATCATCCAAAAGCTGCGCAAGGTGCCGGTTACCGTGCATGATGGCTCAGCCTTCCTCACCGGAATGTTGCTGGCTTATAATATCCACGTGGGAGCCCCGATCTGGCTGCCGATCGTGGGTGCCATTTTTGCCATCGGCGTAGGTAAACAAGTATTTGGCGGCCTGGGAAACAACCCTGTGAATCCTGCTCTTTTAGGACGTGCCTTCCTGCTGGCCAGCTGGCCTACACAGATGACAGCCGGATGGGTGGCAGCAAAGAACTCCGCGATGAGTGGATTGAACAATCTCTCCCGCATTGCCACGAATCTGCAGGAGCTTTCCCCCAAAGCTTACGAACTGGTAACCGGAGCTACACCCCTGAAGGTAGCGCAAAGCCTGCGGGACAGTAGCTTTGTGGCCGATATCAATGCTCAGGCGGGTGGCCTGGACCTGGGCAGCAGAATCTTTGGCAGTCTTACCGAGATGGAAACCCTTAAGAGCCTTTTCTGGGGCAATATCGGTGGTTGCATCGGTGAAGTATCAGCCTTTGCCCTGCTCTTGGGAGCAGCGTATCTCTTGTACAAGAACATCATTGAATGGCGCATCCCGCTCTTTTACATCGGCACTGTGTTTGTGCTCAGTTTCATCTTTGGCGGGATCCCCGGCAGCGGAACCTCTGTGCTGTTGCCCTTCTTCCATATCTTTGCCGGTGGTCTCATGCTGGGTGCCTTCTTTATGGCTACGGATTATACCACTACCCCGATCACCAAAAGGGGACGCATCATCTTTGGCATCGGCTGCGGCCTGCTTACCATCGTGATCCGTCTGGTAGGCGGTTATCCTGAGGGCGTGAGCTACAGCATCCTGCTGATGAATGTGTTCACTCCCCTGATCGACCGCTTAACCATGCCGAAAGCCTTCGGAAAGGTGGCAAAATGAAATACTATCTGAAACTAGGGTTTATTCTGCTGATTTTCTGCGTGGTGGCCAGTGGCATCCTGGCTTATCTGAACACCTTGACTGCTCCGGTGATAGCGGAGCGTAAAGCCCGCGAAGCTATCGAAACCCGTGAAGCCTTGATTCCAGGTGCAACATTTGAAGCCCAAAGCACTAAGGACAATATGGAATACTTCATTGCCCGCTCTGCAGCGGACAGCACTCAGATCCTGGGCTATACCTTCGTGGCAGCCCAAAGTGGCTATTCCAGCACGGTGCAAACCATGGTTGGCGTGGATAAGGATTTCAAGGTTCTGGCGATCAAGGTGATAGACCAATCCGAAACCCCCGGCCTGGGAGCCAATTGCGTGCAGGAAAGCTTTACCGGCCAATTCAAGGATATGGTCTTGGCAGATCTGAGGGTGGACAAGGATGGGGGCAAGGTGGTATCACTCTCCGGAGCTACCATCACTTCCAGAGCCATTACCAATTCCATTGCAGGCAGCATTGCCGCTGTACAAGCTGATTTGGGAGGTGAACAATGAGTTTTATCAAAGAACTTAGCAAAGGCATCATCAAGGATAACCCCATCTTTGTATTGGTTTTGGGCATGTGTCCCACCCTGGCCGTTACTACTTCGGTGGAAAACGCCCTGGGCATGGGCTTTGCCGCTACCTTCGTCTTGCTGTGCTCCAATATCATCATTTCCATGATCAAAAACATCACCCCTTCCAAAATCCGGATCCCGGTCTATATCGTGGTGATAGCGTCATTTGTTACCATCGTGAACATGGTGATGGAAGCTTATGTGCCAGCTCTGCACAAGAGCTTGGGGCTTTTTATCCCGCTGATCGTGGTGAATTGCATTATCCTGGGCAGAGCTGAGGCTTTTGCCAGCAAGAACAACGTTTTAATGAGCATAGCAGATGCCATCGGGATGGGATTGGGATTTACCCTTTCTCTTACCATCATCGGCAGCATCAGAGAGATCCTTGGTGCCGGTACCTGGCTGAATATCAAGCTGATGCCCATTACCTATGATCCCATGTTGGTGGCCATTCTGGCACCGGGAGCCTTTATTACGCTGGGCTTCCTGATGGCAATCCTGAATCTGGTGAAGGAGAAGAAATAATGGGTTACCTTGGCGAAATCTTCGTGATGGCGATGACGGCCATCTTTATCCAAAACTTCGTTCTATCCCGCTTTTTGGGTCTTTGCCCCTATCTGGGAGTATCCAAGAAGCTTGATTCCGCAGTGGGAATGGGCATGGCCGTGATCTTTGTGATGACCCTGGCCAGTGCCATTACCTTCCTGATCAATAAATACCTGCTTTTGCCCTATGATCTGATGTATCTGCAAACCATCGCCTTCATCCTTACCATAGCGGCGCTGGTGCAATTTGTAGAGATGGTGATCCAGAAGAACGCTCCGGCACTATATAAATCCCTGGGCGTATTTTTACCGCTGATTACCACCAATTGCGCTGTGCTGGGTGTGGCGATCCTGAATACCGAAGCTGTGCGCAGCGATGGCCTTACGGCCTATAACTTCCTGGATAGCGTGCTCAATGGCTTTTTCAGCGGAGTGGGCTTTACCGTGGTACTACTGGCCATGGCTGGGATCAGAATGCGCCTGGATATGGTGGATCTGCCCAAAAGCATGAAGGGCATGCCCATCGCGCTTATCCTGGCTGGAATCATGGCCTTGGCTTTTTACGGCTTTATGGGCTTCAAAATCTAAGGAGGAATTATGACATTGATCTTATTGGAAACTGCCTCCCTTTTCGCGACAATCGGAACCCCGGTACTAATTATCGGTGCTTTGGGACTGCTCTTCGGGCTGATCCTGGCTATTGCCTCAAAGGTCTTTGAAGTAAAAGTGGATCCTCGTGTGGAAGAGATCATCTCTGTGCTGCCCGGTGCAAATTGCGGCGCCTGTGGCCTTGCTGGCTGTGCCGGCTATGCAGATCAGATCGTGAATGGCGGGGAAGCTGTCAATAAATGCGCCCCCGGCGGAGCAGCCGTCGCAGCAGCTATCGCCAAAATCATGGGTATGACCGCTGGCGCCATGCAACAAAAAGTGGCCGTTTATCATTGCAGTAGCGGCGGATATCATAACACTAAATGGAAATATAACTACGATGGCGTTACCTCCTGTAAAGCAGCGGTAAACATCGCCGGAGGCCCCAATAGCTGTGCCTATGGCTGCATGGGTCTGAATGACTGCGTGGCTGCCTGCAATTTTGATGCCCTGCATGTGGATGCCAATGGCATGCGGGTAGTGGATTATGATAAATGCACTGGCTGCGGAGCCTGCGTAAAAGCATGCCCCAGAGGGATAATCGAACTCGCTCCCATCAATCGCAACGTCCATATCAAGTGCTCTTCCAAGGATAAAGGACCGGACGCCAAGGCTGTATGCGGCACTGGCCATCCCTGCATCGGTTGCGGTATCTGCAGCCGGAAATGCCCGGTTCAAGCCATAACCATCACGGATAACCTGGCCCATATCGATTATGATAAGTGCATCAATTGTGGACTCTGTGCCACAGTGTGCCCCACCAAGGCGATCGAGGATCTGCTGGTGGGTATGCGCAAAAAAGCTGAGATCGATCCCGAAGGCTGCATTGGCTGCACCATCTGTGCCAAGGTGTGCCCCGTGGATGCCATCAGCGGTGAGCTCAAACAACTGCATACGGTGGATAAGGATAAGTGCATCGGCTGCGAGCAATGCGTGCCCAAATGCCCCAAAAAAGCCATCGAAATGGTATAGATATCCTGAACTTTATCAAAAAAGGGGGTGGACATCCATCCCCTTTTCTGTGCCCGCAATTCCCCCTTCAGTACAGGCGTTCGCCGATCCCATTGCGGCCATAGCACAATATTGCTGGGGCATTGGCACCCAAAAAAATGCCCCTTGATCAGGGGCATAGGATTTAGACTTAGGAGGTTGCACAACATGCCTTACGGGCAAGCCACTATTATCGGCAGAGGAAACCGACAGATAGTCTGCTGATACTAAGTGCAAGAAGTGAGCCAAAAAGCAGAAATGTGTAATGCTATGCTGGACAGGTAATTGTGTTTTTGAGCGCTGCCTCAGAATAGGGGATTGTGGATAAATGTTGTTGATTTGTGGAAAACTATCCACAAGAGCCAAGGCCTGAACTCCTCAGCTGAGAATCATATCCGCTTTTATTCGGGTATCTGCTGCCCCGAATCATGAATCTGCATTGTTGCTTTCTGCTTGACAAGCAAAGCGTAGCTCTAAACATTGCGAAAATGCATACTAAAGGAAAATAACATGTTATACGATGACAGTCCCGATTACAGCGCATACAGCGATTCTGAACTGCAGAACCTGCTGGAAAGTGCTGAAACAGATAGTGAAGCCTGCTTGGCCATCCTGGTAGAGATGCAGCGGCGCAGCGGCGAAGAATTTGATGAATCCATATATGACCTGGAAGTTGATGTTGGCTCGGAAGAGCCTTTTGTGGCTCCGGCTCTGCCTTACCGGGCTTCCGGAAAGATCCTCTGGCCTTCCATCACGGCAATCTGCATCCTCTTGGTGCTGATTCTTTTCTACAATGTGTTAAATGCCCTGGGAGGATTTGACAGCAAGCTGTATTTCCTGATGGGTGGGGTATCCTTTGCCGTGTTGTCCCAAGCCTTTCTGATCTCCGGAATCCGGGAAGTGGTGAATAAAAAGACGGTTGCCGATTACAAAGTGCTCAGTTTTCCCTACCTCCTCAATGCCTTGATCTGGGGAGCAGGATGCATCTATGCCGTGTATTCTGTGGTGCGTACCATCATCGCCTTCCAGGATGCGGGCCTGGGCATAGCCTTTTACATCAGTATCCCTTCTTTGGTACTGGCAGCTCTAGCCATGTTCCAGTTTATTGCCTTTGTACTGCTTAGCAAAGAATTATCATAGCGCAAGGAGGATAGATGACATCTACAGAAATGAAGACTCGGGCCCGGGAGATCATGAGCTCCCAGATGGGCAATTTGATCCTGGTATTTCTGATTTACATGCTGCTCCTATCCGGAGCCAGCTCAGTTACTTTTGGTTTGGCCTGGTTAGTAGTATTGGGTCCTTTGAATCTGGGTCTTGCTTCGGTACTACTGAAGCTGGAACAAGGGGATCTTTTTACTTTTGAAGAGCTGTTCAGCGGTTTCAATGATTTTTCCCGCAGCCTGGTGGCGGGTTTATTGATCAGCCTATACACCTTTTTGTGGAGTTTATTGCTGGTCATACCTGGCATCGTGGCTGCGCTCAGCTACAGCATGACCTTTTTCATTATGAAAGAACATCCCGAAATGGATGCTTCCCAGGCGATCGAAGCCAGCAAAACCATGATGATGGGGCATAAATGGGAGCTATTTGGTTTGATCTTCAGCTTCATCGGCTGGTGGATATTGTGTTTCATTACTTTCGGCTTGGCGATGATCTATGTGATGCCCTATGTACATTGCGCCATTGTAGTGTTTTACCAGAATCTAAAACATGGGAGTTCCCTATGAAAAGAACGTGTGTGTTGATGACCCTGATCCTGGCCCTAGCTTTACCGCTGGTGGCTGAAGCCGGAATCTACGGTTTGTGGTATGGACAAAGTAAAGCTGAGGTTTTGGCCAAGCTGCAGCCTCTGGAGTTTGAGGAATTAGCCGAAAGGAATAACGTCTTTGCTTCCGAAAAAGAGGATTACTATCAGGAGATAGAATTGTATTTCGGCGCAAGCGATTCACTCAAGGCTTGGTTAGTGGCCATTGATTGC
>Ga0265294_10009014_pt1 | contig 11555 bp, 5 predicted proteins | sample MunlanPumphouse3_FD_192504 | JGI IMG/M metagenome (GOLD analysis project Ga0265294, IMG submission 192504) | Groundwater microbial communities from a municipal landfill in Southern Ontario, Canada - Pumphouse #3 | ecosystem: Environmental > Aquatic > Deep subsurface > Groundwater | place...
CTTCATGGCGTTGGGGAAATGGTCGCGGTACAGGCCAGTGGTGGAGAGCACCACGTCGACGCGGGGCCGTTGCATGCTGGCGCGGGGTAGCAGCTTGACGTCGATCACCCGGCCGCCGGCATCCCACACCGGTTCGACGCCCAGCGCCGCCAATACCTGCGCTTCGAGCATGCCCTGATGGCGCATGGTTTCGACCGACCACAGCGAGAAGGCGAGCTTCTTCGGCGGCTTGCCGGTTTTCGCCGTGTGCGCGGCGATCAACTGCTCGGCGGCGTCCTTGCCGGCTTCCCAGGCTTGCTTGGTGGGCACGCGCGAGGGGTCGAAACCGTACAGATTGCGGCCCGTGGGCAGCGCGTCCGGGTTCTTCATCGGGTCACCGCCGTAGGAGGTCGGGCGGTGCTGGCCGGCCAGCGCCGAGAGCAGGCCGTCCATCTCGCCCGTCGCGCTGAGGTCGATGTACCACTGCCTGCCTTGTTCGAGCTGGGCCTTGAGTTTGTCATCGACGTTCACCGCCGCACCGGCGAGGTAGTTGCGCAGGAGCTTGAAGGGCGGTGTGTCGCTGATTTTTTCGTAATCGCCGACGAAGGTTTCGTCGAGGTCTTCGCTGGGCACGCCGGCGGCCTTGGCGGCGGCTTCCCAGTAGGGTTTGCCGAGCATCAGGAGCACCGTGCCGAGGCGGAATTTTTCCGGCGGCGGCGTGCCGAGCGTGTGCAGGCCGAGCGGCTGCGCGGTCTGCGCCAGTTCGTGCAGGTGGTCGTGCAGTTCCGTCACGAAACCGCGCATGTCGGCGACGATGCGTTTGTCGTCCCAGCCCATGTCCTTGTCGATGCGTTCCTTTTTCACTTTTTTCAGCAGGTCAGCGGCGATTTTTTCGCGCACGGAACCTGCGTCCTGCCCGACCCAGGCATGCAGCAGGTCGTGGATTTCGTTCAGCGCCAGATGCAGGCCGGCGGGGGCAAACGGCGGCGTCTGGTGGGTGACGACCACGGCGCGGCCGCGGCGCTTGGTTTGCAGGGCTTCGCCAATGTTGTCGACGATGTAGGGATAGACCACCGGTACATCGCCGATGGCGGCAAACGGGTAATCCGTCACCGGCAGGCCGCGTTCCTTGCCGGGCAGCCACTCCTGCGAGCCGTGCGTGCCGTAATGGACGATGGCGTCGGCCTTGAACTGTTCGCGCAGCCACAGGTAATGCGCCATGTAGTAGTGCGAGGGGGCGGCGACCGAGGAATGGTAGAGCGCCTTTTCCTTGTCCTCCCAGCGCTCGCCACGCGGCGCTTGTGGTGTCAGTACGACCTTGCCGATGCGGTAACGTGGGATGACGAAATAGGCTTCGCTGCCGTCGCGGATCACCATCGATGATTTTTCCGGATCGCCCCAGCGTTCCTTCATGTCGGCCTGCGCCGCCGCCGGCTGCCTGGCCAGCCAGGCGCGGTAGGTCTTGACCGGCAGGCGTTCGGCCAGGCCGTCGCGCAGCAGTGATTCGAGTTCGCCGTCGCGGTAGTGGACGGCGAGCAGGCGCTGCAGGGTGACGATCAGCGTTTGCTCGGTTTCCGGGGTCACGTCGTAACCGGCCTGACGCAGCGCCTTGAGCGTGGCTTCCATGCTGCGCGGCACGTTGAGGTAGGAGGCGGAAAAATTCTTTTCGCCCGACGGGTAGTTCCAGAACAGCACCGCCACCTTCTTCTCGGCGTTGGGCAGGCGTTGCAGGCGGATCAGCTTGAGCGCCTTGTTGACCACGGCGGCGGTCTGCTCCGGCAGCACCTTGACGTCGCCCTCGCGGCTGACGACGTTGCTCATCATCGGATCGAAAATGCCGGCGTACTCGGCTTGCGAGAGATAAAACGGCACGTCCATCAGTGGCATGCCCTGGGCGTCGGCGCGCCAGGCGGCTTCATCGCCGCGGCGGTAGGCCAGCGCCTGCGTCACCGGGATGCCGAGCGCTGCCAGTTCCTTGCGCCAGCCTTCCGGGTTGAGGATGATCTGCGTGTTGATGAGCGCGTCGGCCACCGGTTTGCCATCGATGGTCAGCATCGGCGCGTGCGGCGTCATCACCCCGGCGTAGTAGGGCAGGGCCAGCCCGCCGCCGGCTTCGATGCGGGTAATCAGGTCGTCGATGAAGGTGGTCTGTTCCGCGCCGATGTGGATCTGGTGGAAGGCGATCGCCACCGACGGCGGGCGTTTGGCGGGGTCGATGCCGCGCCAGCGGAAATATTCGGCGGGCGTGGCGAAGACCTGATTCGGCGCTTGTGGGTGATAGATGGCGTCGTCCGGGAAGATAAAGGGATCGGCGACTTTCGGCGCCGGCTGGCCGCGCAGTTCAGCGGCCAGCGTGGCGAAAAAGCCCTCAAAATTGGCCCGGCCGCCGTTGGTGTAGTAGGCATGCAGGCGCCTGGCGAGCAGTGCGCTGAAACCTTCGGCCTGCGGTCCCTCGTCGTTCATCCAGATATGGCGGCCCTTGAAACTGGCGAGCGGCTTTTCCAGCCGGCGCTTGACGGCGTCGCGCATGTGGGCGCGCCCGGCGTCGAAGATCACCGCATCGCGTTTATCCAGCAAGGTATCGGCCAGGTTCGGCGGAATCCGCTCGGCGAAATGCGCTTCCACCGTCAGGCCGTACTTGGCGGCGACTTCCTTCACCATCTTGAACTTGCCGGGCGGAACCGGGGAGATGGCGACGAAAAGGATATTTTTGGGTACGTTCTGGGCGCTGGCGCCGCCGGTGCAGACAAGGAGCAGGGTGGCGAAACAGGAAACGAGGAGGGCGCGTAGCAGGGTCATGGAGGGCCTGGCTGGGAATGGAAATTGAAGAATCGGGTGAAGCCGCCTAGCGTTTGGGGAAATTCAGGCAGGGGTCTTCGCGCGTCGCCGGATTGGTGATCCAGATGAAGTCGTAGCGGGCTTTGAGCGCGGCATCGTGCAGTTCGAACGTTTTGTCGCTTTCGAGAAAACCGACGGTGATGGTTTTGCGTGCCGATGCCAGGGCATCGAGCAACACAGGTACGCCGTAATCGCGCCGGACGTGGCCGTTGCCCGCCAGGAGCAGGGCGGGCGTGCCGTCTTTGACGGCTGCCTCGAGCGCCAGCGCCATCGCCGCATCGCGGGCGCGCTGGGCGAGGCTGAGGCCGGGAATCAGGCTGGCGGGAATCTGCCCGCAGTGGTTGTCGAGCAAATCCTGCTCCAGTGTTTGCCGGGCGTTTTCGGTCAGCGGTGCCGCAGCGATGGCCGCCGCGATGTCGGCGGGCAGGGCGCTTGCCTTTTCCTTGACGATGGCACGGGCCGTCTGGCGCTCGATGTTGCCGCCCACGAGCGCTCGGGCGGATTGGCGGGCTGCCTCGAACAAGGGGCGATGCAAGGGCCAGCGCCAGTTTCTGGCATCGAAACCCGCGCTTTCCAGGGTGGGTAGCAGTTCCCCCTCGCCAGCCGCGCTGCGGCCGCGCTCCAGATGCTCCGCAACGATCACCGGTCGCGCCGCCGCCAGTTTTTCCAGCAACCAGGCGCGGTCGGCGTGGTGCACCGGGTTATCATGCAGTTCGCCCAGCAGGATGAATTCGCCTTGTTTCAACGAGGCCACCAAGGCTTCGCGGGAGATTTCCCGTTGGCTGCCGAGGTCGACGATGCGCTCGGCGGCCACCGCCGCGCCGCTGCCCGCTATCAGGCAGGCGGCAAACAGGGTCTTGATTTTCGAGGCGTGAAAAAAACTGCGCTTTGGATGCGAGGTTTTGTATCCAAAGCGTAATTTTTTCGCTGTATTCGTCTGCGCTATGTGCATGTATGCGTCCTGAAAATGAAAAAGGCAGACACTCTGTACGGAGTGCCTGCCGATGGGGGTCAGAAATCGGCCTGGAAGGACAGGCGGAAGTTTCGGCCTGGCTGGGTGAAGAAATCGGCACCTGGCTCGGTGGCGCCCAGGCCGTAGTGGCGGACGTCGCCCCACAGCCAGTATTTCTTGTCGAACAGGTTGTTCACCGAAGCCACGATGCGGGTGTTCTTGCTCGGGCGGTACCAGGCGGTCAGGTCGGTGACGCCGTAGCCGGCAGGCCGGAACAGGGTTGAGTCCGCACTCAGGCTGCCCTTCGATTTGGCTTTCGCCAGGCGCAGGCGGCCTTCTGTGCCCCAGCTGCCGGTTTCGTAGGTAAGCCCGAGGCTGGCGCGCATCGGTTCGACACTGCCCAGACCTTCGCCGGTGTCCTCGTCCTTGCCCCGGGTGTAGGAGAGCGAGCCGTCGATCTGCCATTGATTGTTCAGGCGATAGGCGCCGCGCACGTCAGCACCGTAGATGCGTACCTTTGCGAGGTTGCGGTTCTGGTAGGTGCCGCCGCTCAGACCTGCGATGCAGGCGGGGTCGGTCGGGCATTGCAACTGGATGTTCTCGATGAAATCCTTGTAACGGTTGTCGTACACCGCGACCTGGAAATGACCGCGTTCAGTGCGTCCGCGCAGGCCCAGTTCGACGCCGATGCTGGTTTCCGGCTTGAGGTCCGGATTGGCGGCGATGCCGTAGCCGTAGGTGGTGTTGCGGAAAGCACCGTTCACTTCGTTGTAGTTCGGGGCGCGGAAACCGCTGGCGATCTGGCCATAGGTGCTGAACACCGGATCAAACCGCCATTGCACGCCGAGTTTGGGGGAAACGCGGCTCCAGGTGGCGTTTGCCGGTTCGAGGCCGAGGGAGTTGAGCATCTTGACTGATAGCGGGTCGTGATCCGGTTTCAGCTGGGTACGGTCGTAGCGGATGCCCGGAGTCAGCGTCAGACGGTTGCCGAATAGGCCGATTTCATCCTGAATGAAGGCGCCGAGGGTGTCGGTTTTGCCATTGGGAAAATCGCGTAGCGGATAAACTTCACCGGCCACGTTCTTGGTGACGACACCTGTGTTGCGGTTGATCACCGTGCCATCACGGTAGGTTTCCACTTCCTGTCGCGACAAATCGAGGCCATAAGTGAGGATGTGCGAGATGCCGCCATGTTCGAACATGGCGTCGAACTGCACGTTGAAGGCGGTTTGATGTTGTTCAAGCTCGAAACTCTGGAGCATGTCGCAGGTCGTGCTGCCTGGGGTGACGGCAGAACACCCCGTGCCCATGGGGGAATAGAAGGCATTGCCGCGCCGCTGGTCGTTGGTGTTGTCAGTCTTCATGACCTGATGCGACAGGCGGGCGGTCATCCGGTCGTAGAAGGCGTTGGTCGGCTTGTGCTCGTATTCGATACTGCCGCGCAGACGTTTGCTGTCGTCGTTGCCCTGCATCGCGCTGACGCGGGAATAAGCCGAGGTGTGACGCAGGATGTCGGAATCGGTCTGCGTATGACGGCCTTCCAGCGCGGTCGTGATACGGTGGCCGGTGGCCGGGCGCACAACGAGTTTGGCGATGACGCCCTTGTCGTTGCTGTCCAGACGGTTGGGTTTGGTGCGCTTGGCACCGAAGCTGCCGTCCTTGCCCATGGTGTCGTATTCGTGGCTGCTGGCCTGCGAGTAGCCGAGCATGACGTCCGCCACTTCACCGCGCCAGGCGCCGATCAGGGTGCCGGTGAATCCCTTGTTGGCGCTGCTGTAACTGGTCTTGACGCGCGCGCCGTAGCTGGCGCCGTCATGGGCGATGTCTTCCGGGTTGAGTGTCACGTAGCCGACCAAGCCCCCCAGAGCGTCGGAGCCGTAGAGACTGGAAGCCGGGCCGCGCACGATCTCGACGCGGCGCAGGAAATCGGGCATGACGCCTGGAGGGGAGCTCATCATGTAATTGGTCGGGCCGCTTTTGTCCAGATAGTCGGGCATGCGCACGCCATCGACGGTTTGGACGACGCGGTTGTCGTCAATGCCGCGGATGTTGACGCGGGTCGAGCCGTAGCGGCGCAAGTCGCGTGACATGACGACGTCGGTGTCGTCGCGGAACAGATCGGCGGCATCCATGGGTTGGCGACGGTCGAGCTGTTCGCGATTGACTGCGGTGACGGTGGTGGTGGCGTCGTCGATGCTGGAATCGCGACGGTTGGCCGAAACGATGGTTTCGGCGAGGCTGGTGTCGGCTGCCAGCGCAGGTATTTGCGAGAAAGCGCCGAGCAGCGCCAAGGGAACGGCACGCAGGCCGAACCGGATCGGGGAGTGCATTGAGTTTTCTCCAGTCAGTTTGAGCGAAATGAACGCTGGTGGCTGGCTGGCGGAAAATCTGGCTAGCTGGCTAAATGCGAACCATTATTATTGCATGAGTGAGCAGATCCGGGAAGTTGTCTGGGTAAAATCGCAGGCGTAAAAAAACCCCGCCGAGGCGGGGTTTTATCAAAACAACCGGCTTACTTGTTGGTGCCGATCAGTTCGATATCAACGCGACGATCCGGTTGCAGGCAGTCGATCAGCGCCTTGGTCTTTCTGTTACCCTTGCAGGTGTCACCCGTGACCGGCTGGGTCTTGCCCTTGCCTTCGGTGTAAACACGGTTGGCTTCGATGCCCTTGGCAACCAGGTATTCCTTGACGGCGGCAGCGCGCTTCTCGGACAGTTTCTGGTTGTAGGCAGCGCCGCCCAGGCGGTCGGTATGGCCGACGGCGAGGATGACTTCAAGGTTCAGCTGACCGGCCTTGCCAGCGAGTTCGTCGAGCTTGGCTTTGCCTTCCGGACGCAGAACAGCCTTGTCGAAGTCGAACAGGGCGTCAGCAGCGATGGTGATCTTTTCACCAGCCGGTTTCGGGCCAGCAGCAGCAGCCGGAGCAGCGGCAGTCGCAGCCTTGCCTGCGCAAACGTCAGCCGGGATCAGGTCCTTGTCGCACTCGCAACCGGCCTTGTCGGCGGCAGCAGCAGCCGGGGTCCAGTAGCCGGTGCGCCAGCACAGATCGAAGCCGGACTTGGCGACGACGTCGCGTTGGTCGATGACATAAACGCGCTCTTGTGCAACGGCAGCAAAGCCGACGCTGGCGAGCAGGGCGGCAGCCAGGGTTTTCTTGGCGATGTTCTTCAGCATAATCTCTTCCCTCGTTGAGAAATTGATGGTTTTAACGGTTAGCGACAACAGGCTATGACGTTTCATGACCCCTTGCGCAAACTTGCGCTCTATTCTGCCACAGGGCCAAGCTGGCTTCCAAGCTTATTGCATGCGGAAACTGCGCTGTTTTGTTGTAGATACGACACATGCCATCGACCCAGACGTGACTGACCTGTTCGCGACCGGCAACGTAGATCAGATGTGACAAGGGGTCATAACAAGGCTGGCTGTCGATGTCGCCCAGTGCAACCGCCACGATATCGGCTGCTTTGCCTGTGGCCAGGGAGCCTGTTACATGCTCCAGTCCGAGCGCCCTGGCGCCGTTTAGGGTGGCCATACGCAGGATCTGGGCAGCAGGCAGCAGGCTGGCATTTTCGCCGTGGCCTTTGGCGAGCAGGGCGGCCAAGCGCATTTCCTGGAATAGGTCGAGCCGGTTGTTACTGGCGGCACCATCGGAGCCCAGACCGACGTTGACGCCGGCGACGAGCAGATCGGCAATGCGGGCAATGCCGCTGCCAAGCTTGAGATTGGAGGTGGGGCAATGGGCGATGCTGGCGTTCTGTTCGGCGAGCAGGTCAATTTCTGCATCTGTCAGGTGCACTGCATGCACCCCGATGAAGCCGGGGTCGATCAAGCCCAGGCGATGCAGTCGGGCCAGTGGGCGCGCGCCGTGTTCGGCGAGGGACTGTTCGATTTCGGCACGGGTTTCATGAACGTGGCAGTGAATCGGTAGATTGAGCTGCTCGGCCAGAGTGGCGATGTGCGCGAAGCTGTGGTCGCTGACCGTGTAGGGGGCGTGCGGTGCGAGGGCGAAATGAATGTGCGGGTCGCTGGTGCTGTCGCGTGCGGCCAGGCCCTTGCGCAGGTAGTCTTCGGCGTCGCTGGCATAGTTGGTGGGGAATTCCAGGGTGGTCATGCCGAGCATGGCCCGCATGCCAAATTCGCTTGCGGCCTGGGCGGCGGCCTCGGGAAAGAAATACATGTCGTTGAAGCAGGTGATGCCGCCGCGCAGCATTTCGTGACATGCAAGACGTGTGCCGTCAAGGACGAAGGCGCTGGAAACGAGCGCACCTTCCGCCGGCCAGATGTGTTTCTGTAGCCATTCCATCAGCGGCAGGTCGTCGGCGATGCCGCGCAGCAGATTCATCGCGGCGTGGGTGTGCAGATTGATCAGGCCGGGAATCAGGATGTGTTCGTCGAGTTGTGTTTTCTCGCGTGGCAGGTAGCGTTCGCGGGCTTCGGCAATGGGCAGGATGGCAAGGATCTTGCCGTTGTCAATGGCAATGGCGTGATTTTTCAGGACCTCGTCCTGTTCGGCGGTGGCAATCCAGCGCGCTTCCAGCAAGAGATCGATGTTGCGGGGTGTTGGTGTCATGTGTATGGCAAGCGGGGTAGGGGGTGGCGTGGTAAAATAACAGATTCTCCGTCATCCGATAGCGACAACCCTGGGGCTTGTTATCGGACTCGCGCCAATCTCAGCGCCGCTCCGGCGGCACGGACTGCACAAACATGGATCAATTCGCCAAAGAAACCCTGCCAATCAGCCTCGAAGAGGAAATGCGGCGCTCCTATCTTGATTATGCGATGAGTGTCATCGTCGGCCGTGCCTTGCCCGATGCGCGCGATGGCCTGAAACCGGTGCATCGGCGCGTGTTGTACGCCATGCACGAAACCAACAATGTGTGGAACCGTCCGTTCGTCAAATGTGCCCGGGTCGTCGGTGAGGTCATGGGTAAGTATCACCCGCATGGCGACTCGGCGATTTACGATACGCTGGTGCGCATGGCGCAGGACTTTTCCCTGCGGTACACCCTGGTCGATGGTCAGGGTAACTTCGGCTCGATCGATGGCGACAATGCGGCGGCCATGCGCTACACCGAATGCCGTCTGGATCGCATCGCTTCCGACCTGACTGCCGATATCGACAAGGAAACCGTCGATTTCGTACCCAACTACGACGGCAAGGAGCTGGAGCCCTCGGTTCTGCCGACACGCATTCCCAACCTGCTCATCAATGGTTCGGCCGGTATTGCGGTGGGCATGGCAACCAACATTCCGCCGCACAACCTGCGTGAGGTGGTGGCGGGCTGTCTGGCGCTGCTGGAGAATCCGGCGCTGAGCATCGATGATCTGATCGAACTCATTCCTGCCCCGGATTTCCCTACTGCCGGCCTGATTTATGGCGTGATGGGCGTGCGCGAAGGTTACCGCACCGGGCGTGGCCGCGTCGTTATGCGTGCCCGTACGCATTTCGAGGACATTGGCAAGGGCGACCGGCAGGCGCTGATCGTTGATGAGATTCCCTATCAGGTCAACAAGAAGACTCTGATCGAGAAGATCGCCGAACTGGTCAATGACAAAAAGATCGAAGGGATTTCCGACATTCGCGACGAGTCCGACAAGTCGGGCATGCGTATCGTCATCGAGTTGAAGCGTGGCGAGGTTGGTGAGGTCATTCTCAACAACTTGTACAAGCAGACGCAGCTGCAGGACACCTTCGGCATGAACATGGTGGCGCTGGTCGACGGTCAGCCGCGTCTCTTGAACCTCAAGCAGATGCTCGACTGCTTCCTGTCGCATCGGCGCGAAGTCGTTACCCGGCGTACTGTCTATGAATTGCGCAAGGCGCGCGAGCGGGGTCACATCCTCGAAGGTCTGGCGGTCGCGCTCTCCAACGTCGATGAAATCATTGCCCTGATCAAGGCCGCGCCGACGCCGGCGGATGCCAAGCTGAGCCTGATGTCGCGTCTGTGGCGCAGCCCGGTGGTCGAGGAAATGCTGCAGCGCGCAGCTTCCGACGCTTCCCGTCCGGAAGGGCTGGCGCCGGAGTTCGGCCTGTCGAGCCAGGGTTACCGCCTGTCCGAAGCGCAGACCCAGGCCATTCTCGAACTGCGCCTGCAGCGTCTGACCGGCCTGGAACAGGACAAGATCGTCGGCGAATACAAGGAAGTAATGGACAAGATCGTTGATTTGCTCGACATCCTGGCCCGTCCGGAGCGCATCACCGCCATCATCGTCGACGAATTGAACGCGGTGCGCGAGCAGTACGGTGACGAGCGCAAGTCGGAAATCGTGCTGCATACCCAGGAACTGGGTATCGAAGATCTGATCACGCCGCAGGACATGGTGGTGACCTTGTCGCATGGCGGTTACATCAAGGCCCAGCCGCTGGCCGACTATCGTGCCCAGCGCCGTGGTGGCCGCGGCAAGCAGGCGGCGGCGATCAAGGACGAGGATTTCATTGATCACCTGTTCGTTGCCAATACGCACGATTACATCCTGTGTTTCTCCAACCGTGGCCGCTGCTACTGGCTGAAGGTGTACGAGGCGCCACAGGGCAGCCGTGTCAGCCGGGGCAAGCCGATCGTCAACCTGTTCCCGCTGGAAGAAGGCGAGAAGATCAATGCCGTGCTGCCGGTCAAGGAGTTTGCCGAGGACAAGTACGTGTTCATGGCGACCCGCAGCGGTACGGTCAAGAAGACGCCGTTGTCCGACTTCTCCAACCCGCGCAAGGCCGGCATCATCGCTGTCGACCTGCTCGATGACGATTACCTGATCGGTGTTGAGCTGACCACCGGCCAGAGTGACATCGTGCTGGTCTCGGACGCGGGCAAGGCGGTCTGGTTCGACGAGGAAGACGTTCGCCCGATGGGTCGTGGCGCGCGCGGTGTGCGCGGCATGAAGCTGCAGGACGGGCAAGCGGTCATTTCCCTGCTGGTGGCCGAGGATGACCAGCAGACCGTGCTGGTGGCGACCGAGAACGGTTTTGGTAAACGGACCGTGCTGGCTGATTTCCGCCACTCCGGACGGGGCACGCAGGGGGTCAAAGCCATTGCCGATTCCGAGCGCAACGGGGTCGTGATTGCGGCCAAGCTGGTCAATGACGATGACGAAGTGATGCTGATTACCACGGGGGGTGTGCTGATCCGTACCCGGGTGTCCGAAATTCGTGGCATGGGCCGGGCAACGCAGGGGGTTACCCTGATCGCTCTGGACGATGGCGAAAAGCTCGCCGGCCTGGAAAAGGTGGCCGAGTCGGTGGGCGATGCTGTGGCAGAAGCGGCGGATGAACTTGCTGATATGCCGGCGGATGGCGATACCGATGCGGTTGCAGGCGAGGCGGAGGGCAACTGAAATGAGCCGGATTCATAATTTCAGTGCCGGCCCCGCTGCGCTGCCGGAAGCGGTGCTGCGCCAGGCGCAGGAAGAGTTGCTCGACTGGCATGGTGCCGGCTGCGGGGTGATGGAAATGAGCCATCGCGGCAAGGAATTCACCTCGGTCATCGAGCAGGCAGAAGCCGATTTGCGGGCCTTGCTCGGCATTCCCGAACAGTACCGGGTGCTGTTCCTGCAAGGGGGCGCCACGCAGCAGTTTGCACAGATTCCGATGAATCTGCTGGCGGGGCGGTCGGCGGATTACATCGTCACCGGCAGCTGGTCGGAAAAAGCCTTCAAGGAAGCGCAACGGGTTGCGCCCGGGCTGGCTCAGGGGAGCTGTGTTCGTCTGGCGGCGTCCACCCGGGAGAGCAATTACACCCGTCTGCCACAGGCCGAGGAAATCAAACTCGATCCTTTCGCCGCCTATCTGCA
>Ga0265294_10009015_pt1 | contig 11552 bp, 10 predicted proteins | sample MunlanPumphouse3_FD_192504 | JGI IMG/M metagenome (GOLD analysis project Ga0265294, IMG submission 192504) | Groundwater microbial communities from a municipal landfill in Southern Ontario, Canada - Pumphouse #3 | ecosystem: Environmental > Aquatic > Deep subsurface > Groundwater | place...
ATTCAGCCGGAATCAATAATCTTAAGTGCTAAAGATATAAACTGAAATATATGGACATGGATGCAAGCTAAGATAAAGCCAATGAATTTATTATCAAAAGAATAGCTCAATATTTTGGGGGAATGCCTTCAATCTTAGCTGAATGCATTTTCAGATTTAAATAGTCGCATAGATTGGACGGATTAAACGGATTAACAGGGAAATCTAAAGACAATAATCGACTACTCTCATATAAAAAAACCCAACAATTGTCTGATCCCAGAGCCCTTATGTCTATGGATTGAAAAGAGCTGAAGCTTTGAGCTGTCTCTGTCCAGGGTGTCTCTCCCTTATGGATTGTCGTGTATATGACATAAAAATACAGGCATTCCCCCATTTTACGAGAGTCTGATTATGGACTGGTCGGTGTTTGCTATCTGAAATGCCGTCCCTACAGGACTCTATAACCTTGTGTAGCTGTAGTTTGCTATCTAAAATGGCGTCCCGATGGGACTCGGATTGGAAGGACATTAATGCTGGAATCATGAATCTTAACTGCCAAAAGTATAAACTGAAATACATAGGCATAGATGATAGCTAAGATACTATCATTAAGTTCATTATCAAAAGAGTGACTCGATATTTTGGGGGAATGCCAGTATGACATAAAAATAGCAGAGCTTATTACTACTATTTACACGTTATCTACACTACAACTCATAAGGGGAAACACTAAGTCTCAAGGGATGGGCAGCATCGGGAAAACCGAAATCAGGCTTTAGGAAGATGAGAAATAAGTGATACTTTGGGGCAAGAAGCGTCAAAAAGCTACTTGCACAAGGTTTCATATTTGATAGCAGACAGAATATAGTTAAGCTCTATCTGTCTGTCTATCAGCTCGATATGGGTGATTCGATAAATATAGAGTAGAAAGGTCTTGACAGAATAAGCCGATATTGTTTTATCGACTGCAATTACAGAGATTACCCCAAAGGAGAAGACATTGGAAGCTATCCCACTTTTGACCCTAAAGCGCTTGCCACAGTACCTGGAAGCATTAAACCGCTTGCAGGAAGCTGACCTGAAGATGGTGCCAGCCACCAAGATTGCAAAATCTACTGGTGTTCACATGACACAGGTACGCAAAGATTTGGCATACACTGGAGTAGTGGGAACTCCCAAGATCGGGCACAATGTAGATGAGCTTATTCAAGCCATCGAGCAATGTTTAAATTGGAATGATATTTCTTCCTGCTTTTTGGTGGGCGTAGGTCAACTGGGCAAAGCCTTGATGGGTTATTCTGAACTCAGCAAAAAAGGTCTGCGCATCATTGCTGCCTTTGATAGCAATCCTGATCTGGCCGGTACATATTATCAAGGGATCCAGATTCATTCTATGGCCAAGCTTAGCAACCTTTTATCACGGTTGCATATCCATATTGGAATATTGACCGTGCCGGCAGAAGTCGCTCAGGAGATCGCTGATGATATGATAGCAGGTGGCATCATCGCGATCTGGAATTTTACCCCAGCCCGGCTGCATGTCCCGGAACATGTTATCGTAGAAAACATAGATATGAGTTCTTCGCTGGCTGTATTATCCCGACGTGTAGCGGAAAGCTTACACCAGTCAAACAGCTGATTGAAATACACGATTCAGCCAATAATCTAAAAACTAATGAGTCCTAAAAAACATAAAAAATACATAAACAGGAGTAACAATGAGTTCGCAATACTCTGCAGCCCACAGCTTCAATAAGGTAATGGAGATTTTGGACCGCTACGATCGTAGCGAGACCAAGATCATTCCCATCCTGCAAGCAGTTCAGGAAGAATATCGTTATCTTCCTCAAGAAGTGCTCACATTTATCGCAACCTCTTTGGGGGTATCACCGGCGAGATTATATGGTGTGGCCACGTTTTACAGTCATTTTTCCCTTCAGCCCAAAGGTAAACACATTTTGAAGATGTGTGATGGCACAGCATGCCATGTGAGGGGATCTTCCAAAATCATAGACGCTGTGCGTGAGCGTCTGAAATTGACCGAAAAGAAGATTACCACAGACGATATGATGTACACCTTTGAAACCGTATCCTGTCTGGGAGCCTGCGGTCTGGCTCCGGTACTGGTGGTTGACGATGATATACACGGGGAAGTCACCCCGGAACAAGCGCTTGCCTTAATAGATAAAATCGATGCAGAGGAGAAGGAAAATGCCTAATCTGGAAAATATTCGGGAACAATATAATTCCGCCCGCGCCCTGTGCACCAAAAGAATCGTGGTTTGCGCCGGAACCGGTTGCATAGCCAACGGCTCTTTGAAAGTTTTTGATGCCCTCAAGAATGCCATAGCCCTAAGTGGCCTGGAAGTAACAGTATCGCTGAAAAGTGAAGACCCCAAAGAGCACAAGCACCACGATGTCTATATGATAGGCAGTGGCTGTCAGGGCTTTTGTCAGGTAGGTCCGCTGGTTACTATCGAACCCAATGGCATCATGTATGGCCATGTGAAGCCCGAAGATGCAGAAGAGATCGTAGCCCGCTCTGTGGTCAAAGATGAAGTGGTAGAACGCCTCTTGTATCACAATCCCGAAACCGGTGTTCCATACAAAGGGGTGGCCGAGATTCCCTTTTACATCAAACAGCAACGTACTGGTCTGAAGGATTGCGGAAACGTAGATCCTCAAAACATCAGTGAATATATAGCTCACGACGGCTATTTTGCAGCCCGTGAAGCCTTTACAAAGTACAAAGCCGAAGAACTATGCAAGTTTTATCAAGACAGCGGCTTGCGTGGACGCGGCGGGGGCGGATTCTCCACCGGACTCAAATGGAATTTTGCCCGCAAAGAAGACAGCGACAAGAAATATGTGATATGTAATGGAGACGAGGGAGACCCCGGTGCCTTCATGGACCGTTCTATCCTGGAAGGCAATCCTCACAGTGTGATCGAAGGAATGCTGATTGCTGCCCGTGCCATCGGTGCCGATGAAGGATACGTGTATATGCGTATGGAATATCCTCTGGCTTGCCAACGCATTCGCAAAGCTATCGAAAGCGCTGAACAGCTGGGAATACTGGGCGACAACGTCTTTGGCTCAGGTCAAAGCTTCCGCATCAGCGTGATGGAAGGGGCCGGTGCCTTTGTATGTGGAGAAGAAACAGCGCTTTTGGCTTCTATCGAAGGCAAACGCGGTATGCCGAATCCCAAACCGCCTTTCCCTGCTCAAAAAGGCCTTTTCGGCAAACCTACTATCATCAATAACGTGGAAACCCTGGCGCTGGTACCTGTGGTGATGCAACAGGGCATTGAAGCCTTCAGAAAGATAGGGACAGCCAAGTCTCCGGGAACCAAAACCTTTGCCCTCACCGGTCACGTGGCCAATACCGGACTCATCGAAGTTCCTTTTGGCACTACTTTGCGTGAGATCGTATTTGAGATCGGCGGCGGAGTATTGGACAAAGACGGTAAGATCAATAACGACGCTTTCAAAGCAGTTCAAATCGGTGGACCCAGCGGCGGCTGCCTTACCAGCGAACACCTTGATTTGCCTATAGATTTTGATTCTCTGGGCTCGGCAGGTGCGATGGTCGGATCCGGCGGTATGGTGGTGATGAACGACAGCACCTGCATGGTGGAAACTGCCCGCTACTTCATGTCTTTTACCCAACGTGAATCTTGCGGAAAGTGCGTGCCCTGCCGGGAAGGAACCCGTCAGATGCTGGAAATGCTGGAAGATATCACCAATGGTGATGCCACCGAAGAGACCCTTGATCTTTTGGAGGAAGTGGCCGAAACTGTGAAGCTTACTTCGCTATGCGGTCTGGGCAAAACTGCTCCCAATCCTGTGCTTTCTACCATGCGCTATTTCAGGGAAGAATATGAAGCACACGTGAAGGCAAAGTATTGCCCTACCAAGCAATGTAAAGCTCTTACTCCCATCTTTATCGATCCGGAGCTCTGTCGCGGCTGCACTATCTGTAAAAGAGTGTGCCCCGTAGGAGCTATTACCGGTGAAGTAAAACAGGTTCATAAGATCGATCCCATGATCTGCATCAAATGCGGTGCTTGTATCGCCGCCTGTAAATTTAAAGCCATCAGTTAAGGGGAATGAAAATGGAAAAATATGTATATATAAACGACCGTCCGATATTGTGGGAAGATGAGATTAATATCCTCGAGCTGGCCAGAAAGGCCCATATCGAGATTCCCACATTCTGTTACCACAGTGACCTCAGCGTTTACGGAGCCTGCAGACTTTGCATGGTGGAAGTGGAAGGCAGAGGCCTGGTAACCTCTTGTTCGACGCAGCCTTTTGAAGGCATGAGAGTGAAGACTCATACCGAGCAGATTCTCAAGCTGCGCAAAACCATCGTGGAAATGCTGCTGGCAAATCACGATCAGAATTGCCCTCAATGCTCAAGAGCCAGCGATTGCAAACTGCGGGATATTTCAAACCGTCTCAATATTGACAAAGTTCGCTTTCGCCAGACCCGCGAATTCAAAACCGTGGATTTGGGCAGCGATTGTCTGGTTCGGGACCCCAACAAATGCGTGCTCTGCGGAGACTGCGTGAGATTCTGCGATGAGATTCAAAGCATTGGCGCTATCGATTTTGCCGGCCGCGGTCTGGAAGTAAATGTAGCCTCAGCCTATGGCAAGAGCCTGGCTCAGGTGGATTGTGTGAATTGCGGACAGTGTGCCGCAGTATGCCCCACCGGTGCCATCACGGTAAAAAGCGATATCAAAGAGGCCTGGACTGCCATTCATGATCCCAAGAAAACAGTGGTTGCCCAGATTGCACCTGCTGTGCGCGTAGCTTTGGGTGAGATGTTTGGCCTGGCCGCCAATGATATGACTACCGGTAGAATGGTGGCAGCCATGAAGATAATAGGCTTTGATCAAGTCTATGATACATCCTTTGCCGCAGACCTCACGGTGGTGGAAGAAGCCAATGAATTCATCGCTCGTAAGACCAATGGCGGAAAACTGCCGATCTTCACATCCTGCTGCCCGGCTTGGGTGAAATTTGCCGAGCAAAGCTTCCCCTCCCTGCTAGACAATCTTTCCAGCTGCCGTTCTCCGCAACAGATGTTTGGCGCTATCGCCAAAGAGCGTCTGCCCGAACTGCTTAAGGTAGAGAAGAAAGACCTCGTATGCGTGTCCATCATGCCTTGTACGGCCAAGAAATATGAGTGCAAGCGTCCGGAATTCACCAATGATTCCATCCCGGATGTGGATATTGCACTCACCACTCAGGAACTCGGCCGCATGATCAAAGAAGCGGGTATCAATTTCGAATCCGTAGAGCCCGAGTCCTTTGATTTACCGATGGGCTTTGCCACCGGTGCCGGTGTAATCTTTGGTAATAGCGGCGGTGTATCCGAAGCGGTATTGCGCTATGCGGCAGATAAATTCGATATCCCTGTGCCGGAAAACATCGTGCTGCAAGAAGTTCGTGGCGTCTCCGGACTCCGTGAAGCTACCTTGGCAGATGGCAATCTGAAAATTGCTGTGGTGCATGGCCTCAGAAATGCTCGCGAGCTTTGCGATAAGGTCATGGCCGGCGAAGCTGAATATGACATCGTGGAAGTAATGGCCTGCCCCGGCGGTTGCACAGGCGGTGCCGGTCAACCTATAGTGCTCACTCAAAAACAGCGCAGAGACCGTACCAAAACCTTGTATCATGCCGATAGAACCATGCCTATGCATCGCGCTCAGGACAACCCCTTCATCCATGAACTGTATGAGGAACTGCTGACCGAGCCAAACAGCCATAAAGCCCATGAATTGCTGCATACTGCCTACAGGCACCGCAAGCGCATCGACGATGATGAACTGACCATCTCTACCGGCGATGCTGCAGATCGTTGCCAGATTCGCGTCTGCGTAGGCACTTCCTGCTATCTGCGCGGCTCTCAGGACATCCTGGCCAAGACTCTGCAAATGGTGGAAGAAAATGCATGGGGCAATTACTTTGATATTGCCGCTACCTTCTGCAGTGAGAAATGTGATAAAGGGCCAAACGTCACAGTAGGCGATCAGGTGATTCACCGCGCCGAGCTGGCACAGATCAAAAATCTGATTACAGAAGAAGCCTCAAGAAGATCAAAATGAAAAAGATCCTGATTTGCATGGGAAGTTCTTGCTTCGCCCGGGAAAACAGAGGGAACCTCAAGATTATCGAAGAGTTCCTGCGGAATCACGGAATAAGTGATAGCGTGCGCATAGAAGGCTCCCTTTGCATGGGACAGTGTTCCGAAGGACCAAATATAACCATCAATGGTAACGAGTATCACGGAGTCAAGAATGAAATGCTTCCGGAGATACTCAGAAAAGAGCTGTTAGAGATATGAATAAACCAATATACACCGAAAAGACCGAGTGTCAGGATTGCTACAAATGCGTACGGGAATGCCCCGTAAAAGCTATTAAAGTGATCGATGGCAGTGCTCAAGTGATGCCCGAAGCCTGTATCCTCTGTGGTAACTGCACAGAAGTGTGCCCCGTTGGAGCCAAAAAGATCCGGGACGATCTGGGTGATGCGATGTTGCTCCTGAAACAAAAAAGCAAAGTATATGTATCCCTGGCCCCCACGTTCAGAACGGAATTCAGTGGATTAGACAGTGCTAAGCTGATAGCTGCCATCAAGAGTCTGGGTTTTGCCGGTGTATCGGAAACAGCGTTGGGTGCGCAGGAGGTTTCGGCCTCCTGTGCCCAACTTCTGCGAGAAGGCACAAACCCTTTGTGGATATCATCTGCCTGCCCCAGTGTGGTGCACCTCATCGAGCAATACTACCCTCAGCTGGTGCCCAATATCACCCCGGTGATGTCTCCTGTGCAGGCTCATACCAGGATGCTGAAGCAGGCCTTTTCAGAGGATATCGGGGTGGTATTTATCGGCCCCTGTATAGCCAAGAAGACAGAGGCAGGGGATAGCGCTCGCGTGGATAGCTTTGATGTAGCGCTTACTTTTACCGATCTCAGGCGCTGGTTCAATATCAAGAATATAGATTGGAGCTCGCTGGACCTAAACCAGAGTTTCGCCCTTGGCGCTGCTGAAGAAGGCGGTTTGTATCCCATAGATGGCGGCATGATAGATGGCATCAAATATTACAATCCTCCGGAAAACACCCTGTTCATGAGCTTCTCCGGAGTTCCGGAGGTCATTGAAGCCTTAGACGAGCTGGATGTAAAGAGCTTTAATTGCCCAGTTTTGATCGAAACCCTGGCTTGCATGGGCGGCTGCGTAAACGGCCCCGGAGTTAGCAATCGCGGTGCCACAGTGCATAAACGCTATGATATCCGAAGGCTTACACCGCCTGCCCCAGGTTTACGCGATCCACTTAATCTAACGATTGATGCCGGGTTCCATGATAGGGAGATCAAACAAAATACATATAGCAACACCGAAATTGCTGCAGCTCTTTTGAAGATTGGCAAAAAGCGGAAAGAGGAAGAGCTGAATTGTGGAGGCTGTGGCTATGATACCTGCCGGGAATTTGCCTGCGCGCTCATTGAGAAAAAAGCTGAACCGGCCATGTGCGTATCATATCTGCGCAAGCTGGCCCAAAACAAAGCTTCAGCCCTGATCAAAGCCATGCCTTCGGGAGTGGTGATCGTAGATGAAAACCTCAAAATCATCGAATCCAACCGGCGTTTTATCGAGATCGTAGGTGGAGATGCCAATATCGTTTCGGAAGCAGACCCAGACCTTGAAGGCGCATACCTGGAGCGCATTATAGATTTTCATGAACTCTTTGCCAGAGCTCTCAAAGATGGAATAGGGGCTCAGGTTCAAGACATCCGGCGTGATGGCAAGATTATCCGGCTCACGCTGTTTTCCATCCAAAAACACCTCGTATTGGGCGGCATCCTGCAGGACATCACCGAACCTATGATCCAAAGAGAGCAGATCATTGATAAGGCCAGTGAAGTGATGCGCAAGAACCTCTCCACCGTGCAGCAGATCGCCTTCCTTTTGGGGGAAAACGCTGCCGATAGCGAAGTGCTGCTTTCCTCAATTATCAAGAGCTTTGGCTTAAAGGAATAGTCGTAAGATGGATTATTTTCTGGAAGCCGACTACTATCAGATCTGTAAGCAAGGCTACCTTGCCTGTGGCGATAGTTTTTACAGCATAAAGAGCGACGATGGCATCATCTGCGTATTGGCGGATGGCTTGGGCAGCGGAATCAAGGCCAGTGTCCTGGCCACTTTGACTACTACCATGGCGGCAGGCTTTATTTCTTCCAAGGTGGATATCAAACATGCCGCCGAGATCATTTTGGAGACCCTGCCCGTGTGTTCATATCGCAATATCGGCTACAGCACCTTCACTATCATCGATGCCAAACACGATGGTCACGTGAGAATTATAGAGCACGATAACCCTCCTTACGTACTGGTCAGGGATAAGAAGATTCTGAAAGTGGAAAAGCAGGAAATCCCCATCAAGACCTTCCGCAAAAGCAATCTCTACTATTCCGATATCCAGCTTATTCCCGAAGACAGGATCGTTTATTATTCGGACGGAGTAACCCAATGCGGTATGGGCTTGCCCTATTTCCCGCTCGGCTGGCAAGAAAGCGGCGTGGAAAACTACCTGCTCTCGCTGCTGAAAGCAGACCGTTCGATGTCTGCGGGTGAAATCTCCAAAAACATCGCTCAAAAAGCCAGAGAATATGATGCCAACAGCGCTGCCGATGATATCAGCTGCGCTGCACTGTATCTCAGAAATCCCCGGCGCACTCTGCTGATTACCGGCCCTCCTTACAAAAAGGAACACGACGCCATATTAGCCCAAATAGCGACAGATTTTGTAGGCCGGAAGGTCATCTGTGGAGGCACCACCTCAGCCATTTTATCCCGCGAACTTGGAATCCCGGTAAAGGTAAATCTCAAAGAAGTAAGAAGAGGGGGAGAGGTTCCTCCCACAGCGGATATGGAAGGCTTCGATCTCGTTACAGAAGGCACTATCACCCTGGCTCGTGCCTTAAGAGCCTTGGAAGAAGATACCAGCATCGATGATATGCCGGAAAACGCCGTAAAGCGCTTGATCTCCATCCTGTTGGATAGCGATATCATCGAATTTGTGGTGGGTACCAAGATCAACGAGGCTCACCAAGACCCCGCTTTGCCCAAAGACCTTGAGATCAGACGAAACCTGATGAAGCAGTTTAGCAAAGTGTTGGAAAATAAGCACCTGAAATCTACCAGAATGCTTTTCGTGTAAACCGCTGGGAACAGTCCTGATCAAGGGCGAATCAAAATTAGCTTGCATTCATAATTTAGCCGACAGGGAATCAGGATTCAGATATTTCGGTTGCGGGTGCAAATAGGAAGCTCGCTGCCGTTGGTAATCAAGTTCATCTCATGATGCGGCAGCCTTGCTTGCATTGAATAAAGGATTGGGATATACAGATATTGAGATAGCCTGTGCAGGAGGCGGCAAGGCGGGATCATCGATACCCACATAAGGATCAGAGCCATATTCGTAGCAGCCCATATCGATTCTACCGTTCCAGATGCGCCTGTTACAGGCAAGGTCCATGGGCGGGAGACTGAGACCCTCTGTATCCGGTGTTCCGCTGTCTATACAGGGTGACTGTGGAGGTGGGGTAGGTCTTATACTCATCTGAGAAAGTTAATGGTATTTCTGCTGTAACCAGCATACTGTCCACATATGACACAATGTCTAACATTTCGTCTTCAATACTGGAGTCGGTCACAGACAGCAACAATGCAGTCAATCCTAATGCGCCATACATCGATAATCTGTATTGAATTAAGTTGAACGCAGGATAAATAGGCATGTCACTACTTGGAAAATCATGAGCCCAATAACCATTAGCGTATTTGTTATAATTCGGGAAACTGCCCGGATCATCAAATATTAATCTGTAATATGCTTCGGTATCCATCATCAATTCTATGCACATTAACATGATGTTCTTCAATTTACTCAAGTTCTCATCATAAAGAACGTAATAAGGATTGGATAGGTCCATGTTTTCATAATAATCATACAAACAATCGTACAGCATCGAAGCGTTTATGGCAAGATAGCCCAATTTAAGTGCTCTTGATGAACATTCAACCGATGGGTCTGTAAAAGACGCTGATAAAACAGAGAGATCATCAGAAACTAAAGCTAAGCTATCGTTTATGGTATTTAGGTTACCTAATTGGTTTGATCCAAAAATTGCTTTTATTAATAGATCAGCAGATTTTCTGATCCTCTTATAGTCTGGTCCAGGAGCGTACGGTGGTGGACCTAGCGGCACAGGATCGAAAAATACTGCTTCAGTAGTGCTTGAACGAGTCTCAGATAAGAATTGATCATAATATACACTTGATGGATTTGATATTGAGCTCCTCATGTCTGCCAAGGTTAACGAATCAATAGTTACGGTGCGTGAAACCGTTGTTTGGGCGAATAAAAGACTTCACAACAAAATGCAAAGGGCGAAAAGAATTAATTTTTTCATGATAATCTCCTATTTTTACCAGAGTTATTTTTTTGGTATTTTGTGGATTGTTTGTTTCACGAATCAGATATACTCCTGTGGGACACCTCCTGCCTTCATTATCCCGCCTATCCCACACTATCTGAGCGATAGGACTGGCTGCGTTACTCATTGGGATACTTCTAACTTTCTGCCCCTTGATATTGAATATCTCGATACAGTTGTCTGGTGCTTTATGGAGCTCACCATATCCCAGCTCGATGGTAACAGCGTTTTGTGCGGGATTTGGATAGGCAGATATCCGATTTACCGGTGGGCTAACCAATTCGTCCTCTATAGGTAATTGACCATTAGGCAAGAGTTTGGTGATCACCTGTTGACCACCATTACCCCAAGCCCAATACACACAGCCATCTGAATCCAAATCAAGCAAGGCAGTCGATGGAGAACCAAAGCCATAACCTATATAGGGGCAGAGGTTAGTTCCTTCATGATTCCAGACCCAATAAATATCACCTGTATAAGACACATTGATTAGCCATCCACCTGGATTCATTCCGCCAGTTCCGCAAATAAGCACTCCATTGGGATGCGGGAGCAGTGTCGAAACCCAACTCATCTCACTACCGTCAATATCGAATTGATAAGTCAAATCAGTGCCGAATAAGCGATAGACCCTGATCAATACGATTGGGAAGAGTCCAAATGAACTAGCTATTAAAAATGACCCGTCGGCACAACTACGTCCTATAGCCAAGCATGAGTCAACATTTGCATAATTATCTGGCACATTAATTCGACTAACAAGCTCTCCATTTATGTCAATTTCTAATATTGATCCCAAACCGCTGCTTAGTGAGCACGTAAGCAGTAAATTGCCATTATCCATCAGAGCAAGGTCGTGAGCTTCAGCCTTATGATACTGGCTTCCCTGATCAACAGGCCAGAAAGCTGTAGCAAGCGTATCTCCCGCACTCGAAAAGCGGAAGAAGCAGGCAGATGATACATCGTAATTCTGCGATGCCTTGCCAACTGCTACGATCTCATTATCTGGGGTTCGTAGTGCTTTGTTGAAGCATATTCCCTGATTAGGCAGGTAAGGAT
>Ga0265294_10009016_pt1 | contig 11551 bp, 5 predicted proteins | sample MunlanPumphouse3_FD_192504 | JGI IMG/M metagenome (GOLD analysis project Ga0265294, IMG submission 192504) | Groundwater microbial communities from a municipal landfill in Southern Ontario, Canada - Pumphouse #3 | ecosystem: Environmental > Aquatic > Deep subsurface > Groundwater | place...
CGTGCCCAATAGAGGCCCCCCGGGTAGCTCCGGAAAATCGTCCATCGGTTATTAAGGCAACCTCCTTATCAAGTCCCATCCCGGCAATTACCGAAGTAGGGGTGAGCATTTCTCTCATCCCCGGCCCCCCCCGGGGCCCTTCGTAACGTATGACAATCACATCACCCGTTTTAATCTCCTGCTTTAATATTGCCTCGACGGCATCCTCTTCATTATCAAAGACTCGGGCTGGCCCCTGGTGCTGCATCATTTCTGGAGCTACGGCTCCTTTTTTAACCACGGCTCCTTCTGGAGCCAGATTGCCAAATAGAACCGCCAGTCCTCCGCTGGCATTATAGGGATTATCCCAAGGCCGTATAACCTCATAGTCCAACACCGGGTTATCGGCAATATTTTCCTTGACGGCAGCGCCGGTAACCGTTATGACATCCCCATTAATCAGGTTTTTCTTACTCAATTCATTAAACAGGGCTTGAACTCCCCCGGCCCGGTACAGATCCTCCATGTGATGAAAACCCGCCGGACTGATTTTACATAGATGCGGGGTTATAGCACTCACTTCGTTGAAAAGATTCAAATCTATGTTTACGCCCGCTTCGCTGGCAATCGCTATAAGATGCAGTACCGAATTAGTAGAACACCCAATAGCCATATCCATGGTAATTGCATTGCGAAAGGCGTCCGCATTCATAATATCGCTGGGTTTGATATCTTTTTCCAAGAGCTCCATTATTTTAATGCCCGCACTCTTGGCCAAGCGTATGCGCTCCGAATAAACAGCGGGGATGGTACCATTCCCGGGCAGTCCCATGCCCAAGGCCTCGGTAAGACAATTCATGGAATTAGCGGTGAACATACCTGAACAGGAACCGCAGGTGGGACAAGCGTTATTTTCCAGGCATGCCAGTTGATCAAGATCAATTTTGCCGCCGGCTGCCTCACCAACTCCTTCAAATACCTGAGTAACACTTATATTTCTCTTGTCCATAACCCCGGCTAACATAGGGCCGCCGCTAATAAAAATAGACGGCAGGTCAAGCCGGGCCGCCGCCATCAACATACCTGGAACAACTTTATCGCAGTTGGGGATAAAAACCAGTGCATCAAAGGCATGCGCAATAGCCATTATTTCCACCGAATCAGCGATTAACTCCCGGCTTCCCAATGAATATTTCATGCCGATATGATTCATGGCAATACCGTCACAAACTGCAATGGTTTGAAACTCAAAAGGGGTTCCGCCCGCTAGTCTTACGCCCGCCTTCACCGCTGCAGAAATCTTATCCAGGTTAATATGTCCCGGTACGATATCGTTGTAGGAATTAACGATACCGATAAAGGGGCGTTCGACCTCTTGATCGGTCAGACCCAGAGCTCTAAACAGCGAACGATGGGGGGCTTTCTCTAATCCCTGTTTTACCAAATTGCTTTTCATGGTTTAATTCTCCTCAAAAATAATATTTATAGTATACAAATTATACCATGCCTCGGACAACTTGCCCTTAACCTTGATTCTATCCCACCGATTATAGTCTAAAAAAGTGTACAAAAAATCCCCTCATCCTCATCAGGGACGAGAGGTTATTCCCGCGGTACCACCCTGCTTGCCATACTCTATGGAGTACGACCTCTTGGAGCACAATGTTTTAAGGGTTGTGCTAACTTGTTAACGGACTTGTTCGTCCGGCACCACCTACTTGGTCCCGCCCTCGGGCAGGGCTTTTCAGATAGCAGCTCCGGAATGAGCAACCTGCGTAACTTGGATACCGGCTTCCAGCTGCCCCGGCTCTCTGTAATCAACTTGCTGCGCAGGCAATTTCCTTCATAGCCTATAGAATATGTTTCGTAGTATACTGCACTTTTTATAGGGTTGTCAAGAGAATATCTAAATGTTTGCATCCCTGGAAAAAACCATGAACCACCAGGGAGAGAAATTGTATCTTCTCCATTAATGGAAAAACCGGTTTCATGCTTTTTAGCCTAAAAACTGTTTTCAATGGCTTGCTCCCTAGGGCTTGCCTTCCCGAGGCAAGTTGAGTTTGCGTATATATTCTTTTAGGCCAATCTGCTTTTGCTCACCGCGTAAACGTCGTTGCTGCTCCTTCTTTTTGATCCGCTTGAACATAGTCCACAGCAGACGAGTTCCTTCTTCGGTCTGGCATGCTTCGGACGGGCTCATCCCACTAAGGGTGGATAGCTTCGAATTATACCATTTGTTAAGGTACATCTGCTTCAAGTCAGCTTCCAGGTGGGGGTACATCTTTTTTACATCCGGGGTGAGAATTTCGAATATACCATCTTCTCTGATCTCGAGCCCATCAAATTCAAGCGCATCGTACATATTCTCTTCAAAAGACTGGCGAATTGCCCCAATATCTTTTTCTCCAAAAGCAGATACCGTTATCCAGTTGGAACCTATAATATACTCGGCCATAAATCCAGGGTGATCCAGGCATCTATCTAATTGATAGAAAACCTCATATTGGCCTGATAGCTCTATTCTCAAGCCCTGCAGTCCTTCAATACGCCTTACGACCTCATTCCGGTCCTTGAGTGCATAACGAGCCGTAATAAAACGCATTCCATCCTCAAAAGCCAGCTCATCACCTTCATCAAGAAGAATATCTTCAAATTGGAGGTATTGACCGCTCAAATAGCTGTAGGCACTGGTTAGACTCAGTTCATATTCACCTCTGGATACCAGCGGGTTCGGTTGATCAACGGTAAAAAGATTATGAAAATCTTCCAGCGTATCATGCTGCTGGGATATCACTACAAATTCATCACCATTTATAACCAGATCTGCAATCACACCACTCATAAAGGTGACTCCATGGTTATAGTCATCATCATGGCAGGTCACCCGCATATGCATACCATAAGGCAATTCCTCAACCTCACGGATATTATCAACCAGGTCCAGCAATTCAAAAAGGTCGTCAATATTAATTATTTCATAAACCCGGCAGTATACCTGTACGGCAAAGGGATTGAAGGTTGATCCCGCATCCAATTTACTATTGGCGACTTGATCAATACCAGCTATCCGCCAGTCATTCTCAGCGTCCTTAATAATGGTAAAAACATATTCGCTCCGATAAACCTCGCGCTCATATAAAGTAATAGAATAAGCGGTTAACTCCGCAGTGTTATACGACCCCCGCACCTCCTCAACCTGTCCCTCTAAAAGCAGGGCGCCAGGGTTCATGGCCCTATTAATCTGCTGCAGCAACATCCCCTGAGAGAGTTTATGTTCCGCCAGGATGGAGAACAGATAGTTAAAATCCTGGTAACGCAGGGCATGAAAGAAACTATTGACCAGTTGCCGGGGAGTCAGATTGGGTGAAAGTTTCTGCAAAATCGTATTGATACTGATGTTCCCGCTCTCTGATGTCTCATCCAGATAGTTCTGATACAGAAATTTGCCCAGCGCCGGGCGGCTCATAAAACGCACATTAAATTTATAAGCATCACTGATAAGCAAACTGGTTTCCTGGTAACTTATTTCCACCAAATCGATTTGCATTTCCCGGTCGCACTCATACTGTGCCACGGGCATATCCTCGACTACAAAAAAACTGTGCACCCCATCCGTACTGAAAGCCAGGAAGAAACACTCCACATATAGTCTCCCGTCCGGCTTTTTCCAGGCAACATCGACAGTCATTCGTCCTGTATGACGGCTGGCGCTGGCAAATGCTCGATAAAAATCTCCTTTAAGGAGCGGGGGGGAATTAAACTTCAGACCGGCCAGGTTATATTTGGTCAGAGCCCGGTTGCATATCGTTTCAAACTCCTTCCCGTACTCCATTTTTATAAGATTGAAAAAACCCACCAACTCAGCATCATAAAAAGAAGACAGCCCTTCAATAACATCAGCCCTTATATCATAAGGAATTTCCTCTATAATCTCCAGAATAGATAAGCCGCCTTCGTTGGTCTTAATAAGTTTAGAAATGTCTTCGGCCAGGTTTTTAAGCATGGCCCGCGGAACATTAGTTTTTTTATTGTTTTTCATTATTTACCTCAAAATTTGCACGTAATTTCATTCCATTTTAATTTACCATGTTGCCGTCCGAATGGCAAATTCCCGTTAATCCATATCCAGTTAAAAATGATACTTTAAACCAGCTATAATATTCAAGCTTGTGACAAAAGATAAGGCAAAGGAGGGATTAATTTTGAGACGGATTCGAATGCAGAACAAAGAAGGATTTAATTTCGGTTCCATGGCCATACCAGTTGCATTTATCAACGGTCTATTTTTCGGAGGCTATGCCCTGCGAAAAATAAGACAGTATTGGGAAGGCGGACCTATGGATTAGCCGCCGCCCCTCCTTGCATTATTTTTTAAAGGGATAGCTGCTGGTGTTTGCCAGATGCTATCCCTCTTTTATGATTTCTATTTATTCTCCCAATCATTATCCATGCTTAATTACCCTTCAGAATAGAGTCAGGGGGAACCGTCCGAGACCACTGAAAAAGTGCTCTTTTGCGTGTCATCCTGAGCGATAGCGAAGAATCTCGTTAGCTAAAGGCCCAATATTACGGACTTCCAAAAGAGATCCTTCGTCGCCTGCAGCTCCTCAGGATGACATTTATGATACTTTTTCAGTAGTCTCGGACCGTCCCTAATATTACTATTGGGGTAAAGTCAAAGTTTTTATATCAGTCAAATCCGATAGATTGTGGGCCTTGATTAGAGACGGGGACAACGTATAAAGTATGTCGCCAATATAAAGTCCGCGGTCTATATTTTTGTCGCTATTGTACCAGGCATTGCCGGCCTTAAGATAATCCTGATCCGTTAAGTGAGATATACGGCCTCGATATTGCAAGCCGCTTACCAAGTCGATGCTATATACGTAAAAACCCTGGAAGGAGAAACTACCATAAGCCGGCATTAAGTTTTTATTATTGGATGTTGAAGCGGCCTCCATGACTTTAACCGGGAAGGCCAAAAGATTTTTTTCAGCCGCAAACAGCAATGCTTTGTGATTACGTAATAGCTCTGAGTCAGTACCACGATCGCCAATTGAGGCTTTACTCATTTCAATCGGATTATTGACATCGGTCACATCAAAGATGGCTATTTTCATGCCCTGATAGAAGGCCTGACTCTGACCGTTCCAACCCTTGGTTTCTACCGTATCCTTGCCAAAGCCGATGATATGATTTTCATCATAGGGATGTAAATAATCACTATAACCGGGTATTTTTAATTTCCCCAAGATAGTAGGATTCAGGGGATCTTTAAGATCTAATACAAAAAAAGGATCTATTTGTTTAAAAGTTACCATATAGGCTCGATCGCCCATAAAGCGAGTGGAATAAATTCTCTCCCCGGGAGCGATGTTTTCCAACCGGCCGCAAATCTGCAAATCCTGATTCAATATATACACATTATTGGCCGAAGTATACTGGTCATCACGCCACATGTCACCGCTGGTGGTGGCAATACGAAAATATCCATCATTCTCATCCATGGAAAACTGGTTCAAAATTCGCCCCGGAACCTGACCCATTCCATAATATTGAATCTGGCCGGGCAGCAACTCAAATTTGTATATTGTGGTATTACTTTCGGCCAGACGCTCACGCTCCGCAATTCCAACCTCCGGTAAGGGCCTGACTACATAATCATGCTTTTGTACTGCTACATACAGATTCTGCCGGGAAGCAAAGACTTGCTCTCCACTCCCCAGATAGGTATTGATATGGACCGGTTGGGTGGGTTTTTCCAAATCCAGAGCAGCCACCATCAAGTAGTTGGGACTGACGCAATCAGGGAAATAGCGAATGTTTTCCAATTTTTCAGCCACAAATTCTTCACCTTGAATGGAATCACGCCATCGGGGGGTAATATCCTTTTTCTGCTGTATATAATAATAGTCCAGATATTTGTTGGTCAAAAGGTAGAAGGATGATCCTATTTTGCGGGACGACAGGTAGCTGCCTTCCATTTCCAGTTCCCGTACTTTAGTCACCCGGCTTTTGTCATTAATATTATAAATAATGGCTCGGGTGGATTGGAACGAAAGGATAGGCGGATAGATACTCTTTCTAAGCACATTGTCGTTATAATTAGGTACTTCCCGGTCAGAGGTGCCTATTACGATTAAATTATCTGCATCCAGATATAAATCAACCGGTCTAAATCCGGCATCATCGAAGCGAATGGTTGCTGCCAGGTCCATACCATCAACAGGCTGAGCTTTAATTATGCATACCCGGTCCCGATTGACCTGGTATATATAGGTGCCATCGGTTTTTACCAGATCAGCTTCGTCAACCCCCTGCACCTGAACATTGGTGCCCGAATAATCAGTGCTTGGAGCCGGGGTTGCACCCACTGACTGTGGTGCTGCTGAATCCTCCATAGCCTCTTTATTCATGGTGCTTCGCAAGCCATATAAGACGTTCTGCCCTTGGGATTTCTCCAACAACTTCACTAAATTATCATAGGTACCAACCACAGGCAGCTCTGGCCGGGCAGATGCCTGCGGTGCTTTAGGATTATGCAGGTCATAAACTATTCCGCCGCATATCAGCAGAGCCACTAACAATAAAACGCCTGGTATTAAAACCCGAAAATTCCCCACCGGTAATCTCATCAGTAGTCCCCCTTAAGATTTTCTTTATCTTAATACGGAAATAATTACCGGTTGCTTGCACATTTTTCAAATTATGGCTCGATATCTTTTTACAATCCATATGTAATGTTGATATCGGCCAAGTTCTCCAGTACGTGCCTACTTATCTTGGCAGGTCAATAGCTAGCAAATAGGATTAGGTAAGCCAGCATTCCTGATCGATACAATCAATCCTCCTCTATAAATGCTGCCTGCACCACTGGCCCGAACACCATCTGAGCTACCTTTTGGCCCGGGAGGATTCGTACTGGTTTATCGGTTACGTTCAAAAGCATAATCTTTATCTCGCCACTATGCTCTCCGTCGATTGTAGCAGGTGCATTAGCGACAATAATGCCTTTGCCCGCCATCCCTGCCCGGCTCCTTATCTGGGCTTCATACCCGGACGGAATCATCATCGCAAACCCGGTCGCGAAACTCCTGACCTCATTGGGATAGAGAATTATCTCATCCTGATTAGCAATGCATATGTCGCACCCCACGGCCCCCCTGGTCTCGTACTCAGGTATATGAGCCCATGTAACTAGTTTCTTGAAATTAACTCCAATCTTCTCCAATACAGATACCCCCTTATTTTTACTGTTCCCAGAAATTATGCCCGGTATTTTTATAGCTTATTGTCTTAATTATAGCTCAATTTTAATATTTTAGCTTGTACCTGTTGCTTCACCTTTTGGCAGTCGACGATATTACTTGCCGCCCGGGCCATTATGCGCAAGTTGGATTGTATAAGAGCCGCGACTCCATTAGGTATCAATATTTCATATTCGGTTTCCTTCTTTACCCAGCTTAAGATACAATGGATTTATAAGCAGGGGCGGGGAGGATTTATTTTGGATTATTTGGGGCTTGTGATCGAGCCGATTATTGCAGTTGGAATCTTAATTCTTATAATCTTACAGTTAAAAAGCCAAAAGCAGATTAAGCAACTAAACTCTGGGTCGGAACGCTTGGTGCAGATAGAAAACAGGCTGGCCTTGCTGGAAAAAAACCAGGAGACCACCCTACAAATTATCCGTACAGATATGTCTGCCCTGCGTGGTGAATACGTTAACCAGTCCTTCCAGGGCAGAGAGGAACTAACTCACACCCTCAAATACTTCGGGGATTCACTGCTGGCCCGCATGAATGAAATAGCCCTTTTACAGAAAAATCAGCTGGCTATTTTTTCGGAACAATTGAACCACCTGATATCCAGCAACGAACTGAAACTTGATTATATGCGCCGGACTATCGAAGAAAAAATGAAGGAACTCCAGGATGATAATAATCAAAAACTGGAGCAGATGCGGCAGACAGTAGATGAAAAACTCCATGCCTCGCTGGAGAAGAGGCTGGGAGAGTCTTTTAAGCTGGTCAGTGACCGACTGGAAATGGTTCACAAAGGATTGGGGGAAATGCAGACCCTGGCTTCGGGAGTGGGCGATCTGAAAAAGGTGCTTACCAATGTTAAGACCCGCGGTATTTGGGGCGAAATTCAACTGGGTAACATTTTGGAACAGGTGTTAAGCCCGGAACAGTATGCCTGCAATGTCGCCACCCATAAAGGCAGCAACGAACGGGTGGAATTTGCTGTCAAACTACCCGGACAAAGCCAGAGCGAGAGTGAGGTCTGGCTGCCCATCGATGCAAAATTCCCCCAAGAGGATTATCTGCGCTTATTGGAAGCCAGTGAACAAGGTCTGCTGGAGCAAGTGGAGGAGGCCGGCAAGCAGCTGGAACGTCGGATAAAGTTGGAAGCCAGGTTGGTTCAGGAAAAGTATGTAGATCCACCTCACACTACCGATTTCGCGATTATCTTTCTCCCCACAGAAAGCCTCTATGCGGAAGTGGTTAGGAGACCGGGATTACTGTCTCTGCTGCAGACAAACTATCGGGTTATAATAACGGGCCCCAGTACTATGCTGGCCCTGCTGAACAGCCTATCGGTAGGTTTTAGAACCCTGGCCATCGAGAAACGCACCAGCGAAGTCTGGGAATTGCTGGGGGCAGTCAAGACTGAGTTTGGTAATTTTGGTGACATATTGGATAAAACTAAAAAGAAACTGGTAGAGGCCAGCAATAGTATCGATACCGCTTCCCGGAGATCGCGCAGTATCGAAAGAAAATTGCGAGCCGTGCAGGAACTACCGGCCGGTGAAAATCTAGGACTAGAGGAATAGGACTTCCAGCAGCAGGCGGTATAAAAGTTAGGTCTTAGGAAGCTGTTTTGGTTTGATCGCGGCCCGCTTGTTTGGCAGCGTACAAAGCACTATCGGCAGCTTGTACCAGCGATTCCACCGTGCTGGCATGATCAGGGTAAGTGGCCACCCCCATGGAAAGAGTCATCAACTGCTCACCGCTTTCATCCAACTTGACCACCATGTTTTTAGCCGCCTGGCGTATTAATTCGGCCCGAGCGAAAGCAATTTCCAGCGGAGCACCTGGTAAAACGAGGATGAATTCGTCTCCCCCATAGCGGCAGGCAATATCACCATTCCTAATATTTTCTTGGAACAACTGGCTCACCTGAAATAGAACCTGGTCTCCGCGCGTGTGTCCATAAAGGTCATTAATTCCTTTATAGTTGTCTACATCAACCATAATTATTGAGAGGGGGTCACCCGTCCTCTGGGCTTTGAACATCTCCAGTTTCATGGTTTCTGCCATATAACGGCGGTTATAAAGACCTGTTAAATGGTCGCGAATAGACTCCTGGCGAAGATTTTCTTTCATTTTTAAATTCGATAAAGCTAGTTTGATAGCATCTACAACAATCCGAGTCAACTGTATGTGATTATCATTCACATCATTACTCAAATAATGATAATGGAGCACCCCGAAAGGAATCCCTTCTATTATTAATGGGTGACAGACATAATTCCCGCCTTTTTCTTTCTCTATATGAGCACAGGTCGCTTCCAGGTCATCCCCGCTATGTCGATAAATCTCCCCCTTACATAGCCCCCAGCACTCATCATTGTTAAACGCCTTGCGGATTGAGAAAGCATCTCCCCAGGAGGCTGCAAGTTCCATAGCATTGTGTTCCGGGGAGAATATATATAATCCACCCCCAAGTTCGGGCAACTGGATTTGCATATACTTTTCTATTATAGGGTAGGCCTCTTCCAGCAGAGTACAGGTATGCAATAAAGCACTCATCTCATTCAAGTGCTTCATCTCACTATTATGGTAATCCAGTTCCCGATTGCGCCTGGACAGTTCGGTATTGGCCATCTCAAGCTGGGCCTGAGCCATTTTGCGTTTGGTAATATCCCTGACTATTATAGCATGTCCCCGGGTTTCTCCCTGGCGGTTGGTAAGCGGCGAAAACATCATATCCAGCCATTTGCTGCCCTGGGGCGTATTCTCCTGAAACTCCCACTGTCCGGCCGCAGCATTCATGATGTTAACCGCTATCCCGGAATTAGGTTGAAAGAGCGTTTCTAACTTGCACCCAATTATATCGCTCTTTCTGCCAAAATAATTGACTGCCGCAGTATTCATATCGACAATTCGTTCGCGGGTATCCACCACCAGTACCCCATCCCGCATTTTTTCTAAAACCACCGTGCTGGCTACCGGTATGATATCGAAGAAACGAAAATGGATCAAACTGAACATATAAACCAGCCCGGTGAAAATCATGCCGAATGGGCTCAGATCAAGATTAAGGGGGCTGTTCCCGGACAGATAGACTAATAATCCGCCCCATGGAACCAGCGAACCGAAGAACATAGCAGCATACTGTTGGTTGAGGGGAGCCTGTGTCTGCCGCCAACTTCGCAGTAGAATAATATTGCCCATGAGTATCAAAAGATTGAGATAACAGATGTTTATCCAGTACCAGGGACCTCTACTCATATTAAGTAAATTGAGACCATTCTGCACAACTATGTCCATGGAGCGATAAAAAAGGTGGTGATGGTTGTTGGTGTAAACCATGATATAAGTAATGATAGGGATAATAAAGAGGGCGGCCGCAGTAGTTTTATCAAAGAAGTGTTCTTTTTTGGTATATCTTACTACAAACAAGATCCAGAGGGCTGGAAGGGGTGCTATCCCAATGTACTCAATCTTTAACCAGAAAAACATAGCCGGTATGGTGGAGCTGTGGATTTCAAAATAATAACCTACCGAGTATATACATCCTACTACCATTAGAGCGATAAAGCTTTTGGCTCCGGCGTTAGAGCGAAAATGCCAAAAAACGAAACAGGCAATAAAAAAATAAACGATCCCTGACAACAACAAGGTAATTGTCCATGCCTCAATCTGCATAATTACACCCTTTTTATTATTCGTTACATAATCTACTCAACGATTATACCAGATAAAAACCAATTTGTTAATTTTTTTGGATATATTACCATAATCAGCGATATGTTGTATAAACCGTGTTGTGATAGTATTCGGCATGCAATTTTTAATTTAAAAGCAGTCTATCATTATCCAGCTCAGTGCCGCTGCGGCTGCCAAACTGTTTTATTAACGTTTCTACCGTCATCTCTCCTCTCTCCTGACCCCTTATATCCATGATGATTCTGCCTTCATGCATCATAATGGTACGGCTGCCATATTCCAAAGCGGCCTTCATATTGTGGGTCACCATTATGGTACATAAATGATGTTCTCCCACCATATCCCGAGTGAGCAAGAGAACTTTTTTAGCCATGCCCGGATCCAGAGCGGCGGTATGCTCATCCAACAGCAATAGCTGTGGTTCAGCCATGGTTGCCATCAGCAAGGTCAAGGCCTGACGCTGTCCACCAGAAAGAGTGCCTACCTTTTGCCTCATCCTATCTTCAAGCCCCAGGTCAAGCAGGGTCAATCGCTCTCTAAAAATTTGTAGGTCAGCTTTAGTGATTCCTCTCCTTAACCCCTGCGGTTTACCTTTGGCATAGGCTATAGCTAGGTTT
>Ga0265294_10009017_pt1 | contig 11551 bp, 8 predicted proteins | sample MunlanPumphouse3_FD_192504 | JGI IMG/M metagenome (GOLD analysis project Ga0265294, IMG submission 192504) | Groundwater microbial communities from a municipal landfill in Southern Ontario, Canada - Pumphouse #3 | ecosystem: Environmental > Aquatic > Deep subsurface > Groundwater | place...
ATACTGTTGGCTGACTTTTCCTATGAGTTTTGCCTCTTTTGAAACCTCACAAGCGTGCAATACGTCCAAAGCTTTTTGGGCATAGACTTCATTGATGGCTAAAACAAACGTGCCTTCATTGGCTAAGCTTAACGCTTCAAAGCCAAGCAGTTCACAAATGCCTTGTACCTCATCGCAAATGGGAACGTCTTTTTCTTCTATTTCAATACACACGTTGCTTTGTTTTGCCCACTCATTTAAAACCGCACTCACGCCACCTCGAGTAGCATCTCTCAATGCCGTTAAAGGAATGTCATTTTGGATAAGTTTTTCAACCACAGGCCAAAGAGAAGCACAATCAGATTGCAAAGTCGTACTTAAATCAATCCCTTCTCTTGCAGCAAAAATCGTCGCACCATGTTTTCCTATGGAGTTTGAAACAATTATGACATCGTTGGTTGTGATATTATTTGATGAAATACCTTTTTGTTGAATCTCGCCAATACCCGAAGTGTTAATAAAAATCTGATCCACACTGCCTTTGGGCACGACTTTGGTATCGCCACTGACAATGATTGCACCATTTTGTTCAAGCTCTTTTTGCATGGATTTAACAATTCTCTCCAAAGTGCGTATTTCAAACCCCTCTTCTAAAATCACTGAACAGGTCAAGTACTTAGGCTTCGCTCCCATCATGGCTAAGTCATTACACGTACCACACACAGCAAGTTTACCAATATCCGCCCCAGGGAAAATAATGGGACTCACCGTAAAACTGTCCGTACTAAACGCCAAAGCCCCATGATGAATCACCGCCGCATCTTCACTTTTTTCTAATATCTCATTTTTAAATGCTTTATAAAACACCTTTGAAATAAGTTCGTTATTCTCTTCTCCCCCATTTCCATGGGCTAGGGTTATTGTTTTAGTCATTTTTGTTGTCCTTGGTATCTTCTTTTAAATCAAGTATATCTATTGCTTTTTTATAATTTTCATCATCCCCATAAAAATACTCTTCAAGTAATGGTTTGATTTTATATTCTTTAACAAATTCTAAATCATGGCTGTCTTCAATTTTCATAAAGTAACTGTGACCTAAAGCATAATCTTCATTGATAGCTGTTGTAATATGGTTATTGAGTTTCGTAAATAACTTTTGTGCAATTTCGGGAACTAACTCAATATTTGGTTTCATCTTTAAAAATGTAAATCTTCTTCTTAGTGCTATATCTATTGTGGCTATTGATTTATCTGTACTGTTCATAGTGGCTATGATATAAAGATTTGATGGTATTTTAAACTTCTCTTTTGAGTATGGAAGAGTTACTTCGTAACTGTCTCTTTTATCTTCTTCTATTAGAGTAATAAGCTCACCAAAGATTTTAGAGATATTTCCTCTGTTTATTTCATCGATTACTATGTAGAAGTTTTTTTGTTCTTCTTTTTGTACATTTTCTTTTTTCTTTAATTTCAACAGTTCTTCTAATAATGGATTATAATAAGGGGCGAGTCCTCCATTGATAATAGTATTTGACTCTTCATAATACATTTTCTCTAAAGTCTTCATTGATAAACTATGCGATTTATCACCATTTTGTTTTTCAAAATAAATCGTTTTATCGTTATAGTCATAGATATTATAATAACTATTATTTCGTTTTAAATTTATTTTTACATTCTCTTGATTTTCAATTTTATCTTTTAGTAACAAACCAATAGCATCTATAAATAGCATGGCTTTATTATTTGATGATTTTAAGAAATTTATTTCAGCATCGCTACAAAGTTTTTTAAAAATACCATCTTCTAATTTTATATTTCCATTATCTTGTGGTCTAAATCCTTCAATAAAATCTTCATAAGAATAACTTTGATGAAAGGTTACAAACTCTATTCTTTTTTCTTTTTTTATTGTTTCAAAAGTTGAATTATCAAAATCATTGGTAGTTTCATTTTTAGAAATTGTATCAAAGATAGTTTTTTCATCATTACCATTTTCTATCATAGTAATAAGTCTTTTATAATTATGAGTTTTACCAACCCCTGGAGCACCGTAAAGCATTATGTTTTTTGTTTTCATATTGTAATTCTCATCTTTGTTTAATTTAGTATCATTCTTTTTATTTATAATATTTGAATAATACTCTTTATGTAATTTCAATGATTCTTTTGCATTTATACATAATTGTGTATCAAAATCCTGACAAATCTTTTCTATAAAATACTTTTCTGCAAAACTATTTATTGTTCTCGCAAACTGTTGTCCTTTTAACATATATATTAAATCATTAATATAATCGCTAAGACTTGCATCATTCCATTCAAATATATTTTCATCTTTAATGATTTTTTTTATGTCTTCAACAATGTGTTTTGGAACTCTTTGAAAAAAATCATCATTATTTAATTCAAAATATTCTTTAAATTTTTTATATACATCTTTAATATGTTCTTGTGTTATTCGTGGCATTTCACTCTCCCTCTTCCAATAATTTCCTAAACTCTTCTTTATTTGGCAATACGGTTAAATATTTACTTGCATAAATTTGATTATTGTCCTTTGGAAGTGTTAGTTCCACTAAAGTTTTACTTTTATCTTTACAAAGAATTATACCTACCGTTTGATTTTCATCTTCTGTTTTTTCATATCTGTCAAAATAATTTACATACATCATCATTTGACCTATATCTTGATGTTTGAGTTCCCCTATTTTTAAATCAATCACCACAAATGATTTTAAAAGTCTGTTATAAAAAACCAAGTCTACTTTAAAATGTTTTTCATCGATGGTTAATCTTTTTTGTCGTGCAACAAAGGTAAAGCCTTTGCCTAGTTCAAGTAAAAAATGTTCTAACTTATCAATAAGCTTTTGCTCCAAATCACTCTCACTATAACTTGATAATTCTGGAAGCCCTACGAACTCTAAAATGTATGGGTCTTTTATCATATCATTAATGTTTTGTACTCTATGACCTTTTGTGGCTAACTCTTTTACTTTTGATTTATCTTTGCTTAATGCCAATCTTTCAAAAAGTCCCGTATCGAACTGTCTTTTAAGTTCTCTTAAACTCCAACTGTTTTCTATGGCTTCTATTTCATAAAAGTTTCGTTCATCTGTATTTTCAATTCGTGTTAAAAATATATAGTGCGACCAGCTTAATTTGAATTGGTGAGACAGTGTCTCACTTTTTTGAAAACATAAATAAAATCGTCTCATATTTTTTAAATTATCAATAGAAAAACCATTTCCAAACTCTTTGGTAAGTTCATTTGATAAACTTTTTAATAAAGCTCTTCCATATTCAGCTCTAGCAACTCCGCCTTGTTCTTCTTCAACTATTCTTTTTCCTATTTCATAATAGGTTTGAGTCATGGTAGAGTTTATCGTTTGGTAAACTATGCTTTTAGCACTATGCAATAACTCTTTAATATCTTGATAAAAACTATTGTTAATTAAACGCATAAGAGATCCCCTATCCTAGATTTTATTACTTTTATAAACCCTTCATATTCACCACTAAAATTCAAATCTATACAAACTATTTTTAAATTTACTTTTGTTTCATTACAACCTAAAACTAAACTTTCATTTACATCATCCAAATGCTTAGGATACAAAAGCATAACATTATTGACTTTATAATTTACGCCATAAGCAAACGCTTGAAGTTTGTCGCTTTGCTTTATATCTTTAAGTGCTTTTATCTTTTTATATTTTGTATCTATAATTTGATTTTCTAAAATAATATCGGGCTTTAATATTAAATCGTTAAAATCATCTTTATTTTGTATTCTTACACTGCTATGTAACTCTTTAATTGCCCTTGCAATAAACTTCTCAAACAACACATTCATATCAAACAAAAATGCAAAGGATTTTTTGTCTTGGTTAAATAAAGGAATAGATTGTTTCAAAAGTAAGATGGCGATTTCATAGCTTGTTTTAAATCTTTGATTGAGTCTATTGAAATGAATGCTATTCAATTTATTGATATTGATTTGCTTATCTTCAACCTCATCAAAAATAAGTTCACACTGTTTTAAAAGCTTTTTATCTTTTACAAACTTTTGCAACTGTTTTACAGCGTACAAGAAAAACTGATTTAGCTCATTATTTGGACTTAACTCATCGTATTCACAATAGATTCTGTTTTTGGTGAAGTTGTATTTTAGATTTTCATTGATAAGATACTTCCCTTTTAAGACAGGTAAATTATCTTGTTGAGTTAAATACTGTTTGTGTATCCCCTTTTTTAATTCATTTAAAAGACCACTTGCAAACATCTGAACAAACACTTCTAAAATAGTATGTTTTTCTTGGTTTTTACAACAAGCAATTTGTTCATTGGATAACTTCACATCATAAGCATACATCAACATATAAATAAAAATATTGAGATTTTGCTCGTCATTATGGTTTGCAATTTTTGGAAGTATATAATAGTCTTGTTTGTCAAAATTTAATATTCCACAATATTGTTGTGCTTTTAGTGTTTTCCATTCTAATTTAAAAAAGGTATGTAAAGCAGAAGTATTTATTATATGTTGTGTTAATTTGTCATTTTTTACTTCATTATATTCATAAATTATATTTTCCATTAATTCCACTATTTTTTATTTTCAACACTTTACAATAAATTATATTTAATCACAATTTTAAAACTATATATGCTAAACCTAATTTAAAATATTAGATTTTGAGTGAAAATCAAGGCGGAAAAGTCAATTTAGGCATGAGCTTACTTGATGTAAGTGAGTGTCTAAATTGACTTTTTCAACGCAGAGTTCCGCCAAAAGATGATATTTTAAATTAGGTTTCCAAATTTATAATAGGCACTACACGCCCCCTCACTTGACACCATACAACTTCCCAATGGGCTATTGGGTTTACAAATCGTTCCAAAGACCGTACACTCATTGGGTTTGGCGATGCCTCGCATGATGTCACCGCAAATACAGAGTTTGTGGTCATCGATTTCATCAATAGGAAGTATCTCTTTATAGACGACTTCGGCATCGTATTTCTCATATTCACTTTTAAGTTTGAGGGCTGAATTTTGTATTCGTCCTAATCCTCGCCATTTAAAACTGCTTCCAAAATCTAAATATTTATCAATGAGTTTTTGAGCGACAATATTGCCCTCGTAACTCACACTTCGGGTGTATTGGATTTCGAGTTCACATCGTTTTTCATTGAACTGTTTGACAATCATTAAGAGTGCTTCCATCACATCAATGGGTTCAAAACCACTTACAACTACGGGAATATTGTAATCTCTTGGAAACTCTTCGTAAATCTTACTGCCACTGATGACACTCACATGTGCAGGACCTATAAAGGCATCGATTTGGCTGTCATAAGAATTGACTTGTTCATCATGGCTGTTAATGAGTTCTCGCATGGGTGCTGGTACTGTAACATGGTTGATATGAAATAAAATATTGCCAATACCCTTTTTAAGAACATAATCAATGAGTGCTACGGTCATGGGCGTGGTGGTTTCAAAGCCAATGGCAAAAAAGATGACCGTTTTAGTGGGATTCTCAAGAGCAATTTTAATCGTATCCATGGGAGAATAGACAAACCGCACATCAGCACCCTTGGCTCTGGCATTGGCTAAGTTTCCATTACTTCCTGGCACTTTTATCATATCACCTAAGGTGACTAATATAACATTCTCTTGCATAGCCAATGTGTACGCATGGTCAATTCTCTCTTTAGGCATCACACACACAGGACACCCAGGACCATGGATAAACTCGATGTTTTTTGGCATAAGTTGATTTAAACCATATTTCATAATGGTATGGGTATGCCCTCCACACACTTCCATGACTCGTATTTTTTTAGGAAGTGTTTTTGCCTCTTTTTGAATTTGTGAAGCTAAGGCTTTGATGACTTCTGGGTTTCTAAAGCCGTCGTATAAATCTTTGAGTTGTAAAGACATCTTTAAGCTCGATTGGGACAATTATCGTCATCAAGTATGGCTTGACGCCTGTCTTCCTCTTCCATTCTCTCTATTATCTCACCATAGACTTTCAAACTTTCCAACGCATCTTCTTCATCGATTTTATTCATAGCAAAACCAATGTGAATAAGAACATAATCCCCAATCGTAACCTCTTGGTCGATTAAATCCAATGAAGCTTGTCGTGTAACACCCATGGTATCAACGGTGGCGATATTGGTTTCAGTATCTATTTTAGTAATTTTTGAAGGTATAGATAAACACATACGCTTAACCTCTGTGCTTCATTTTAAACTCAATCCACTCTAACACACGTTTGATACTCGCTTCATCTTTAGTAGATACTTCTAATATATCAACATTGGGTTTAAGTTTTCGAGCTTCTTTTTTCTCGGCTTCAATGTCATACTCAAAATAAGGAAGTAAATCGGTTTTCGTAATTAAAATCAAATCCGCACTTCTAAACATCACAGGGTATTTAATGATTTTATCCACACCCTCAGGCACACTGACCAATACAATATTCAAGTGTGTTCCCACATCATACGAAGCTGGGCATACGAGGTTTCCTACATTTTCAACAAAGCAAACATCAATGTCGCTTAATTTAATGTCGTGTAACCCTTTGTGCACCATAAACGCATCTAAGTGACACGCACTTCCTGTTTGAATTTGTACGGCTTGAATGCCTTTGGCAGTGAGTCGGTCGGCATCTCTTGAAGTTTCTAAATCGCCCTCAACTACAGCAAATTTAAAAGGAGCTAATGTGGCAAACGCTTCAAGTAAAGAGGTTTTTCCACTGCCTGGACTTGACATAAGATTAATGCCTAAAACTTTGTGTGAATCAAAATGTGCCCGATTGTGTCCTGCTTCGTGGTCATTTTTATCCAAAATCTTTTTTATGACGGAAATGGTTTTGGCATCATTGAGTTGGGGATTATGATGCAAAGTCTCATGGGCATTTTGGTGAGTTTGACTTTGATGTTCGTGCTTATGTTCATGATGGTGATGATCTCCGTGATCGTGATGGTCGTGATGATGGTCTGTTATACTGCAACCGCAATCTTTACACATAGTTATTTCCTTAGTTTAGTTTTATTGAACCGTTATTCATTTTTTTAAGTGTAGTCAAACTATCTTAAAAAGAAACTAATATTTTATTACGCTTGGGTATTTTTAGAACAAAGAGAGTACAATACGGCATGAATTGCCCAAAATGTAACGCACCAAAACTCTATTCGCTTCAAAATAACTATAAAAAATGTGCTTCGTGCTACTATAAATTTTCATACACAAAGTACGCCATCGATTACCAAATCTTGACCCATTTTTGCAGTAACATCAACGCCTTGCACAGCTCCAAACTTTTGCAACTCAATTACAAAACCGTTTCAAACAAGTATTCACTTTTTAGAAAACTCATTGCTTCATATTTACAAGAAAAATACCATCAAACATCTGCTCAAAACAGTGATTATGAAGAGTTCTATTATTTCACTCAACGCCAACACCATCAAAAGAAAAAATCACTCTATGAAGCCATTAATATTATTGGTTTTTACTCCCATGGTTTTATCTACACTTTGCTTATGCCGCCTTTAGTAAAAAGCTCACTTAAAGAACAAGACAAAAACTTTGAAAAATACCTTTCATGGCATAAAATACAATCTGCCAATGCCTATACTACGCCATTAAATGTTTTTTGGGCATATTTAGAGCAAAACTTAAAAAAATACAAAGGAGTCTCTTGCGAAAACTTCTTTTATTATTTAAAAGAGTGTGAGTTTAAATACAATTTTGTGTTAAACAAACAAATTGAAATCTTAAAAAAACTCTATTTTATTTGAGAAAAATGTGTCTTTCTTATAAAAACTTAAGTTATAGACATTAATTATATAAATTATAAATTCTTTTGAAAATTAGGATAATATTACTCCTAATTAAACAATGGTTGGAAATATGTACTTTAAATATCTTAAAATAAATATTGTTCTGTTTGTTCTGGGCTACTTATCTATTGTTTTATTTTTATCGTTTATGAGCTACAAACTCTTTATTGTTGGTTTTATTGAATTGGAAGAAAAACAAAATAAAAACAACATTGAAACCCTTTTATCTGCCATGAATAAAAACATGGAAGTCATTCGCAATAACACCAATGACTATGCAAAATGGGACGATACTTACGATTTCTTAAATCAAAACAACTCCTCATATATTTTTGAAAACTTCAGGGAAGGTTCAACTGCCATTAAAGATTTAAATCTCGATTTTGCTGTTTATGTCACCTTAGATAACCAACATTTGTATTCAAAATATGAAAATGAACCATTAGAAACCCAACAAAATGATTTTGAAAATGCGTTAATCTCTACGTTTAAAGAAACCAGCCAAGCCAATACTATTTTTAAATATAAATCCCATTACTTATATATTAGTAAAGAAAAAATCACCAATACTGACTCGACTGAACAAGCCAATGGCTATCTTTTTATGGGTAAAATTATTACTGATGCAGATTTAAATCTCTCTACGAATGTTTTTGAAAAAATCTATCTTTCAGACAAATATTTACCAAGAGAAACGGCTTTTGCTTTTGATTACACCCTCTTAACCAATGTAAAAGTGGCTGTCATAAAAAGTGAAACGGAATTAAAAAACTGCATTCAAATTTTTGATTATAATAACGCCTATCTTTTTTCCATTATCACCAATAACACCCGAGAGCTTGTCAATAACAGTAAAAATACTCTTTTGGTTTTCAATCTTATCGTTTCTGTTTTTCTTTTTATTATTTTCTTAATCATTTTTAAAAATCAAAAGAACCTAGAAAAACACAATAAACTGCTTGAAAGTAAAGTCAAACGACGAACCAACCAATTATCAAGATCGTTAACCAAACTGCAAGATAAAAATACAGAGCTTTACACCTTAGCCAATAAAGACCACTTAACCAAAATAAGCAATCGAAGAAACTATTTTATTGAAAGTGAAACATTATTAAATCAAGCCATTAAAAATGATTTGCCTTTGTCGGTTATTATCATTGATATTGATAAATTTAAACACATCAACGATACCTATGGACACGCTATTGGCGATAAAATTCTCATTGCTTTTTGTGATATTGTCAATGAAATCATTGATAAAAATACCATTTTTGGACGCATTGGTGGAGAAGAGTTTTGTTTAACATTTAAAAATAAAACGCTTGACGAAGCTCAAACCATTGGTGAAGAAATACGTCAAAAGTGCGAAAATGCAGTTTTACATATTGAGCAACACAAAATCAAATTTACCATCAGTTTAGGTTTAAGTGATAAAAAAGAGTATCAACACATCGATGAAATACTCCAACACGCCGATGAGCTACTCTACAGTGCAAAAAACAGTGGACGAAATAAAATGATACGCACTTCGTTGCATTCAAAAAGTTAGTACATAAATATCATATTTGCGAATAAATTTGCCCCAATGATATTCCTGCATCATTCAAAGGAACATCTTTGCTGTAATAATATTTTCGCCCCAAAATATCAAGTTTGGACGTGACTAATTCAAGTAAGGTTTTATTTTGAAACACGCCACCTGTAAGTACGATGTCCAGTGTGGGGTGTTCATGGGAGAGTTCAATAATAATATTGGCTAACATATTGATAAATTTGGTGCAAATTTGTCGGCTGTTGTTCTCTTCAATCATCTCTTTTATGGCTTTATTGATTTGAATCGTATTGGCTGTAATATCGTAGGAATAGGCTTCTTCTATGGAGTTATCATACGCTTGTTCAATAAGCAAACCACTCTCCCCTTCGTAACTGACATTGTGTTCAATGCCAGACAATGAACACACCGCATCAAACAATCGCCCCACAGAAGAGGTTAAAGGTGCATTTAATCCTTTATTCCAAACGGTGTGCAACAGCTCTATTTCTTTGTTGCTAAACGCTTTTAAGCAAGGGTTATTTAAAGTCAATAACTCTTCTAATGTGTAGTTTTCAAACAACAACGAAAGCCCTACTCGTTTGATTTGTTTGATTGCCATTTCTCCACCAAGCAGTCTAAAATACTCAAAATGTTTAATGCGCACATACTCTTTTTTTGAAGCAATAAAGACTTCTCCGCCCCAAATATTGCCATCATCACCATACCCTGTGCCATCAAAAGCAAACGCCAAAACTTTTTGCTCTAAATGATATTGAGCCATACTGCTTAAAACATGGGCATAGTGGTGTTGTATTTGCACCACAGGTACACTTTGTTGTTTTGCCCATTTGGTGGTTTCATACGCGGGGTGTTTATCGCAAACAATCACATCGGGCTTGAAATCATAAAAACGTTGAAATGTTTCAAGGGTATTTTCAAAGAAAACCATTGACTCAATAGAGTTTAAATCGCCAATATGAGGAGAAATGATAACCGTATCTTCAAAACACAATGCAATGGTGTTTTTTTGGTTTGCTCCAAGGGCTAAAATCTTTTTGCTTGAAACCTTAGGGAGTTTTAAAAAGCTAGGAGCATATCCTCGAGCTTTACGAAGAAGAAATACTCTGTCATTGACCACTTGCACAACGCTGTCATCACACGCATTGATTATGGCTCGATTATAATCTAAGACATAATCAAAAACAAAGGTGAGTTTCTTATAGAGTTCATCTTTTTTAATGATAATGGGTTCATCACTGATATTTGCACTCGTTGCAACCAAAGGAGTATCGATAGACTTAAAAAGCAAATAATGTAAAGGAGTAAAAGGCAAAAAAACACCTATGCGGTCGATATTGGGTGCAACGCTGGCGCTTAATAGGGAAGTGTTCTTTTTCTTTACAAGTACAATGGGTTTTTCTTTGGAAGTGATAATACTCTCTTCACTTTTTAAAAGCGTTGCCATATTTTTTATTTGTTCAAGATTTTTGCACAATACTGCCAATGGTTTTGTGGGTCTATTTTTTCGTTGTCGAAGTTTATTGACCGCGTAATTACTCGTGGCATCACACACCAAATGAAATCCCCCCAAGCTTTTTATGGCAACAATTTCGCCTTGTTTTATTTTTTGAGCAACCATTTCTAAGGCTTTTGTATGGCTGGCAATCTCATTATTCTCTTTATCAAACAAAGAAAGTTTAGGTCCACACGTAGGACAACAAATGGGTTGCGCATGGTAGCGTCTGTTTGTGGGGTCTTCATACTCTTTTTTACATGTGGGGCATAAGGGAAATACACTCATAGAAGTATGAATTCGGTCATACGGGACAGTCTTAATAATTGTATATCGAGGACCGCAATTCGTACAATTGGTCAGTACGTAATTAAAGCGAAAATTATTGGGATTTGAAATATCTTCAATACAATCCTTGCACACCGCAATATCAGGAGATACCAAAGAAGTTTTACTGTTTTGAACTTGGGTGTGTTCAATAGTAAAATTTTCAAACACCTCTTTTATTTCAGATGTTTGAATATCAATAGTGTCAATACAAGAAAGTGGTGGTGGATTTTTTTTGAGTTCTTCAATAAAAGCATCAATGGCTTTTTCGTCACCTTGAAGCACAACAGTAACGCCACTTTCATCGTTATTAACAAAACCATTTAAAGAAAATTGCCG
>Ga0265294_10009018_pt1 | contig 11549 bp, 6 predicted proteins | sample MunlanPumphouse3_FD_192504 | JGI IMG/M metagenome (GOLD analysis project Ga0265294, IMG submission 192504) | Groundwater microbial communities from a municipal landfill in Southern Ontario, Canada - Pumphouse #3 | ecosystem: Environmental > Aquatic > Deep subsurface > Groundwater | place...
CCTCCTTTGAGCAGAAACATGCAATTGAGGCATAAAATGGCTATGGCCACCCGAAACTATCTGGATCATCAGGGCTTCCTCGAAATCGAAACCCCTGTACTGATTAACTCTACTCCAGAAGGAGCCAGAGATTTTGTGGTGCCTTCCAGGATGAATCCCGGTGAGTTTTATGCCTTACCCCAATCGCCTCAAATGTTTAAGCAATTGTTGATGGTGTCGGGCTACGATCGTTATTTTCAACTGGTAAAATGTTTCAGGGACGAAGACTTGAGAGCCGATCGTCAACCCGAGTTTACCCAGATAGACTGTGAAATGTCTTTTATTGAACAAGAAGACATATTGAACACTTTCGAAGGCTTGATCCGTTATTTGTTCAAAGAAATCAAAGGCATCGAATTCAAAGAAGCCTTCAGGCGGATGAGCTGGGCCGATGCCATGCGTTATTACGGTAGTGATAAACCCGATCTGCGCTTTGGCATGCCTTTGGTTGAAATTAAAGATATTAGTTCCGGACGTGGCTTCAATGTTTTTGATCAGGCTGAATACGTTGGTGCTGTTTGTGCTCCCGCTTCTGCTACTTATACCCGTAAACAACTCGACGAGCTGACAGAATACGTCAAGCGGCCTCAGATTGGAGCCAAAGGCATGGTTTATGTGCGTTGCGAGGCCGATGGCAGCTTTAAATCTTCGGTTGATAAATTTTATACCCAGGACGACCTGAAAGCCTGGGCAGAAGCCTGCAAAGCCCGCCCGGGAGATTTAATACTGATTTTGTCAGGGGCCAAACAAGCTACAAGAAAAGCCCTGAGCGAATTGCGCCTGGAAATGGGCCGGCGTCTGGGCTTATGCGATAAAAACACCTTTGCTCCCTTGTGGGTGATTGATTTTCCCATGTTTGAATGGGACGAAGAAACAGCCCGCTATTATGCCATGCACCATCCGTTTACTTCGCCTAAACCCGAAGATATTCCACTGCTGGACAAAGATCCTTCTCTGGTCAGGGCTAATGCTTACGACATGGTAATTAACGGAGTGGAATTGGGAGGAGGTTCCATTCGTATACACGACAGCCAATTACAGGCTAAAATATTTGAGATATTAGGTTTTAGCGAAGAAAAAGCGGCGCAACGTTTTGGTTTTCTGATGAACGCCTTCAAATACGGAGCACCTCCTCACGGTGGCATTGCTTTTGGTTTTGACCGTTGCGTCTCGATGTTTGCCGGCCTTGATTCCATCAGGGATTGCATTGCCTTCCCCAAAAACAACTCGGGCAGGGACGTAATGATAGATGCTCCTTCAACAATCGATCAGGAACAATTGGATGAACTGCAACTCAAAATAGTTGCTTCAAAAAATAAGGAATGAAAGTTCAGGATATTTGTAAATTGATTGAAGATTTTGCTCCTCTCAATCTCCAGGAGGACTACGATAACGCCGGTTTGATACTGGGCGATCCGACTGCTCAGGTCAAAGCAGTATTGGTTTGTCTGGATGTGTCTGAAGCTGTGTTAGACGAAGCCCTTGATACGGGATGCAACATGGTGGTTTCTCATCATCCCTTGATTTTTAAGGGAATCAAAAGCATTACAGGAAAAAATTCCATGGAGCGTTCTTTGATTAAAGCCATACAAAACAAGATGGCCATTTATGCCGGACATACCAACGTGGATGCTGTCATGGAAGGTGTGAACGCTAAGATTTGCGAAAAAATGAATCTGAGCTCGACTTCCATTTTAGTTCCCAGAGCCGACACACTCAATGCCGGAGCCGGTATGACAGGCTTTTTGGAGCAGGATCTGGACGAAAAAGATTTTTTGAAAAGAGTAAAACAAAAGTTTGGATGTAAAATGTTGAGACATTCAGCTTTGACAGGAAGAACAATAAAAAAAGTAGCAGTCTGCGGAGGTTCGGGCAGCGAATTTATAACCGCAGCCATAGCAGCAGGGGCAGATGCTTTTATCACAGCCGACATAAAGTATCATCAATTTGCCGAAGTGGATGACAAATTGTTATTAATCGATGCCGGTCATTATGAAACTGAGCAATTTACAAAAGACCTATTTGTAGAATTAATTTCAAAAAATATTGCTAACTTTGCCGTCCATTCATCCCAAAGGGAAAAGAATCCGGTTTATTATTGTTAAACAGCTAAATCACAAAATTTTATATAGATATGAGCGTGGATATTACAAAAGCTGAACCCAAAGAAATTTCTGTAGAAGAAAAGCTCAAAGCCTTGTACGCATTGCAGGTAGTGGCTTCCGAAATTGACAAGATAAAAATTCTTCGGGGCGAGCTCCCGTTGGAAGTACAGGATTTGGAGGATAACATTGCAGGTTTGGAAACCCGTATCGAGAATTTTAAGGCAGAAATAAAAGTTTGTACAGACAAGATTCTGGCCTGTAAGATCGATATAGAAAATTCAACGGCTTTGATCGAGAAGTACAAATCTCAGCAAGACAACGTTCGCAACAATCGTGAATACGATTTTCTAAGTAAGGAAATCGAATTTCAGGGTTTAGAAATGGAACATGCCGAAAAGAAGATCCGTGAAGCTCAATTCAGTGAAAAGTCCAAAAGCGAAGAATTACGTCTGGCCCAGGAAGAATTGGACGAAAGACGTAAAGACCTGGAAGTGAAGCAATCTGAATTGGAAGAAATTATTTCGGAAACCCGCTCCGAAGAAGAAACTCTCAGAGAAAAAGCCAAAGAGATTGAAAGCCGCATAGAACCAAGGTTGCTTCAAGCCTTCAAACGCATACGCAAAAATGCAAGAAATGGCCTGGCTGTGGTATATGTACAGCGTGATGCCTGCGGTGGTTGTTACAATAAAATTCCGCCTCAAAGGCAAATGGATATCAGGATGCGCAAAAAAGTGATTGTTTGCGAATACTGTGGCCGAATTATGGTCGATCCTGAACTGGCCGGAGTGGAAGCGCCGGCAGAACCGGTTACCAAGAAATAATTACGTTTTTCGGTCTTCGCTGTAATCAGGAATCTCTTCCAGGAATTCCACTTTATTATTTTCGTAATCCATCCTGCAGCAGTAATGATTCATTCCATTACTGACTGTTAGGTATTTGGCTTTCAAAACCCAATTATAGCGTACAATCTGATTGAATACTTCCTGATTGAGAATTACATCGGGGGCTTTGTATTCTACCAGCATAAAGACTTCCATTTGAGCATTGTAGACAATGGTGTCGCAACGTTTGCTCAGGCCCTCCAGGCGTATGCTGCATTCGTTGGCAATCCGGCCGGCAGGATAGTTTTTATGGGCAATCAGGTAATGACAAAAATGTTGCCGGACCCATTCTTCGGGGCTGAGCTGAACAAATTTTCGTCTGAAATCATCGAAGATAAATTTCTTGCCTTCTTTTTTACGCAATTTGTATTCGAAGCCGGGCAGGTTTAATATAAACATTTCGTATTTTTGGAATCAATTTGTATTCAAAGATACGCCAATACTTGTGAAATCAGGATTCTTATGGCCAAAAAAACAGAGAATGTCCAGGAAGTCATTCGGGAAATAGAAGCCGGAAACCGGCATCCTATTTATTTTTTGATGGGAGAGGAGCCTTATTATATTGATGAGATAAGCAATCGCCTGCTTAAAGTCGTTTTGACCGAAAGTCAGCAGGATTTTGACCAGCGCATTCTCTACGGTAAGGATATTAGTGTTGCTCAGCTCATTAACGAAGCACGGCGTTATCCCATGTTGGGGCCTTATCAGCTAATTCTGGTACGCGAAGCCCAAATGATTCGCAATTTCGAAGAAGATTTTTTGCTTTATGTTCAGCAGCCTATGCCTTCGACCATCCTGATTATAAATTATAAATACAAGAGCTTGGATAAACGAAGAAAACTCTATTCAGCCCTGGAGAAATCGGCTCTTTTATTTGAATCCAAAAAGATTTACGACAACCAGATACCCGCCTGGATCACTCGTTATTTGTCGGAACAGGAGATACAGGTCGAAGCCAAAGCGGCACAAATGCTGGCCGATTTTTTGGGCACAGATTTGGGGCGTATAGTGGGAGAACTGGACAAACTGAAATTATTACTCAAAACCAAACCGCATAAAATTACAGCGGCCATGGTTGAACTGAATATTGGCGTCAGCAAGGAATACAATAATTTTGAACTCATCGATGCCATCAAGCTAAAAGACCAGTTCAAAGCCCAGCAAATTGCTCAATACTTTGCCCGTAATCCGAAAAACAATGCCATGGTGGTCACCCTGATCACTTTGTTTGATTATTTTTCCAAACTGCTGATTTACCATTATCTGCCCGATAAATCCTCTTCCAATGTTGCTTCTCAGCTGGGGATTCCCCCCTTTTTGGTAAAAAACTATCAACTCGGAGCTCAGCATTATAACGCACAAAAGGCTATGCGTAATATCAGTTTAATAAGGCATTATGATGCCAGACTCAAGGGTTTTGAACAGGCAGCCCTGGCAGATTCGGAATTGATGCGTGAATTACTTTGCCTGTTGATGGCATAAAAAAAGCCCGGTACCAAATCCGGGCTTTTTTTATTTTGAAATTAAGTTTAGCGCACTTCCATCAAAAATTGGAATTCGTAATCCTGATGCGGCAGGCGATATTCGTCTCTGGGCATGGCTCCCCAGCTGTTTACACTACCCAGACCCATTTGCACTTTGTCGATGCACAGGTTGGTATAATCCAGCTTGGGTATTTGTTGCGAATGTCTCTGTCCCTTATTGTAACCGTCATCCAGTGATTCTATGGAATAATTCAGAGCCGAAGCCGAGAAAGGAGCAACTGAGCTGATCTTTATGCCTCTGCCGGCAGCATTGCTCTGTTTCCACCAGCGAATATCGGTTTTGGTTCCGTTTTCCTGGGGTCTGATGTAAGGATAGAATTGCTCTTCAACGCTTTGCCTGTAGATACCCAAGTCGGTCGAATTGTTTCTGTCCGCGTAATTTTCGATGGGTCCGCGGCCGTAATATTCGATCTTATCCATGAGCAATGGCATCTGCAGTTGCATACCGAAGCGAAACAATTCAGGCGCTTTGGCATCGGCACCAGCGGTCATTTTTTGGCTGACTTCTATACTGCCCTGATTGTTGATGCGGTATGTCAGGTCGAGTTTGGAAGAAACTGAGCGCATATCGTACTTAGCTCTGATCACCACCATGTCTTCTTCTATGGCATGTTCGAAGGATTCCAGCCTTAAACCCGGATTCTTCCAGACAGCCAGCTTTTGCTGCAGATTGGCTCCAAAATCATTGTCGGTGGGAGCGCGCCAGAAATTAGGCGTGAGGCTGCCGCCTTCGTTTAGCAAGTCAGTTCCCCGTACTTGCCATTTGCTCAGATAGCCGCTGTGTTTGTTGAATTCTATGCGGTAATTGTCCGCTTCGATGATAAGGAATCTCCAATCGTTTTCGATAATTTTAGGAGCTTGTACTTCCATGTTGGCAGTCTGGAGATTACCAAAGTTCAAAACATTTTCCCCGCGATCGCGTACAAAGAGTTGATTTTTTGCAACCACAAAACCGGCAGGCAATAGTTGCTCAGCTTTTTTTAGTTTAAAGGCTATATTCAGTAAAATTTCTTTGTCCGGTGCTATGCCGTTTAAGTCGTAATCAAGCTTGAGGACAGCAGTTTGTTGGGCTTTAAGCTCAATTCTATCAACAATACCGCTCTGGTACGCCTGGCCGTCAACCAGTAATACCCATTCGGCATAATAAGCGCTCAGGTCACGGAAGAAGTTTTCGTTGTATAGCTTGATCTGTCCTTTTTCCAACTCATCTGCACTAGCCCAGATGGATTGATACACATGCCCGACTTCGTGAAAATGAGGATTGGGCAGGCGATCGGGGCTGATCAGGCCGTTATCACAGAAATTGCCGTCACTGGCATCGTACGGGTTAAAGTCTCCGCCGTAGGCGTAAAACATGACGCCGTTTTTGTCGAATTTACGCAAAGACTGATCCACATAGTCCCAGATAAAACCACCCTGGTATTTGGGGTATTTACGTACCAGATCCCAATATTCCTTGATGCCCCCTACGGAATTACCCATAGCATGTGCATATTCGCATTGAATCAAAGGTTTTTGTATATCGCCTTCACTATAACGTATGCAGTTGTTATAGCCGTAATACATAGGGCAGAAAACGTCGGTAAACTCATTGGTCCTGGCTTGTTCGTACTGTACCGGACGAGAGGGATCTTCGGCCTTGATCCATTTGTAACACATTTCAAAATTAGGTCCAAAACCGGCTTCGTTGCCCATAGACCAAAAGATGACTGAAGGATGGTTGAAACTTCTCTTCACATTACGCTGATTGCGCTCCATATGAGCCAGCGCGTAATCAGGGCGTTTAGCCGGGGTTCTTTCACCATAACCCAGGCCATGGCTTTCGACGTTGGCTTCGGCCACTACATAAATACCGTATTTATCGCAGAGTTCGTACCAAAGGTTGTTGTCGGGATAGTGACAAGTGCGTACGGCATTCACATTGTGTTCCTTCATCAAACGAATGTCCTGGATCATGCGTTCGGGGGAAATGTAATAGCCGTAGTCGGGATCCATTTCGTGTCGGTTGACTCCTTTAAACAAGACTGCCTGTCCGTTGACCAGCACCTGGTCGCCTTTGAGTTCGATTTTGCGGAAACCGACTTTGACAGGAATGGCTTCAAGTACCTGACCGCCTTTTTTGAGGCTGGCCACCAGGGTATAGAGATTGGGGCATTCTGCCGACCATTTTTCGGGCTTGCTCAGATTCATCGTCAGGCTGAAATTGCCGCTTGCTTTTTGTTGTGCGCCGGCCACGGTTTGGTTGTTATTATCCAATAGAACCAATTCCAGTTCTCCTTTGCCCTTCATGCTGATGTCGATTTTCAGGCTGCCGTCTTTGTATTGAGCATCCAGATCGGGAGTGATTCTGATATCCTGAATGTAATTCGAAGGACGGGCATATAAATAACAATCACGAGCTACACCACTCAGGCGAAAAAAGTCCTGGTCTTCGAGATAAGTACCGTCGCACCAGCGAAACACCTGAAAAGCAATCAGATTTTTGCCCGGTTGCAGGTATTTACTCAGGTTGAATTCAGCTTCCAGTTTGCTGTCTTCGCTGTAACCAACGAATTTACCGTTAACCCAAAGGTAAATGTTGGATGTAACGGAACCAAAATGAGCAAAAATTTCTTTGCCTTTCCAGTTGTCAGGAATAGTGATTTCCCTGCGGTAGGAGCCCACGTGATTATTTTCGACGGGAATGGAGGGAGGATCGCTTCTAAACTGGTTACGCCAGGCCCAACCGGTATTGACATAGATTGGATCTCCATAGCCATTCATTTCCCAGAGACCCGGCACCGGCAAATGAGCCCAGTTTTGGTCGTTGAAATCGCTACGAAAAAAGTCCAGAGGACGCTTGTCGGCATCTTTGACCCAGTTGAATTTCCACATACCATTGAGGCTTAAGAAATTACTTGAACTTTCCCTGCAATTTTCCAGAGCAGCTTCTTGTGATTCATATGCAAAGTAATTGCTGTGCATCTCAGCCCTGTTCACGGCATTTATACCGGGATCCTGCCATTCGTTTTTCTGAGCCATTGCTGCCAGAGCGACAGCGGTAAACATAAGTGCAGTTGTGATTCGTTTTTTCATAGTGATCTGTTTATGAGTTATTATGGAATTAGAATTTTATCAAAACGCTCTTTATACCTGAACAGATAGAGACCCTGCTTCAGGGAAACATAACTGGGATTATTTTTAGCCTTGTCTTTGAATACCAGCCTGCCGTCTATGTTGTACAGAGTAAAAACTTCTCCTGGTTCAATGTCATAAATCACCAATATACCCGGCCTGCTCAGCAGTAAGGGCTTGTGTCCGGAGATCTTGTCCAGGGCAAGGGTGTCATCGGCTGGATTCATGTTGTAAATGGCCAGTGAATCGGGTAGTTCCTCTCCGTTAACAGCAAAGTAGGCATTAAAGGCGGGCAGCGAAAGTTGTTGCTGATTTTCCTGCAGCACAAAATTCAAATGATCTTCCAGTAAATAAATACCGGCCGCTGGAATTTGTATGGTTCTGAAACCGGTGTTTCCGGCAAAGCTGTAATCGTTATTGCCTTGCTGGTAGGAACTTTTGGTATCGAATACAAAAACAAAAGCTTGTTGCTGCCTTTCAGGGCTGACCGAGAACAAATAGGGCCCGGCCTTGGGTCTGAGGCTGCTTACCAGGCTCAGCGAGTCAAAACGGTTGGAATCAGCCTTGTATTCCATCAGGAAATAATCTTTACCAGGTTGTAGAATAGCCATTTCTTTGTTGCGTATCGATTTTACGTCAAGTGGCAAGGATAGGTCATACCAGCTTAGGCTACGATCAAAACTGCGGTATAGCATGCGTTCGGATAGTAGTTGAGCTTCCTGACCGAAATCGTAGGAAGCCGACAAACTGTCGTTGGCGCAAAACAGTGTAACATCGGCCTGGATTGTTCCGTAATTTAAGACTTCAGCGCCAGGCAATATAATCAGGCTGTCTACAAGTATTTTTTCGTCTTCGGCCAATTCCAGTTTGGCCCCTTTTGCAATAATGGCAGTAGCATAGGCATTGGGAATATTCTTGTCCCAGTTTTTTTCCATAGCCCATAGCGGTTGTTGAGGATCAGCAGGATTAAAGATGCTTTGAAAATAAGCACGGTCAGGAATAAACTGATACTCTCGTTGACCGCTTTTGTTCTTGGTGGACCAGGAGACCACGCCTCCGTTGGCATCAATGCCCAATTCATTCAAAGTGCTGTTGTCTGAAAGCACCATAAAGCCATAGTGTCCGTCTTCGTTGGGACTGGGATAGAGTGTAAAGGCCGTTTTTTGTACCGGATCCAGCGGAATTTTAGCCTGGGCGGCATTGATATAAACATAGGCTTTGCTGGCTTTGTTACGAAGATGGTAAATACTGCGGTTTTGTTCGTCTTTGCTGCAGCTGATTTCGAATTTTGCCCAATCGCCGGCGGTTTCGGGATTGTAAGTATATCCAAGCTGATAGCCCCCGGCCACTTCTTCGCAAACCAGGTATTTGTTATTGAGCTGACATTGCAAATGATACCAGACATAAGGCTCAGGACTAAAATATTCCATGGTATCTACCTGAGGAAGCGGAGGATCTCCCGGGTCTATGGTATCGCTGCTGGCCATGGAAGTAAAGTAAACATCCAGAAAATCAATGCGTTCACTAAGGTAATTGCGCAGATATTCCATCTGCATGGCAAAACTGATGTTGGCTCCGTAATAAATCTCGTTGTAAATTCTCGAAGAAAGGGCAGTACTCCATTTCTGATAATTCAGCTTTTGCGAGGCATCGAGTTCTTCTTCCAGATTGTAGAGCAAATGTATCAGATCTTCTTTGAGAAGCTGATTCTGGTAAATGATCTTCCAGCGTTCAGCGATCATTTTTCGGATGGGAGGAATAGTCAGTACCTTGTTGATAAGCTCTTTTACCCGGTTGTTGCTGAAGCACTTCAACATGATGGATTCGGTACGGCCGTCGTTCGATAAGGAATAAATCCGATTGCAGTTTCCAAAGGAAATATCGTTGTCCCAAAGTGGGCCAAAGTAAAAACGATCGTCGTCGCGATGTTTCTTCATGTAAATGCTCCAGAGTCCGTCGGGGTTGGCTGTCAATTCATTGGCGATGTACCAGTTGACAAAAGCGGTGGTGTCCAGGTAACGGCATATGTTTTCGTAGGCAGCCTGGCTGTTGTTGTAGTTTAAAATGCTTTGTTCAAAAGCGTTGTAATGTTGAATGATGTATTGGCGCTGATCAATCGTGATTTCATCGTTGTCGGGGTATTTGATGGTCACTTTGTTGCCAATGTTGCTGGAGAAAGCTTCGGGAAACAATTCGCCTTTGCTTGGGTCAAAAGAGCCGGTAATCCCAAAACCGTCTATTTCGAGCACATAGCCCCCTGTTACGTTTGGATCAATCTGCGAAGTATCCATTTTTTCAGTATTCACCCGGTCTTTATCGCGTTCAATCTGATCGGTAAGCATATAATTACCAATATAATTTCCATTGAGGACTACGTCAACAAAACGATAATCGGGTGTATAATGGATACTGCAGGCTTTACTGATTTCGAAGGCAAGGGCGTTGCGCGCTAAAGTTTTATCGGCATGATTAGCTAAAAGCACCCAATCGTTTTCTTTGGCAGTCATACCCAGGAGTCTGAATTTTTCGTCCAGTTTGATGCGATAGGGCTTTTTAGCCAGATTCCAGGTGGAATTGCCTCTTCCCCTGATCTGCATGGTACTGTCGTACTGTCCGGGAGTATAATTATCGCCTACCACCCGAAGAGAGCCTGAAAAGTAAACCTCTTTTTGTATGGGCACTTTAGCTCCGTTTGTGTAAGACGAATCTGTGGTAATATACAGAGTGGGCAGATTGCTCAGTTGTTCCTGAGCCGGTAGCAGCAGGGGCAGGAAAAGGAAAAGAGCAATAGTCAGCAAGTGTTTGTTCAGCCTTTGCATTATAAGGGGTGTATACGGACTCAGGTTCATTTTATTATAAACATGCAAAATAATCGAATTTTGCCAATAAACAGCGTCTAAAATTAGTTCAATAAAGTATATTCAAAGTTCATTTTTTGTACATTGCTTTTTTATCTAAAGTCAAAGATGGATTTTAAGCCGAATTGCTTACATTAGCGGCAGTTTTTGCCTTCTTCTGATTTTATATTAACTATGAAGAATCAATTATCCCGTAGGGATTTTATAAAAAAAACCGGAATAAGCCTTTTGGCTATTCCGCTACTTGGCTCTCTGGGTTCAGTGAGTTCGTTGATGGCAGCTCCGTCTTCTCGAACTAAATTAAAAACAAAAAACCAGGTTCGGGGCTTTGAATATCCTAAACACCCAGGCAAACTTAACTTAAATGTGTTGGATTTTGGTGTTGTGGGCGATGGAGTAACATTGAATACCAAAGCTTTGCAACAGGCTATTGATCGTTGCTTTGTGTTGGGTGGCGGAGAAGTGTTCGTCCCCGCCGGCGACTATTTGACCGGTGCTATTCAATTACGTTCGGGTGTTTTGCTGCGTTTGCATCCGGAGGCAATTCTTAGGGGTACGCCCAATTTTGAAGATTATCCCGTGACGCAGGTGCGTTGGGAAGGCAAGTGGATACAAGGCTATACTGCTCTGATATTTGCAGTGGATGCCAGCTATACCGGCATTACAGGTGAAGGTAAAATCATTGGCCACCCGGCATTGGGAGGCAGGCCAAACAAGGATAATCCTCTGAGGCATCCTGCTCTGATTGAACCCATTAATTGTAAGAACCTCTTATTCAGTGATTTTTCCACTTCTTATAAAAGCATGTGGTGTATACATCCAACTTATTGCGATAATATTCATTTCAAAAACCTGACTATCAGATCTTCCGGAGGCAACGGAGACGGTATAGACGTAGATTCATGTAAACATGTTTTGATCGAAGGCTGTGACATCGAAACCGGTGATGATTGCATTGCCATCAAGTCGGGCAGGGGCATGGAAGCCAATGTATTGATGCGTACTACC
>Ga0265294_10009019_pt1 | contig 11549 bp, 4 predicted proteins | sample MunlanPumphouse3_FD_192504 | JGI IMG/M metagenome (GOLD analysis project Ga0265294, IMG submission 192504) | Groundwater microbial communities from a municipal landfill in Southern Ontario, Canada - Pumphouse #3 | ecosystem: Environmental > Aquatic > Deep subsurface > Groundwater | place...
TGCCACTTCGGGGTCGGTATAGGCGACGGAGGGGATGGCGCGGGCGTCGAAGATACGCTTCATGCCCGCGATCACCTCGGCGGCGACCCGGCCTTCGTGGCTCGCCTTGTGCGCCAGCATGGGCGGACCGACGATGTCGCCGATGGCGAAGATGTGCGGCACGTTGGTGCGCTGCTGCTTGTCCACCTCGATGAAGCCCGCTTCGGTGACCCGCACGCCGGCGTTCTCGGCGCCGATACGGTGGCCGTTGGGGCGGCGGCCCACGGCCACCAGCACGCGGTCGAAGCGCGTGGGCGAGGCGGGCGCCTTGGCACCCTCGAAGTGGACGTAGAGGCCGTCGTCGGCGGCGTCGACGCGCGTGACGCGGGTGTTGAGGTAAATGCCCGCGTAGCGGGCCGCGATGCGCTTCTGCAGCGGCCGGACCAGATCCGGGTCGGTGCCGGGCATCAGGCTGTCCGAAAGCTCCACCACGGTGACGCGGGAGCCCAGGGCGTGGTAGACGGTGGCCATCTCCAGGCCGATGATGCCGCCGCCGATCACCAGGAGCTCGGCCGGCACGTCGGGCAGTTCCAGCGCGCTGGTGGAATCCAGCACGCGCGGATCGTCGTGGGGGAGGCCGGGGAGTTGGATCGCCTGCGAGCCGGCCGCGATGATGGCGTTGTCGAACGAGACGCGCAGCGGCCCGTCCTCGGTCTCGACGGTGAGGTGGTGGGGCGAGGCGAATTTGCCCACACCCTGGATCACCTGCACGTTGCGCCGCTTCGCCAGTTGCACAAGGCCGGAGGTGAGGCGGCCCACCACACCGTCCTTCCACGCGCGGAGTTTGTCGAGTTCGATGCGCGGCGTGCCGAAGGCCACGCCCCAGCCCTCCATCGCCTGCGCCTGCTCGATGACGCCGGCCACGTGCAGCAACGCCTTGGAGGGGATGCAGCCCACGTTCAGGCACACGCCCCCGAGGCGGGGATAGCGCTCGATCAGCACGACCTTCTTGCCGAGGTCGGCGGCGCGGAATGCGGCCGTGTAGCCGCCGGGGCCTGCGCCCAGTACCACCACGTCCCCATGCACGTCGGCGCCCACACGGGGCGGAGCGGACACGGTGGCGGGCTTCTCCGGCGGCGGGGCCTTTGCCGCAGGGGGCGCGGGGGGCTGTTCGGGCGCCCGGTCGGCGGCGGGGGTCTCGTCCGCCAGTTCCATGGTTAGAATGGGCGAGCCCTGGGACACCTTATCCCCCACCTTGACTTGCAAGGTCTTGACCGTGCCTGCATAAGGGGAGGGGATCTCCATGGTGGCCTTCTCGCTCTCCAGCGTGATCAGCGAGTCGTCCTTGCGGATCGTATCGCCCGGCGCGGTTAGGACCTCGATCACGTCGACGTCCTTGAAGTCGCCGATATCCGGAACGCTTACGTCTACGACTTTACCCATGCTCGTTCAATCCTGATTGGTAACGCGCGAATATTTCGTTCGGCATCATAGCAGGATGCGCCGGATATCGGCCAATACGCTGCTGAAGTAAACGATGAAGCGGGCGGCGAGGGCGCCGTCGATGACGCGATGATCGTAGGAGAGGGAGAGCGGCAGCAGCAGGCGCGGTTCGAACGCGCCGTTGCGGTAAACGGGTTTCGTGACGGCGCGCGACACCCCAAGGATCGCCACTTCCGGCGCATTGATGATGGGGGTGAAGGCGGTGCCGCCAATGCCGCCCAGGCTGGAGATGCTGAAACAGCCGCCCTGCATCTCGCCCGGGGTGAGCTTGCGCTCCCGCGCCCTGGCGCTCAGCTCCGCCAGTTCCCGCGCCAGCTCCAGCACGCCCTTCTGGTCGACGTCGCGGATGACGGGCACCACCAGGCCCTGAGGCGTGTCCACCGCCACGCCGATATGAAAATACTTCTTGAGGATCAAGTGCTCGCCATCATGGTGCAGCGAGGCGTTGAACTCGGGAAATTTCCTCAGGGCGGGGACACAGGCCTTGATCAGAAAGGCGGGCAGCGTGAGGCGGAATCCCTGCTCCTGGGCGCTTTGGCCATGTTCCTTGCGAAACGCCTCGAGGTCGGTGATGTCCGCCTCCTCGAACTGCGTGACGTGGGGGATGGCGACCCAGTTGCGGTGCAGGTTGCCCGCCGACAGGCGTTGGATCCTGGTAAGCGGCCGGGTTTCGATGGCGCCGAATTGCGCAAAGTCGATCTCCGGCAGCGGCGGCAGGCCGACTGCGGCGCCGGGCATTGCCCGGGCGGGGGCTGCCAATTCTGCCTTTACGAATGCCTGTATGTCCGACCGCAGGATGCGGCCCTTGGGGCCGGAGCCGTGCACCCGGGTCAGGTCCACCCCCAGTTCCCGGGCGAACCGGCGCACGGACGGACTGGCGTGGACGGTCGCAGCCTCCTTCGCGGGTACGGGCGGCACCGGCGGCGGGCGTTCGGGCAGTGGCGGGGGCTGGATGGGCTCCGCCTGGGGTGTCGCTTCCACCGGGGGCGGTTCTGCCGGGCCGGCGGCCGCGCCGGAGCCGGCATCGGGGGCGGCTTCCTCCAGGGAGGGCGGTGGGCCGGGCTCGGACGGCTGGATGGGCTCCGCCTCGGGGGTGGCCTCCACCGGCGGCGCGTCCGCCGCTGCCGCAGAGGTCTCCTGTGCCGGCTCCTGGAGGGCGGGTTTTGCCGGCGCGGACTGTTCCTCCTCGGCGACCTCCAGGCGTAGAACCGGCGAGCCTTCGGAGACCTTGTCCCCCACCTTGACGTGGACATCCCGGACCGTTCCGGCATAGGGGGAGGGGATTTCCATGGTGGCCTTCTCGCTCTCCAGCGTGATCAGCGAGTCGTCCGGCCGGACAAAGTCCCCAGGGCTTACCAGCACCTCGATCACATCGACGTCCTTGAAGTCGCCGATGCTCGGCAACAGAACCTCCTTGATCGTCACCACGTCCGCTCCTTAATGAAAATGAGGTTGCAGGTGACAAGCTACAAGCAGCAAGCTGCATAAGTGGCAAGTTGCAAGGAAATCCCGCAGGTCGATTTGCCACTCATACAGTGACCGGATTGGGCTTGTCCGGGTCGACGCCATAACGCCGGATGGCGTCCGCGACCCGCGCTGCCGGGATCTGTCCCTCATCCGCCAGTCCTTTCAGGGCCGCCACCGTGATGTAGTAGCGGTCGACTTCGAAGAAGCGGCGCAACTGCTTGCGCGTGTCGCTGCGGCCATAGCCGTCGGTACCTAACACGATGTAGTTGGCGGGTACGAACGGGCGGATCTGGTCGGCGTATGTCCGGATGTAATCCGTGGCGGCGACGACCGGACCGTGGCCGTCCTTGAGGCAGGTCTCCACATAACTCATCCGGGGCTGTTCCAGCGGATGCAGCAGGTTCCAGCGCTGCACGTCGAGGCCCTCGCGGCGCAGTTCGGTGAAACTGGTGACGCTCCAGATCTCCGCGCCGATGTCGAAGTCGCGCTCCAGCAGGTCGGCGGCGGCAATGGCCTCGCGCAGGATGGTGCCGCTGCCGAGCAGCCGCACGCTGAGGCCCTTGGCGGGGTTAGCCCCGCGCAGGCGATACATCCCCTTGCGGATTCCTTCCTCCACTCCCTCGGGCATGGGCGGGTGGGGATAGTTCTCGTTCATTACCGTGATGTAGTAGAAGATGTGCTCCTGGTCGCGATACATGCGCCGCAGGCCGTCGTGAATGATAATCGCCAGTTCGTAGGCGAAGGCCGGATCGTAGGCGACACAGTTGGGGATCACCGAGGCGAGCACATGACTGTGGCCGTCCTGGTGCTGCAGCCCTTCTCCGGCGAGGGTGGTGCGGCCGGCGGTGCCGCCTATCAGGAATCCCCTCGCCTGGGCGTCGCCGGCGGCCCAGGCAAAATCCCCGACGCGCTGGAAGCCGAACATCGAATAGAAGATGTAGAAAGGGATCATGTGGATGCCGTGGTTGCTGTACGCGGTGCCCGCCGCCAGCCAGGAATTGAATGCGCCCGCCTCCGTGATGCCTTCCTCCAGGATCTGGCCCTTCTGGTCCTCGCGGTAATACATCAGTTGATCAGCATCCACCGGCTCGTAGAGCTGGCCCGTCGGGGAGTAGATGCCGATCTGGCGGAACAGGCCCTCCATGCCGAAGGTGCGCGCTTCGTCGGGCACGATGGGAACCAGCCGCGGGCCGATGTTGCGGTCGCGCGTCAGGATCGCGAGCATGCGCACGAAGGCCATGGTGGTGGATATCTCCCGGTCCTCGGTCCCCTTGAGCATCATGTCGAAAATGGAAAGGTCCGGTATCTGCAGCGGCGGCGCCTCCCGGCGGCGGGCCGGGAGGTAGCCGCCCAGGGCCTCGCGGCGCTGCTTGAGGTAGCGGATTTCGGCACTGTCCTCCGGCGGCCGGTAAAACGGCGTCTGGCCGATCTGGTCATCGGAGATGGGGATGTTGAAGCGGTCGCGGAATGCCCGCAGCGCCTTCTCGCCCATTTTCTTCTGCTGGTGCGTGATGTTCTGCCCTTCGCCGGCTTCGCCCATGCCGTAGCCTTTGACGGTCTTGGCCAGGATGACCGTGGGCTGGCCCCGGTGCTTCACGGCAGCGGCATACGCCGCATAGATCTTGTGCGGGTCGTGGCCGCCGCGGTTGAGCCGCCAGATGTCGTCATCGGTCATGTTGGCGACCATCTCCTCCAGTTCCGGGTATTTCCCGAAAAAGTGCTTGCGGGTGTACGCGCCGCCTTTGGCCTTGTAATTCTGGTACTCGCCGTCCACGCACTCTTCCATGCGTTTGAGCAGCAATCCCTTGGTGTCCTTGAGGAACAACGGGTCCCAATAGGAGCCCCAGATGACCTTGATGACGTTCCAGCCGGCGCCGCGGAACACCGCTTCCAGCTCCTGGATGATCTTGCCGTTGCCGCGCACTGGACCGTCCAGCCGCTGGAGGTTGCAGTTGATGACGAAAATCAGGTTGTCCAGCTTTTCGCGCGCGGCGAGGCTGATGGCGCCGAGGGATTCCGGCTCGTCCATTTCGCCGTCGCCCATGAAGGCCCATACCCTGCGGCCTTCAGTGTTCAATATTCCGCGGTGTTGCAGGTAGCGCATGAAGCGCGCCTGATAAATGGCCATCATGGGTGACAGCCCCATGGAGACCGTGGGGAATTGCCAGAAGTCCGGCATCAGCCAGGGATGGGGATACGACGAGAGACCGTTGCCGTCCACCTCCCGGCGGAAGTTGCGCAACTGCTCCTCCGTGATGCGTCCTTCCAGGAAGGCGCGCGCATAGATGCCGGGCGCGGAGTGCCCCTGAAAAAACAGGAGATCGCCGCCGTGGCTTTCGTTCGGCGCGCGAAAGAAATGGTTGAATCCGACGTCGTACAGTGTTGCCGATGACGCGAAGCTGGCGATGTGCCCGCCAAGCTCGGAACTCTCGCGGTTCGCCTGCACCACCATCGCCAGGGCGTTCCAGCGAATGAGGGAACGAATCCGCCGTTCCAGTCCGGCATCGCCCGGCAGACGCTCCTCCTTGGAGGCGGGAATGGTGTTGATGTAGGCCGTGTTTGCGCTGAAGGGAAGATAAGCGCCGGCACGGCGTGCCCTTTCGATGAGTCGCTCCAGCAGGTAGTGGGCGCGCTCCGTGCCTTCGTATTCCAGGACCGCGTCCAACGCGTCAAGCCATTCGCGCGTTTCCTGCATGTCGATGTCGTCGAGTTGTGCAACCATGGCTCACCTCGATCTGTATAGCCCGGAACCCCCCTAAGTTTATACGCTGCAAACGAGCGTTTCGCCGTAGCCATGGAATGCGGGCGCCGCTTCTTCATCCGTGGGACGAACGCGGCGGGATGCAATGCCCTGTACTATACTTCGGGCGATTTCAAGACCCGGTCCGGCGGAGGTTTCGTGTTGCGCCGCAGTGCTTGCTTTTCCCCCAGGGGCGGCTAAATTCAAAAGATAGAGCATTGAATTTACTGGCTCTTCTGCAATGACGCGGTGCGACCGCCGGACAGGAGCACGGGCCCGCACCAAAGCTGTATCCCGTCAAGCCTCTGTGCGGAGCGCAGGCATGGGGGCGGGCGAGAGGTGGCGGTCAGGGGAGCATTGGAGCCTGCATCCGTTGGCGTCTTGTCGATACCCGTGAATGATTCCCCTCGCGATGCCGTACCGAGCGACGTCAGCCGGATGCGACTGTTACAACGTTATCCCGGCGCCTGCCGGTCGGCTCGATTTTGCGTCCTGCCCGCGGGGAACAGGGGCAGCCGCGCGCAAGCGTGTTGCACGGAAAAGGAAAGGGCCATGGAGAATGAAGGCATGGTGATCGCTGCCAATGCGGATGATGCTCCGGTCGACATGGTCAGGCCAAAGGTCCTTGTGGTCGACAGCGATTCCGGTCCGTTGCAAGTCCGGCTCGAAGGCGCCGGTTACGCGGTCCGTACCGCGGAGAACGGGCGCGCGGCCCTCAGGTGCCTGGAGTCTTTCGATCCGCAACTGGTGGTCGTCGGATGCGACGTGGAGGGCGACGACGGAGTGCCGCTGCTCACCGTCATTCGGGAGCTCAGCCCCACGTTGCCGGTCATCGCCCTGTCGGCGACCAATTCGATCCAGGACGCCATCGAAGCGGTCAAGAGCGGGGTATTCAGCTTCCTGATGAAGCCCGTGGACGGCGCCATGCTGATTGAACAGGTGGCGAAGGCGCTGCGCCTGATGGCGAAGGAAAGCGTTCCGGCCGATCGCGACAACTGGTGGCGCAGCGAAATCATCACGCGCAGCCGTGTGATGGAGGAAACGCTGCGGGAGGCGCGCCTGATCGCCGAGAGCGAGGCGAGCGTGCTGATCTACGGCGAAAGCGGCACCGGCAAGGAACTGCTCGCCCGTGCGATCCACAGGGCGAGCCGACGGCGGGACAAGCCCTTCATCGCCATCAACTGCAGCGCGATACCCGAGCCGCTATTGGAGTCGGAACTGTTCGGATACCGCAAGGGCTCGTTCACGGGTGCGGTGAAGGACCACAAGGGCCTGTTCCACGCGGCGCATCAAGGGACGCTCTTTCTCGACGAGATCGGCGACATGCCGCTTGCCCTGCAGCCGAAGCTGCTGCGGGTGCTGGAGGAAAAGCAGATCCGCCCGCTGGGTGCTACCGAGGCGGTACCCGTGGACGTCCGGGTCATCTCGGCCACCCATCAGGACCTGGACGAAAAGCTCCGGAACGGCGAGTTCCGCGAGGACCTTTACTACAGGTTGAATGTCGTCAACCTGGAACTGCCGTCGCTGGCGGAGCGGCCGGAGGACATTCCGTTGCTGGCGACGCATTTTCTCCTGCAGCTCAGTGCCAAGAACCGCAAGAACGTGCGCGGCTTCTCGCCCGAGGCGATGGAATTGCTGCTTGCCGCCGCCTGGCCAGGCAACGTGCGGCAGCTCTATAACGTAGTGGAACATGTGGTGACGCTCTGCTCGACACCGATCGTCCCGGAACGGTTCGTGCAAAGGGCGTTGCGCGACAAACGCAAGGAGACGCTGTCATTGGCGGAAGCAAAAAAGAACTTCGAACGCGAGTATCTGACCCAGCTCTTGCAGATCACCGGCGGCAACGTCACGCAGGCGGCCCGTCTGGCAAAACGTAATCGGACGGAATTCTACAAACTGCTGCACCGTCATTGCCTCGATCCCACGCTGTTCAAACTGGCGAAATAGGCGAGTCGGGAAGGAGCTGCGCCGTGGCGGGGCCACTACTCCCACAGCGGGCGCAGGGTGGGCACTGCCCGCCGAACCAACGCCTTTGAATGGCGCGCGGCCGCTCGGTCAGCGGACTACGACGCCCGCGCAAGCACCAGCTTGCCCCGGCCGGGCAGGTTGAGCGAGGGCAGGACGTTGACCACGGACACCACCAGCGCGGCAGCGTAGGGGATGGACTGGACCGCCAGCACGCCTAGCCAGAACAGCACTTCCGCGTTGCCAAGCTCATAGCGCCACAGGACCGCGGCGCTGGCCAGCCACAACGCCGTGAGCAACAGGAATTCCTCCCGCGCCATCAGCACGCTCTTGATCAGCGCCGGGCGCGATTCGCACTTGGGCGTGCGCAGGAACGGCTGACTCGACGTGAACAGGCCGGCAAGCATGGCGCGGCCGATGGTCAGCGTGAGCGACATCCCGGCGACCGCGGCGCCGAGTCGCTGCGGCCAGGTGGAGTGGCTCACCCGCACGTGGTAGAGCGACAGCGAATGGACGAGCTTGAACAGGAAAATGCCCACCGTCGGAACGATGAACGCCGTGAGCGGAAACTCGAAGTATTTGGGCAATGCGACGAGCCCTGCCGTCCATAGCAGCGCCAGCAGGGTGAAGATCAGGTGCATGGCGTCGGCGAACCAGGGCAGCCAGCCGGTAACGAAGTGGTAACGCTGGCCGGTGGTGAGCGGTGACGTTTTGCCGGGCAGCAGCGCGCGCCAGTGGCGCTTCAGGATCATGACGGCGCCGTAGGCCCAGCGGAAGCGCTGGCGCTTGTAGCCGTCGAAGGTGTCGGGGGTGAGGCCCTGGCCGAAGGTCTCGTTCACGTACACCGACCGGTAGCCTTCCTGGTACAGACGCAGCCCCAGTTCCGCGTCCTCGCAGATGCACCACTCGGACCAGCCGCCCAACCCTTCCAGGGCGCTCTTGCGGATCAGGGTCATGGTGCCGTGCTGGATGATGGCGTCGTACTCGTTGCGATGCACCATGCCGATGTGGAAGAAGCCGGTGTATTCCCAGTTGAGCATGGTCTTGAAGGCGTCGCCTTCCCACTCCCGGTGGTCCTGGGGGGCCTGCACGAAGCCCACCTTCTCGTCGGAGAAATAGGGCACCAGGGCGCGCAGCCAGTCGCGCCGGACGAGGTAGTCGCTGTCCACCACGCCGATGATCTCCGCATCCGGCGCGGTCTGTTTGAGGCCGAAGTTCAGCGCCCCCGCCTTGAAGCCGGGCCACTTGCCCAGATGGAAGAAGCGGAATCTGGGACCGAGCTGGGCGCAGTACTCTTGCACCGGCTGCCAGACCGTCGGGTCCAGGGTGTTGTTGTCGAGCACCAGCACCTCTAAATTCGGATAGTCCAGCGCGGCGAGGCTGTCCAGGGTCAGCTTGACCATCTCCGGCGGTTCATTGCAGATGGCCAGGTGCAGCGACACTTTCGGCAGGGGCGCGTCGGCTGGCGGATTCTGGGGCAGGAACTGCCGGCGCCAGCGCCGGTTCCAGATGAGCTCGGCCATCTCGAAGCCGTTGATGAGCACCACCGCGAGCAGGGCGAGTTGGGCCGGGAACAGCACGCCCCACATGAGCGTGGCGGTGGCGGGCAATTCCTGGGTGACGGGTGTGAACGCCGCCCAGACGGCCAGGGACACGGCGGCCTGTATCAGACCTGCGAAAAACAGTTGCCCACCGAAACGCAGGCGACCGCGCCAGCGCCTCAGGAACCAACCCATCGGGAACAGTGCCAGCAGCGTGGCGGCGATGACCTGGACGGGCCAGGCGCTGACCTCGACGATGGGGCCGGAGAGCGGGAACTTGGGGGCGCGGTCGGCGGTGAAGATGCCCCAATGGGCGCCGGCGGCGCCTTCGATGGCGCGCTTCCACGGCTGGTCGAAGGCCTCCATGATGAAATAGTCCAGGCCGCGCGCATTGGCCTCGTTCAGGAACTTGCGGACGAACCGGGCCTGGTTCACCAGGGTGGGCGCGGACACTTCCAGTCGGTTGCCGCCGCTGGGCCAGCCCACCTCCGCCAGGAGCACGTGCTTGTGCGGGAAGGCTTTCCTGACCTGCAGGTAGCGGTCCAGGACCCAATCCACCGCGCTCTCGGCCGGAACCTTCTCCCAATAGGGCAACACGTGGATGGCGATGAAATCCACCTCCCGGGCAAGCTCAGGGTGCTTCAGCCAGACATGCCACGGTTCGGCCGTGCTCACCGGCACCGTGACGCGCTTGCGCACCTCGCGCAGATAGCCGATCAATTCGTTGACGGTGAGATCGCCGCGCAGGATGGCTTCGTTGCCGACGATCACCCGGTCGACGTTACGGTGGGTTTTGGCATTCCGGATGAGATTGCGCAGCTCCGCGTCGTTGCGCTCGCGGCGATGATCCAGCCACGCGCCGGCGGTGACGCGCAGGCCGTAGTCCCAGGCCAGATGGGGAATCAGCTCCATGCCGTCGGTGGAGGAGTAGGTGCGGACACTGCCGACCTGATCCTGCAGCAATTCCAGGTCGCGCTTGATCGAGTCGGTATCCGGGTGTTGCCCCTTCAGCGGATTCTGGTGGCGGAGATAAGGACTGAAAGACACGCCGCGTATAGTGCCGGTCCAGGACTGTTCGGTATGGGACGGGTTGAACCAGGCCCAAACGGCCAAGTTGCCCAATATCACCAATGCCAGGACGATCAGGCCGGACTTCTTCATAGCGTTCTTCGTCGTCAATCGAACGGCCGCTGCAAGCGATAGGGGGTGCTTGGGGCGGGCATTTTAGAGGAGGGGGGTACTTCTGTCGAGGACGCGGCGCGGGGCGAGCGCGCCGGCGACGAGTTGATGCTTGCCCGGGGGCTCAAAAAGCGGTTTTGTCCAGGGGCGGCACGGTGGCCTTTTGCAAGTGCTGCGCAGAAAAGTCGGCCGCCGGCAGTGGGTGGCCGAGCAGGAAACCTTGGACATGGTCGCATCCCTGTTCGCGCAGGAAATCCAGTTGCGCCTCGGTCTCGACGCCTTCCGCGATGACGGTCAGGCGCAGGCTGTGGGCCAGGTTGATGACAGCGGCGACGATGGCTGCGGCGTCCTTGTCGTACGGGATGTCGTGGACGAAGGTCCGGTCGACCTTGAGCGCGGAGACGGGGAAGCGTTTCAAATAGCTCAGGGAGGAATAGCCGGTACCGAAATCGTCGATGGCAATGCCGCAGCCCATGGCATGAAACTGCTGCAGCATGGCAACCGCGGCCTCGGCGTCCTTCATGATGACGCTTTCGGTGAGCTCGAAGGTGACGCACGCCGGGTCCACTCCGGTTTCGAGCAGGATGCGCTTGGCTTCCGCCGCCGGGTTTTGCTGCTTGAACTGCTGCGCCGACATGTTGATGGCGACTGGCACCAGACGCAAGCCCTGATGCTGCCATGCGCGGATCTGCTCGCACACCGCGCGCGTTATCCATTGACCGATGGAGTGGATCAGTCCGGTCTCTTCGGCGATGGGGATGAACTCCGCCGGCGAGACGAGGCCGAGATCGGGATGCCGCCAGCGCAGCAAGGCCTCGGCAGCGACGATGCGCCGGGTTTCGAGTTCGACCACGGGCTGGAAATAAACGGTGAACTCGCTGCGCTCCAGGGCGCGGTGGAGGCTGCGTTCCATGGCCAGGTGCTCGAAGGAGCGGGCGTTGATCGCAGGCGTGTAGAGCTGATAGCTGTTGCGGCCCAGATCCTTGGCTCGGTACATGGCGGCGTCGGCATTCTTGATCAGCGTTTCCGCCGTCGCCCCGTCCTCGGGATAGATGCTGATTCCGATGCTGGAGGTTACCAGGAGCTCCTTGCCATCGATGTTGATGGGCCTTTTGATGGAATCGATGATGCGCCGCGCGGTTTTGGCGGCATCGTCCGGTTGCGCGATCTCCGGG
>Ga0265294_10009020_pt1 | contig 11548 bp, 4 predicted proteins | sample MunlanPumphouse3_FD_192504 | JGI IMG/M metagenome (GOLD analysis project Ga0265294, IMG submission 192504) | Groundwater microbial communities from a municipal landfill in Southern Ontario, Canada - Pumphouse #3 | ecosystem: Environmental > Aquatic > Deep subsurface > Groundwater | place...
GAACGGTATCAATTCCACGGGGGATAAGTTGAACACTTTCAATATCTGTTTTTGGGTAATTAGAATCTACAATATTTGTTCCCTATTCAAAAATATGTTCTATTCTATTTAATATTGAATGTCGTATATATATATCATCATTTAATATTTCTAGTGGATTCACTGAACTTTGATTTATTTTAATTAAAGTATATTCAAGCTAATCATTGTAGCCTTGTGTCTAATCTGGTATTAGTTCGCCCTAATCTGGGTTATATAGCTAAAAGGTTAAGTCTTTAAATTGTAAATTGGTACAATCTAAAATATCAATAAAATTAGTAACGCCCGTAAATGTCTATTCGCTAAAATTAATTTCTGAAGTTTGATTTCCTAATCCTGTAATAGTAACATTATCTAAATTAGATATAGTTATTGGTAATTGACCTTCAATTTTTATTTTATTTGCAAATATATAATTAATATTACTAAATTGAAGTATATCTTCAATTTCCTATACGGTCACCGTTGACGAAGTGTTTACTTCATCTTCAATAAAAATACTTAATGTTTCATTTCTATTTACATAAAAATAAAATATATCTTTTTCTGTTGTAGACTAATCTAAATAATCAAGATAATTTCTATCGTTAACTGTAATTGTAATGTCTTGTAATGTCTATACATTAACACCAACATATTCCAATTCACCTATATATGAAATACCATCATATAGTGTATAATCAAACTAATCATCTTGCATTAATGTTAATATGTCAGAGATTGACGAATTATGCCCCTAAATATAAAAAGAAATCTCTGGTAAACTTATCTAATATAAATCAAAGGTTCTAGCACCTTTAAATAACATTATATATAAATAACTATCATATTCTGGTTCATATGTTGTCTAAATATCAAATTCAAGTTCAGATGAAATAATATTATCTTTGCTACTATTCTATAATACTCGTATAGAAGAATGTTCTATATCACTTATTATTTCCTAAGTAGAATAATCCTATAAAAATGTAATAACATTATTTTCACTATATAATACTTTATATGTTTCATTTCTCTAAATATTATATATTTCTATTACATTACCAAATGTAATAGTCTAATCATTATATGTTAATATATAATAATTATTTACTGGGTCAAACTAAACAGATCCATTCTATAATTCAGTAGTAATAGTATAAACAGTAGGAATAGATACCCCATAATATTGATATGGTGTAATAAATTTTGTGTGATATTTAGATATGTTAAATAATATAGAATTAATAAAATTATCATTTAACTAATCTTTATTTATTACTGAACTTTTAGTAAATAATGTTGGAAATGTTTGCATTAGTTATCACTCCTACTATGAGAACACTACTGTTGTCTAGTTATCCATAATATTTAACCCGAATATTTTTAATCTCTAATCACTACATTTAACTAAGTCTAAAAATGATTCGGGGGACAATCTGAAACTCATTTCTTTATTTATGGTATCTAGTTGAAATAATACCTTTGAATCTGATGTATTTATTCTTAACTATTTAATTGTATCTACTGTTGGTGTTATAGTATCACCAACTATTTCAAAATACCCTGCATGACTATGAATTTCTTGAGACTAACTAAAATCAGTATAATCAAAAACTACATCTCCTGTTAATGTATTTATTGATTTTACTGGTACTTTTAAATTAAACAGTATTTTATTCTACTACTAATTAAAAAATAAATCTAAATTCTAATTCTAAGAATATAGCTATAAATCGGTGTTTGATTCACCTATTATAAATTGTGTATTACCTAATTCATCTCTGACTTCAATATTTAATTGAGATTCAATCTAATCTCCAAATTCTTCGATAGTATTTCCTGTATATAGGCTTATACCATCGTATGCTATATACTAATTTATAGTATCCATAATACTATTATTCGTGCCCCCACTAGCAATAGATAATATACCACTTGTTATATCTGACATATCATGTGTATGAATGGGTTCCTAGAAATTATCAGGATTAAAATTAATTGTATTTGAATTGTTATTAAATCTTATCTTAAATCTACTAGGGTTAGTTTGCGTGAAATGTAATAGATCCTAATTCTAATCCCAATCTATTACTTGCTAACTACCATCTCCTATTTGTAAATCTGTAAATGACTATTTAGATAAATCCATTCTTACTGATGGTTTTATTGGGAATAATTGAAAATCCTAATCTGTAATATATTCTATATCCCCGTAAATTTTCTAATTATTAATAATTATTTCTGGCGGATTATTCTAATATATATTCTATGTATCAAACTAAATTATATGTTTAATTGATTCAGAATTAACATTTTGGATATATATTTTATCTGTGAGTTTTGATGTATTAACAGATTGTGATATATAAATTAAATTAAGGAATAATTCACTACCTTGATATTCAGAGACAGTAAATGTTCTTTCCATCTAACAAAATTGATTGTGTGTAATATTATCAAACATTAACCACGATTCGCCCTAAATATCAACTAACTATGGCTACTAACTTCCCGTTAATGTCCACCCACTTAAATCTTCTTGTTCTAGCCCAATTAATGTTCCAATATTTAAATTTCGTATATAACCCTAATCATCGTTCTACGAAGTAATAAAATCTTTTATATATTCAAATTTTATCGTTAAATCCCCAGAAATAATTTGAGAATATGTATTGGAGTCTATCCCGCTAAAATTTAATACTTGGCTTCCATTAACATAAACATTAAACCAATCCCACCCCGATTCACTGGATACACGCCAGTCAAACGATAATAGATTTGGTGACTCACCACTAAGATAACCTATCTATTTGAAATTTTTAAATATAATATTGCTGCTGTCTATTATCTTGAATCCAGTAGTATTACTAGCTGGAAATGCAATAATAGAAGTCTAATTTCCAAGACCAGTAATAGTTATATTTTCTTTATTTTCTATTAATACTTCTGTATTTATTTCGTCTGTTTCTACATACAATATTCCTTTTACTATGTATGTAGTATTATTATATTTTAATAAATTTGTAAAATCTTCCTAATGAATATGTGTAACATTAGATATATAATCATCTATTATTATATATAATCCATTATATCTATTTACATAGAAATAAATCTACGATCCTTCATTTAATATATTTATGTTTGCATATGAATATATTGTGATTGTAAGATCATCGATTGAAATAATATTACTTATTGATAAATCATATTCCCCATAATATGTAACTACATTTGGTATTTCATATTCATTTATAATATTAGTAATTTCGTTTAATATATTACTAAATCTTAAATTATTTTCCTATAAATACTATCCAAGATTAGTTATATTGATAGAATATAATTTTATATTAGAAGAACCAGTATAGACACCAAAGTACATAAAGTTATTATTAACAAAAGAATAATCGCTTTCTATTGTAATATTTGGATATATAGTTGTATCATAATATCCTTGTTTTACCTTATATATTATTATGCTTAAATCCTAATCTTCTATCTATGTGATTAAATCCTAAGTTTCATTTGGCTACTAAAAATAAATATATGACTCATCTATTTTATATATTTTATATTTTTCATTTAACTAATTATTTTTTAATTCCTAAATACTATTTATATTATAATTGTCTGTTAATGTTGGTATTGGCTATTTATATAATTTTATAGACTAATCGTATTCCTATGTTATTGGAGCTTCATCTAATATCGAATCTTCAAGTAGGTAAACATCTGATATATTTTCTTGATTAGTACGAGACTAATTAAACATGAAAGTTTCTATAAACTTTTCGTTTATTATTTCTCTTGTTATTACCTATCCATTATTTACTAAATTTGGAAGATTGTTATAATTATGAATCATATTATACTCCAGTTAATATATCAATATCATTGACCATCTAATTTGTGTAATAAGAGTCAAATATAGACAAGTCTCTATCAAATATTGTTATATTCGAATTATCACTAGGATTCTATTTTATTATAGATTGCTACTATAATACTAAATTGTTATATATCTAATTACCATGCTAAATATTACTTTCAGTTGTTATATCTTTAACATATATTTTATCGCTATTTTCTATTATATATAAGCTCTCCAACTAAGGAATATCTAGTGTTGTTCCCAACTATAAATCAAATTCCTATATATCCTAGTCCAACTACTATATTGGAATCTATACATTTCGCGATAACTATGAATAAATAGAATATAATTCACTATCTATTAAATTAAGCATATTGGTGTCAATATTATTTGATAGTTCTATTCTTATTGTCTAAATTACTACTTTTTCGGGGTATCCTGTAGATGAAAATTTTGAAAATATTGTAATATAATATAACTAATCATCATTAATTTTTCTATCTAAATATCTTTTTATACTATATTGTGTATCAATTAAATTAGACGGCAATCTTAAATTCGCAATAGTAATCTAGTTTATACGATCATACATATCATCATCAGATAATGAAGGATTGTATAACTTTTCAATTCCAGATTCTTTATATATTAATGGGGTAAACTATTTTCGTATATCAATATAATCATCAACTACACCTGTTGTTTTTAAATTTCTGAACATTACATTATTTGGATTATTAAATAAACTTAACGTTATTATGCTACCGTCTATTTCTATATTCTATTCATAAATATATTTATCGGTTTTGGGTATGTCTCCTCTATTATATTCAGTTAGTTCATGATACCATTCATTTGAATATTCTCTATTCTACTATATTATGGTATACTAATTATCTATTATCTAATTGGTAATTATCTAATGTTGGTTAGGATCTAATTCATAATTAAAATTATTATCCTATATTTCCTATAAATCATGTGTTATAAATTTTCGTATTATTAAATCATTCTATATTGGTAATAATTCAATGGTATCCTCATTATAATAGAATTTTAGATAATCAATAAAAAACTTGTAAAAATTAAATTCCTGAAATAATACGGTATAATCTGATATAATCATATATTCCCCTTATTACTCTAACATTAACCCCTAAGAATCAGTCCACCCCTAACTTGCTAGTTTCCATGTTCCTGTTCCGATCTGTGTAGGAGTAGTTACATTTGGTTCATATCCCGATGGGATTGTTCCATCCCAATTACTTCCCCATCCCCATAATGTATCGTCATTTAAAATACCTAATGTATGATAGGTCCCCTATGTTATTAATTTCCATGTTGAATTTCCTATTTTAGTTGGTATTTCAACACATTCTTGTTGTTCGGATAAAATTTGATTATCACCATTATATCCCCAACCATAGACAGTATCATCTGACTAACATGCTATTGTGTGCCACCAACCAGTTGTAATCCATTTCCAAGTAGAAGAACCAATTTGAGTAGGTATTAATCTATCAATGGTATCACCTAACCCCAAATTATAATCGTAGTTGTCTCCCCACTACCACAAAGTATCATCATGTAAGATACCGACTGTAAATCTCCTTCCCTACTAAATCTATTTCCACGTAGATGTACCCACTTGGGTTTTAACTAAAACCTTCGATGATGTTCCACCAATTCCCAGTTGACCATAATAATTATAACCCCAGCCCCACAATGTATCATCATGTAATATGCCCAACTAAAATCTATACCCCTACTAAACCTATTTCCAAGTAGAAGTTCCAGATTGTGTAAATGAACTTTTGTATGATGATGTATACCCCACGCCCAATTGGCCATAATCATTTCCACCTGATCCCCATAATGTGTTATCACTTCTAATTCCGAATGAAAATTTGTCTCCCGTAGCAATTGATTTCCAAGTAGAAGTGCCTATCTTGGTTTTTGTTAAAATTCTCCACGATGTTCCACCAATCCCCAATTGACCATAATAATTACAACCCCAGCCCCATAATGTATCATCACTTAAAATCCCCATTGAATATGTATAATCTCCTCTACTCTAACTTACTATTTTCCATGTAGAAGACCCCTATTGCATAAGATTAAAAACACCCTACATAGAAGTTCCAATACCTAATTGACCATAATTGTTGGGAGAGCCACATCCCAACAATGACCCATCACTTTTAATTACAAGAGTATGATCATACCCCTATGAGGCATATATGTATGTATCGTCTGTAATTTTAATTGGGGAGGATATAACACCCATTCTATCTATATAACCAACTTCGCCTTTCCAGTTGTCCCCCCAGCCCCATAATGTATCATCTTCCATTATCTATAATGCATGATGTGATAAATGCTATGATACCTATTTGAATGTAGAACTGCTCATTAATACTGGTAAAGAATGAAATGGTGGGGTATCGCCTATTGTTCCAACTTGTCCGGTATTGCTTCTGCCCCACTACCATAATGTGCCATCATGTAAAATTCCAGTTACAAACTCATATCCCTACTAAATCTATTTCCAAGTAGACAAACCGACTTGTGTAAATGTTAATCGGGTTATTGTGTCCCCCATTCCTAATTGACCATAATTATTTACACCTGTCTACCATAAAGTATCATCATTTAAAATTACAAACGTATAACCACTTCCCTACTATATCTATTTCCAAGTAGAAGTTCCAACTTGTGTTTTTGTTGATATTTTCCATGATGCTCCACCAAGTCCCAATTGACCATAATCATTATATCCCCACTACCATAAGGTATTATCTTGTTTTAATGCTATTGAAAACCCCTCTCCAGCGGATATATCTTTCCATTCATCATTACTTATTATAATTGGTGAATATTCTTCAATACTAAATGAATTTCCTAATTGACCATAATCGTTATCTCCCCACCCCCACAATGTATTATCCTACAAAATAGCTAATGTAAAGTAATGTCCCATAGATACTTTTTTCCACGTGGAACTTCCTATTTGTGTAAATTCACTTCTATAATAATGATCTCCAACACCTAATTGTCCATAACCATAATTCTATCCCTATGCCCATAACGTGTCATTATAATCTAAAATAATAGTTGCATGTTCACCAATTGTTATGTCTTTCTAATCTAATATTGTAGTTTGAATTGGAGTATATACTGTATTATAATTATTATGCACCAATTCATTTTCATAATTATCCCCCCACACATATAATGAAAACGATGGGTCTATTTCAGATTTTCTTATAAAATTACTAATAGATATTTCCCCGTTATTTTTCTAATCTTCTGACACTTGCTACATTTGCTATACAAAAGAAAATAATAATTCATCGGGCAAATCAGATAATACTAAATCAGATAACTACTATAATTCTAATTCTAATGATATTTTTGGTTCGGGCCAATCAAAATCCTACCCATTTATTGTTATTGTTTTCTACTATGGTAACTACTATTCGTGAATTTTAACTAATCTGGGGTCTAAAATTTCAATCCCCCGTTTCTAAATATTAATTAATTCTTCGAAGTCAGGAATATTCATTTGATTAATATCTAATATTTCTGATTTATAAATATGTAATTTCTAATTATAAATAGAGAATGTGTATAATATAGTTCTATTATATTCATTTATATCACTAAAGTCCAATATCTAAGATTCATTGAATATTATATTACCTGATAACTACTATCCATTTATTGGCGAAATTGCTAAGTTATACTAACCATATGATTGTTTTTCTGGGGTTAAATTAAACTATATGCTCTAATCTGTATATTGATATGTAATAATTAATTCGTCTACTAATTTATTACGATAATTACTATCTCTTGAAAATTCAAGTGAAGTCTCTGGCTAAATACTAAAAATTATAGAATTATTATTTATTTTTGTCGGAAAATATTGACGGTCTAATTTAGGATTATAAATACTTTCGACATTTAGTATTCTTACATTTGATTCCATCTATATAGGCAACACCCATTTATATAAATAAGGATTACCCTCAATTGAAAATATAGTATTGTCATCTTCAACTGCTATATATTGCTATCTTTTAATTGGAAATAACGACAACTAAATTGGAGTCTAGCCTAAATATTTTCTATATGGAATTTGATTACATAATCCCTAAAATTGTAATATTAAATCACGTATATTGTTCATAATAATTCACCTTAATATCTAATTGCCATAGATATATGATTTCCCCCAGCAATTGTTTTGTATTTATAATTATTAACTTTCGTTGGTAAAAGTGTAGGAGGCGATTTTTCCCTGCCCAGTTCTCCATTATAATTACTTCCCCATAACCATAATGAACCATCATGTAATATACCTATTGTGTGCCACTTTCCCTACTAAATCTATTTCCAAGTAGAAGAACCGATTTGAGTGGGTATCAATCTATCGGTAGTATCGCCCTGCCCCAATTGACCATCATCATTATGTCCCCACTACCATAAGGTATCGTCATGTAAAATACCTATTGTGTGCCACCCACCAGTTGTAATCTATTTCCAAGTAGAAGAACCAATTTGTGTTGGAGTTAATCTATTGGTAGTATCTCCCAGTCCTAATTGACCATGATCATTCAATCCAAAACTGTAGAGATATCCATCTGAATTTATTGCTAGAGAATGATAATATCCCGCAGCTACGGCTATCCAAGTATCTGTTCCGACTTTTGTCGGTGATGATCTATTTGACGTATCTCCCAGTCCTAGTTGACCATCAGAGTTATATCCAAAAGTGTAAAGATACCCGTCTGAATTGATTGCTAAAGAATGATAAAATGCAGCTACGGCTATCCATGTGTCTGTTCCTACTTTAGTTGGTGTAGAATGAGGATCCTCATCTGATGTACCTTGACCTAGTTGACCGAAATTGTTTCGCCCCCACTACCATAAGGTATCGTCATGTAAAATACCTATTGTGTGCCACCCACCAGTTGTAATCTATTTCCAAGTAGAAGAACCAATTTGAGTAGGAGTTAGTCTATCAACCGTATCTCCTAAGCCCAATCCTCCCTAATAATTTCTACCCCATCCAAACAAAAAATCATCATCTGTAAGGGCAATTGTGTGATTATAATATGTCTATAATGTTTTAAAGGTTTCAGCATCATTTACTACAAATGACCATTCATCAACAGTAGTACCCAATCCTAATTGACCATATTCGTTATACCCCGTTACATAAAGTAAATTTGGCTAGAATGTAACTCCTTCTAATTTATCTAAGAATTGCTACGTAAACTAAATAATAGTTTCATCAGGAATATCGGTAAGACCAGATTCATTTGAAATATAAATACTATTAAGTTTTACATCTCGTATATCTAAATTATTTCCAGTAATTATAATATCTCTTAATCCTGTTATATCTATTTCTGATAATTTTATAAAATCCTAATATACAGACTACTATCCCGTTTTCTATATATTTAAAAAATTTACAATATTATTCTTAAAAGATTTAGAATATGTACAAGGTATATACCAACGATATAGATATAAATAATTATTATTTTTAGATAATATATATAATGTTGTAACATTATTTTCTTTATTATTTTCTACTTCCTAAAATTGATCCTAATTGAATAATATTTGTCCTTTTAGTGTCTAACCTTCGTATGGCACTAAATTTAATCCCATATATAAATCGTCTGATAAAACATCTAATTCCAATGTACTATGTAAAGTTTTATCTATATAAAGATATGAAATTAAAATATCATCAATATCTTTATCTCTATCCTAAACAGCATAAGAGAAGTTTAATTCTTCGTCTGGCTAAATACTAAATTCAATAGTAGTGTCAGTTGTTTTTATTGGATAATATTGTTTGTTTGTTTTTAAATTGAAAATACTTTCGACTCCAAGAAGAGTAATATTTTCGTTCGGGCAAGTCCACTGATATACAAATTTTTCAACATTTGAAAATGTTGTATCATTCTATACAGATTTATATTGCTATGAAGTAGTTCCATATTGTATAAATTTTACTGGTGTCTATCCTAAATATGCGTTATATGGAAAATACTATAACAATTCCTAATATTTCATAAAAATATCATTTTGAATTTCGGCTTTTGTATTTGCAAATGATGAATATATAGGCATATTATTTCTCCTAGTATTATAATACTTAAATTAAAAACAAAACAAAATTATTATTTATTATCTTTTTCGTGCCATGTTTTTAATTGTTTCATTACCGATCTAAACTTACTTTCTACTGAAGGGTTGCTGTTTTTGTTCATAACCTACTACCAATTTAATTTTCTTATAATTCCCTAATAAGGTGTACCCCCATTAATCTACTATTTCTATTTTTTTACTAATTCTTCAACTGTATAATCTGAAATATCTTTATCTTTGGGTATTTTTAATGCTTTATGGAGCTATCCTTCTTTAACATCAGCATCAGATGGTAATTTTTCTTTCTATTCCATTAATATTTCTGCATTTACATCTAACAACTTTTCAATATCATGTTTCACTATAATCATCCCCTATATCAATCATATTTTTGATTGAATGTGAAAATAAATTTCCAGAATACATAAATTGTATCTGAGATTAGAAAATCTTCTGGCAACTATACCAGCGAAAATGGCTATCCAGAAGTCATATTGTTAGGGTCTATATTTGTAATCTATGGATCTGTTACTTCATTTGTTAATGGATTTATCATTGCTATATCCTAATCTATGCCCCCATAAGTTAGAATTAGTGTATTGAAACTAAATTCGGGATCTTCAAACTATTTAGTAATAGGGACAGAAAATTGAACCATAATTTTATCATAATCATGCTATTCCATATCAAATACTTCTACATATGTTTTCTAATTTATTAATGGAGTAGTAATCTATTCTTGTAAAAATTTCTTTCTATATGTGCTTTCTGAAAAATAAAATATGTTTAATGGACTGCCCTATTTATTCCAAGTATCCGAAATCTAATTGTAATATAATATTTCTATATTCTATCTTCTACTTATCTAATACCTTTTTACAAGACTTAACTACTTATAATCTTGTATAATATTTTTATTTTGCATACTATTAGAATATAATTCTAAATATTTTATAGCGTCAATAGATTCGTTGCGTGTCTAAAATAAAGACTATAATAATTTATATTTACCCCATTTTAATATTGTATTATTAGTATCAATTAATGTATTACCCTATTTATCTTGAATTTCTACCTTACCCTGTATGGATAAAATATCATTTTCGTTTGACATATTATCATCCCCATTACTAATTAAAACTTGATCTAATTACTTCGGCTGGCGTTGTTAATGTATTAAATGTAAAATGAATAAAATCATATTGTTTTGCTCTATCTGATGTTAAGTTTGATGGAAGCTGGTATAAGTCAATAAATATTACTTCCATATTTATAGGTAGGTATTGTCTATAAATAAAATCCATAAATTGTATTAACTAATTTTTTATATTTACGGTTCTCATCTACTAGCTGTCATAAACTATTACTAACGATCTATATACTGATTTCTATAATAAATCATCCATAATATCAGTTTTTATGTTATCAATTATATCTTGTGTTTTAATTTTATTATGTAATAAATAATATTGAGAAATT
>Ga0265294_10009022_pt1 | contig 11547 bp, 12 predicted proteins | sample MunlanPumphouse3_FD_192504 | JGI IMG/M metagenome (GOLD analysis project Ga0265294, IMG submission 192504) | Groundwater microbial communities from a municipal landfill in Southern Ontario, Canada - Pumphouse #3 | ecosystem: Environmental > Aquatic > Deep subsurface > Groundwater | place...
AAAACTACCATATCTCCCACGAAGGATCAGGAGAGAGCGAAAGATCTGACCTGTTGCCCCTAAGAAAAGAGTCCGTGCCTGCAGACGCGATCATAACAGCATTGTCAGTACACATGTTTTTAGGGGGAAGGAACAACTCCCAACCCTCATTTTTTGCCATATCATCAAGCCTGCTCCGAAGACCGGAATTAGCTGCAACACCGCCTGACAGTGTCAGTCTTTTTACACCTGTTATGTCAGCGGCAAGCTTGATCTTGCATGCAAGAGATCCTATTACTGCTTTTTGGAAAGATGCGCAGATATCTTCCTTCTTTATCGACGTGCCGGCTTTTTCCGAGCTTCTGATTATGTTGGCCGCCGCAGTTTTTAATCCACTGAAACTGAATTCGACTTTGCCTGTCGAAGAAAGGGGCATAGGCAACGGGTAGCTGTCTGGATCGCCGCGAGATGCCAGACGGTCTATTACAGGACCGCCAGGGTAGCCGAGACCCATCATTTTTGCGATCTTATCATAGGCTTCCCCTGCCGCATCATCTCTTGTTGAACCGAGAAGTTCATATTCTCCAAAATCCTTCACCCATACGATCTCAGTATGGCCTCCCGATACTATAGCTGAAATAAAAGGCGGAGCGAGATCCCTGTTTACTGCAACGTTTGCAAATATGTGCCCCTCCAGGTGATTGACTCCTATGAGAGGTGTCCTCCACGCCTGTGACAGAGCCTTGGCAGTCATGACACCTACAAGAAGCGAACCCATCAGTCCCGGTCCGGCAGTAACAGCTATAAGGTCTATCTCTTTTGCAGGATCGTTTATGCATGCTTCTTCAAGCACTTCCTCCAGAAGAGGGATGATCATTTCCTGGTGCATCCTTGATGCGAGCTCAGGCACCACTCCTCCGTATTCGGAATGTGATTCTATCTGGCTGGACAATACCGAGGACAATACAATATTTCTGCCCTTCATGACAGCGAGGGCAGTGTCATCACAGCTTGTCTCTATTCCAAGGGTCAGGAGTTCTTTGGGCACAGTTGTCATCCGCATTGACCTGCACAGGAGGAACAATTGCCGCCCTTGCAGCTGCAGGTGCTGTTTTTCTTTGGCTCTCCCTCTTTGTGTATCAGTATCCTTGAGCCGCACTCCGGACATTTTTCAGCAAAATTTTCTGAAGTAAAAATATGTCCGCACGAAGCGCATCTGTACTTGTGCATTTATTTCGGCACCTTCCATTTTATTAGGTCGTCACCGTACCCCACCATGATCTCTGTCCCCGGCTTGACTTTGTCCTGAGGTACAACAAAGGCAAACTGCCAGCTGGTACCTGCATCCACAGTCCCGAAAGGATTCTTCCAGCTTGAGGATATGACGTCTTTTTTTGTAAGATGGTATCCGCCTATGCTTATCTTTTGCTCTTCAACGGTCCATGGTTTGTTTGCCTCAAGGTTAGCTATGAAAAGGGCTTTTTTTCTGGTCTCGGGAGAGCCGTAATATTGATTAAGATCATCTACCCATGGCGCAAGCCCCTGTTCAGCTGATATTGCCTTTGATAATTTTGCGTCAAGATATATGAACTGTATCGTTCCCCTTGAACCAAGGACAAGGTCCCCAAACAGCTCGCCTTCCACCCAGCAGTCCGTCTGTCTTTCGTCAAGCAAACTGTTAAGGTCGTTTGTGCTCGCATCGGCCCTAAAAGATACCTGGCATCCAATTATGGCAAATGAAAGCAGAAGCATCAAAAGGAAGAATATTTTTCTTTTCACTGTTACGCCCCCCTGGAATTTCTGAATAAAAGCAATACTGTTCTTACGTCAGATATAATCATAACACCGATCCATTAATTCCTTTTCTGTTTCAGGGCATCTTTTATCCATTGCCACTCAGAACAGCGGAAAAGCATCGTAGATACGGAATATGTCGCTGCTCCTACGATAACCATGCCTGTCAGCCAGAGCGCCCTCAAGCCGACTGACGCAGAGAGCGGATATGGCAGAGTCGTTTTTATCGCATACAGAACAGCAAACATAAGCGCCGTAGAAGAAAGGATCTTTGTAAGCCACCTGAAATCAAAGACTCCAAGAGGTTCCTTAAGGTTCTTTGAAAGAGCCCATGCCCCGTACAGGCTTGAACATGTAAATGCTGCGGCTGTCGCTCCTGCAAGGCCAGCGTATTTGAAAAGCGGCATGAGCAAAAGACACGCGGCCAAATTGACTGCCACAGTCACTCCCGTTACCCCGACAGCGCCCCTTGGCATCCTTCTGGCGTACATAGCCCTCAGTATAACAGTACTGCTTGCCATCCCGGGAAGACCAAGACCGTATATGGCAAGGGCGGTACCTGTTGCATGCCAGGCCCATTCAGTGAAAGCCCCCCTGAAAAATAATATATGTACCGTCTCCTGAGAGAGAACGAATATCCCCACAGAGACCGGCAGAATGACAAAAAGGTCAAACCTCAGCGCATCTCTTATAAAATCCCTGAACCCTGCCCTGTCATTCGGATCCTGTCTGGAGAGCATAGGAAGCACCGCCTGTGAAATAGCTATTACAAAAAGTCCAAGCGGAAGCTGCAGGACCCTGTCCGCGTAAGTAAGTACGGAGATCGAACCTCCAGTAAGGAAAGATCCAAAAATCCTGCTGATCACAGGGTTTACCTGGTTTAATGATAGGCCTGCAGCATATGGAAAAAAGAGGTACATCATGCTTTTGAGCTCGGCGTTGTCCCTTTTCGGAAGGGCCGGAGTCAGCATTACTCCCATTTTCCCGCACCAGTACCACTGAAGGAGCATATGGCAGATCCCTCCGATGAGGACCGCAGCGGAGAGGTTCCATATTGTCAAATTCTTCATCGTGGCTATCAAAAATAGTATGTAGGCGATGTTGCTCAGCGCCGGAGCCACTGCAGGGACAAAAAATGAGCCCATACTGTTCAGAACACCCATTGCAAGAGCTCCCACCGAGACAAAAAGCAGGAATGGGAACATGATCCTTGTAAGGGATATTGCAAGTGTTCTCTCTTCCGCTGCAAATCCCGGAGCCATTATGCCGACGAATACCGGGGCGAAAATTATACCGATCGTTACAACAAGAGCCCCACCCAGCAAAAGTACAGAGAGAGCCTGTTTTGCAAGGCTTTGAGCCGAGTCTTTTCCTTTGTTCTCAAGAGTCCTTGAAAATACAGGGACAAAAGATGCTGAAAGAGCTCCTTCCGCAAGGAGCTGACGGGAAAGATTTGCCAGAGTGTATGCAACATAAAATGCGTCAAGCTGGCGGGTCGCCCCAAACAGTGCCGCGGTCAGCATTTCCCTTACAAGCCCCAGTACCCTGCTTGCGAGAGTGCCGACCATCATCCTCATTGCATGTCTTACCATGCCCGGAAGGTTGTCGTTGCGGCTCATTCGGGAAAGTTGGCCCTTACCAGCTAAAATCCGCGCCGAGGTAGAATTTTCTTGCCTCTTCGTTGGCTGCGATCTCCGCGGGGAGCCCTTCCAGAAAGACTTTTCCCTGATGGATAAGGTAGGCCCTGTCGGTAATTGAAAGCGTCTCTCTGACGTTATGGTCTGTAAGAAGTATTCCGTAACCTTTGTCTTTCAACTGTCTTATGATCGCCTGCAGGTCAGCCACCGCTATTGGATCTATACCGCTGAATGGCTCGTCAAGAAGTATGAATGAAGGATCAAGAGCCAGGCATCTCGCTATCTCAACGCGTCGCCTCTCTCCTCCTGAGAGAGATACTCCAAGGATATTTTCGATCTGTTTAAGTCCATAACCCTCAAGCAGAGTTTCAATTTTTGCATCGCGCTCTTCCTTGGCGATACCGGCCTCTTCAAGCACCAGTTCCAGGTTCTGCCTCACCGTAAGCTTCCTGAATACTGAAGCTTCCTGGGGAAGGTAGCCAAGCCCTGTCCTTGCTCTCTCATACATGGGAAGAGCCGTGATGTCTTTTTCCCCGTTGAAGACCCTTCCTGACTCGGGCATTATCCTTCCTATCATCATGTAAAAAGTGGTGCTCTTACCGGCTCCGTTTGGCCCCAAAAGGCCTACGATCTCACCCTTTTTAATTTCGATAGATACATTGTCCACTACTCTTCTTCTGTTGTAGGACTTAACAAGGTGTTCTGCCCTGAGCACCTCAAATTTTGATCTTACGGCAATTGCCATTGCTCATTCCCCGCTTTTCGGCTTCTCTTCTTTTTTGTCCTTTTTCTCATTGGTTATGAATGTGATCTTCGAATTACCTATTGCCTCTATGTCGTTCGAATCCTCATGCATTATCAGCGAATCCGCCGAAACAGTTTTCCCGTCGCTGCGGACAGCCTTTGCATTTCCTGATATAACAAATGTGGCCTTAGATTTGGAATAGACACCTTTTTCACCAGTTACCCTGCTTTTGAGGCCTTCCTTGTCTACAAAGTCCATTACTACATTGCCCACCGCTATCAGTTCGCTTATCTCTTCATTTGCCTTGGTACCGTTCACAGTATCAGCGCTTACGACAAGCTTCTGCCTGATATCTTCATATCTTTTGACTTTTTTGCCCCAGAATTTATCTTTGTTCTGTCCAGCCTCGTCGGCTATCAGGATATTATTTTCAGTTTTCGCGTCCACATTGCCTTTTGCAGTGTAATTTTTTGTGCCAAGTTCCCAGAGCACATAATCTGCGTCAATCTTTTCATTCGTTCCCCGTGTCAGGTGCACCTTGCCTACAGCCTCGGCAATACCATCATTTTCAGGGCTTTTAGAACCTGTCCACTTTACCTTATCTGCTGTCAGGTCAGTCTTCTCTGCAGGAAAGGTCCCCTTAACGTTTCCCTGAAGCGTGAACTCGGAGGTTTCCATGCTGCCTTCGCCTTTATCTCCCCAGAGGATAGCTCCCTCTCTTTTAATTATTACATTCCCTACTGCCGATATTTTTTTCGTATTCACGTTGTAATTTATTGTGTCAGCCGACATGGTGCCTTCAACAGGCTCTGCTGACAAAGTAGCGTGGAAGGGTAAAAAAAGGAGAAATGCCGCTGCCGGAAGCAATCTTAGGAAATATTTTATGCCTGACATTATTTGACCTCATTCCTTGAAAAAATATCTTTTTTAAGTAATGCTGTTGAGCATACAGTCATATTTTACAGCCTATATTGTCATTTAGTCTTCACGTTTTTGGTTTTATTCCATATTGACAGAAAAATATCATGGAGAAAGACGAAATAATCCCGGTCTTTTGATGGAGGGGGAAGAGTCAGCCTGTATTCATAGCCAACGGCTGCAGACCTTATGATCTCAGGTGTCCATGGGTCTAAAAGTATCAGCCAGTTGCGTCTGGCGGCTTCGTCAAGGGCGGCTTTCAGTGCTTGTGTGTCTCCTGCCTTCCACCCCTCCCAGACTGATGCAGGAGGCCTTACGGCACCTGATATCGAAGAACGGATCCACGTCCCTTCTGCCCCGGTAATATCAAGCATTTTTGTATTGCTCAAAAGGTGCCTGCCTATATCTATCGTACTTTCTATCTTTGACTGGAACTCGGCAAGCCTCCTCTGAAAATATGTGTATCTTCCCTTGTCCTCTTCTGACATTATTTTCATTACGCTCTGCGCAAGAAAAGGAAGCATTGCAGGATCAAAGAAAGCACTCTGCAGCTGCTCTTTTGTCATTGGCAAATTGTCGTAGAGAAGCCGCAGTTGCTTGTTGTTTTTCTTTATCCTGAAGTTTTCTGCGTCTTTTGCATCTATGGCGATAATTATTTCGCCGGACCTTGGGGAAGATGTTTTTATCACGTTTCCGGAGGAGTCCCAATTGGAGAGGTATCGGACATTTTTTACATCACCCGCGATAAAAGAGGCAATGAAACCTATCCAGGGTGAGGTCACAGCAAAATTTTCCGCACTCGCAGCAGCCGGATGGAAAAGCAACATCAGAAGCGCAAAAGCAGTGACCAGGACATTATTCAGGCTTCTCCTCAACGTGACAGCAGGCATCAGCCCGGACGGCTCCCCGGTTTTACAAGGGTAAGGCCCTCTTTGCACAGAGGACAATTATGCTCTTCATAAAGAGGAAAACTCATTTTCCAGAGGGATACAAGGTCCCAGTCTTTATAAGCGTCATTTGCTCGCCTGTCGATTATTGAAGCGGAAGAGACCCACTCTGCTCCCCCTTCTGCAAGTATCTGGGCTGTTTCCCTTGATGATTTGCCAGTGGTAACCACATCTTCGATGAGCGCAAAACGCACTTTGCCCGGGTGGGGAAACCTTCTGAGCCGCATTATTCCCTCCTGCCTTTCGCAGAAGATAAAAGGCACGCCCAGTGCTCTGGCAACTTCATGACCTATGATGAGTCCGCCCAACGCAGGCGAAAGGATGATATCTGGTTTTTTGTCAGCTATTCTCTCTGCGATCTTTTCTCCGGCGTATGCTGCAAACGCAGGAAATCGTAGCATTAGGGCACACTGTATGTAATGACCGCTGTGAAGCCCTGAAGTCAGTTTGAAATGCCCTTCGAGATGGGCTCCGCTCTCCTTCATCATTTCCATGATCCTTACGGCCACTGCCTCATCATCTGTATTTATAAAGTCTTTTACCATTATTGCACCCCCGATATTTCCTTAAGTATACTTCTGACTTCGCTGATAGGATCTGCTGCTTCAAGAATCGGCCTTCCGACAACTATGTACGATGCTCCTGCTTCAGCTGCTTCCTTTGCTGTTGCCACCCTTGTCTGATCTTCTGTTGATGCTCTTGTTCTCCTGATCCCAGGGACTACCCTTGCAAGTTTTTCGGCCTTACCTCTGAGAAGTGATAAGTCGAGCGGCGAACAGACTATACCGTCAAGCCCGGCCCTTTCCGCTGCAAGCGCTCTTGCCTCAAGCGAACGGTTCAGGTCGGATCCCGGATGAACTTCGCTCCAGAGGTCTCCTCCGAGGCTAGTCAGCACCGTGATACCGAACAGATTCATCCTGCTTCCCCTCTTATCCCTCATTGCCACAGAGCGCGACATCATTTCGTGTCCGCCTGAGGTGTGGATGGTCAAAGCCCAAAGCCCCATCTCAGAAAGAGGTTCCACCGCAGATGCTACCGTGTTGGGTATGTCATGCAGTTTAAGGTCAAGAAAAAGGCTGTACCCCTTTTTGACTATTTCACTGATGAAGGCAGCTCCGCCCATTGCGTACAGTCTGGGCCCTATCTTTACATATGGGGTCGCTTTGTCCAGCTTCTCAAGAAACTCCCTCGCTGCATCAAGGGTCGGCAGATCTACAGCTGCTATCAATTCACATTTATTATTTTCCAAAACTACACCTCCAGATTATATATACTGTTTTATCCACCTACATCAGCAAAAGAACCCTATTCCACCGACATGGAGGATAACCGAAACAGGGGCGGCACTAAAGATGTCAAGACCTGATCCTCTGATTATCTGACAAACTTTAACACGCCCCTGCGATCGTCCTGCAAGATGCTTTATGATAGGGTCAGCTTCTAAAGATCTTCGTTATCCTGCCAGATCTTCCTGCCTTCCACAAAAGTCATCACCGGCCAGCCGGTCAGCGCTATCCCTTCCCAGGGACAGCATCTCGCCTTGCTGTTCCATTCAGAGCAGTCTACTATCCTGGTCCTCTCTTCGTCAATTATCGTTATGTCTGCCGGAGAGCCTTCCTCTATCTTCCCCAGAACCTGCCATTTCTCAGTCAAAAGCGAGGCAGGCGAGCTTGTCATTTTCCTGAGGATCATTTCGACCGGCACTTCAGGGTAATTCTTGTTTTTGAAGTCTATGACAACAGCAGCAGCACATTCCAGCGAGGCGATACCAAAAGGAGCATCCTGGAATGGCTCGTCTTTCTCATCCATGTGCCATGGAGCGTGGTCTGTTACTATCGCATCTATCGTTCCGTCGAGCAGCCCTTCCCACAGCGCTGCCTGGTCTTCCTTGCTCCTCAGAGGTGGATTGACTTTGTATCTTGAATTATAACCGCTGTTGATCACGGCGTTTTCATTCAGTGTAAGATGGTGGAAGGTGGTATCGCAAGTGACGTCCAGCCCTTCTTTTTTAGCCTGCCTTATAAGCCCCAGAGCTCCGGCGCTGCTAAGATGTGTAAAGTGGACCCTTCCGCATGTCTCCCTGGCAAGGGCTATGCCTCTTGCAACATCGATCTCCTCAGATGCTGCCGGAATACCCTTCAGCCCGCTGAGTGCGCTGACCTTTCCCTCATGTACCTGCCCCCCCTTGAAGAGGCTTATCTCTTCGGGATGCTCCATTATCCTCGGGTGATCCTTGCCGGTATACATAAGAGCAAGGCGGAAAAGTGAACTTGTCGCTATCGGTGCACCGTCATCTGTAAAAAAGACCGCTCCTGCATCAGCCATCTTGAGAAGTTCTGCCATCTCTTTGCCTTCCCTGTTTTTGCTTACACATCCGGACGGAAGTATCCTTGATGCACCGGCTGCCTTTCCATGGCTCAGAACATACTCAACAAGCGAAGGCTCTGATATTGCGGGTTTTGTGTTGGGCATTGCCACAAGGGTGGTAAAGCCTCCGGCGGCTCCGGCCCTTGCCCCCGAAGCTATATCCTCGTTCCATTCTCCCCCGGGATCCCTGAAATGTGCGTGAAGGTCTACGAAGCCTGGAGAAAGTATCTTCCCGTATCCCTCTATTATCTCAGCGTCTGCGCTGTCAAGGCCGTTGCCGATCGCAGATATTTTTTCGCCATCCACAAGGACCTCGCCGGCATCTATGAATTCTGTTCCGTTAAAGACCTTAAAATCCTTGAATAATATCTTTCCCATTATCTTGCGCCTCCTCCACAGAGATAGAGCAGAGCCATGCGTATTGCAACGCCTGAACGCACCTGCTCAAGTATTACGCTCTGATGTCCGTCTGCAACTTCGGAGGCTATTTCAACTCCCCTGTTGATCGGTCCCGGGTGCATTGCAAGTGCTCCCGGCCTTGCGTACTTCATAAGTTCTGAGTCGGCGCCCCACCAGCGATGATATTCATCCACAGAGGGGAAGAGCCCGTCCTGCTGACGCTCCTTCTGTATTCTCAGGAGGTAGACCATATCTGCATCCTCAACTGCCTTTCTTGGGTCTTTTTCATATCTGCAGCCAAGAGAGCCTATCTCACTGGGCATCATAGTAGGCGGACCGGAAAGGACTACATCACAGCCAATCGTATTGAACGCAATGACATCGCTTCTTGCAACGCGGCTGTGGAGAACATCCCCTACCAGCGCTATCTTTTTGCCATCAAGGTTTCCCAGGTGTTTCCATGCAGTGTAAAGGTCAAGAAGAGCCTGTGTAGGATGGGCGTGTGTGCCGTCTCCCGCGTTGAGCACTATCGCTCTCTTCAGCTTTGAAGCCAGGTACTGTGCAGATCCTACGGCTCCGTGCCTCATAACCACTATGTCAGCACCCATTGCCTCAAGAGTCCATGCAGTATCTCTCATAGTTTCACCCTTGGCATGGCTTGAGCCGGAGACAGACCAATTGACCACATCTGCAGAAAGCATCTTCTCTGCCAGTTCAAATGAGACCCTTGTCCTTGTCGAATTTTCAAAAAAGAGATTGACAGCCATTTTGCCGCGCAGGACAGGGACCTTTTTGATCGGTCTGTCCATAACGTTCTCCATATGGCGCGCCTGGTCAAGCAGGAAGTAGAGTTCCTCCCTTGTAAAGCAGTCTACATCGATCACATTCCTGTGACGCCAGACTATCTGTCCGATCTCACTGGGCGTCGCGTTCACAGATGACCACCTCATCCTTTCCGTCAAGTTCAGTTACTTTCACTTCTATGACTTCATTCTTTGATGTCGGCACGTTCTTGCCGCACATATCTGCGTGTATAGGAAGCTCCCTGTGGCCTCTGTCGATTATTACGGCGAGCTTCACTGATGAGGGACGCCCGAGATCTACAAGTGCCTCCAGGGCTGCCCGGACAGTTCTGCCGGTGTAAAGAACGTCATCTACAAGATAGATATTTTTGCCCGAGATATCCTGGGGCATGCGGGTGCTGTGGACCATCGGCTGTTCGAAAAGCATGGTCAGGTCATCCCTGTACAGGGTTATATCAAGCTCCCCGCACGGGATCTTTGTTCCCTCCACCTCTTCGATGATCTTCTGCAGACGGCGCGCAAGGTAGACACCCCTTCTGTGGATCCCGACAAGGATCATGTTTTCTGTACCCTTGTTCTGCTCAACCATTTCATGTGCGATCCTCTTTATGACCCTGTTCAGGTCTTCGGAGCTCATAAGTTTTGCCTTTTCTCTTAAAACTGTCACTATTACCCCTCCTTCTTATAAATAAAAAAAGACCGCCGATCAGGGCGATCTAAAGAATACAGCTTGAAAGCGGCACAATACGCCTGCGAGAGAGCTGGAGAGATGTTGCCGATATTGTCTCAGTTCTCATTCGCTTCCCCTCCGTTCGCCGGACTTTGGGTATTATACCCCAATTTTTATTTTTGTGCAATCGGTTGCAAAAATTATATGGCTTTGATTTTGGATAGAGCTTTTTATCCGGTTAGCATAGACTTACCGCTTCTGCTATAATCTTGTCATCGTCATGACGGATGACAGACAGGAATATCTGAAACAGTGAATATTTCTCAATTTTAAATAATTTAGCAGAGGTGGCAGAAGATGAAAAAAATCGAAGCGAACCTTAGGACATGCCTTCAGCCGGCACCAAAAGTTATCGTATCCTGCAGGGACAGAGAAGGGAATAATAATGCACTGGCAGTAGCATACTGCTGCAACTGCAGTTATGATCCGCCGATGATAATGGTCGGTATCGTGCCTTCGAGGCATTCTTACAGGATAATTAAGGATACCGGTATTTTTGTTGTAAATGTTCCTTCTGCAGATCAGAAAGAGATGTTTGATTATCTTGGAAGCCACAGCGGGCGAGACGAAGACAAATTTTCCAGACTCTCACTAAAAACAGAGGATGGCCATGTTGTCAATGCGCCCCTGCTCACTGACTGTCCAATCTGTATAGAATGCAGGGTGGAAACATCCATCCTTACCGGATCCCATGAAATGTTTGCGGGGAAAATAGAGAAAATACATGTCGATAAAGATCTCGTAAATGAAAAAGGAAACATTGACTACTCAAAGATCGATCAGATCTGATAATTGTTGTCAGCCATCGGGGGGAGATAAATGGTAAAAGAATTCCGCTATATTTTCGGTCCGGTTCCTTCGAGAAGACTTGGCATATCCCTTGGGATAAGCCCCATTCCGAAAAAAACATGCAATTATTCCTGCATTTACTGCCAACTGGGCAGGACAGACAGAATGACAAACACGCGAAAGTCATTTTTCCCGCCTGAAGAGATCATACGTGAACTGGAAGAATATATTTCTTCTGAAAAGTCTTTCGATGCCGTGACCATTGTCGGAGAGGGAGAACCGACGCTTTGCCTCGACCTTGGGTATCTTATTGACGAGATAAAAAAGAGGACATCGGTACCTGTTGCAGTCATAACAAACGGAGCCCTCCTTTACGAAAGTGCCCTTCGGGATGACCTCAGGAAGGCAGATATAGTCCTTCCATCTTTTGATGCGTACG
>Ga0265294_10009023_pt1 | contig 11547 bp, 12 predicted proteins | sample MunlanPumphouse3_FD_192504 | JGI IMG/M metagenome (GOLD analysis project Ga0265294, IMG submission 192504) | Groundwater microbial communities from a municipal landfill in Southern Ontario, Canada - Pumphouse #3 | ecosystem: Environmental > Aquatic > Deep subsurface > Groundwater | place...
TAAAATGAAAAAATCACCCTCTTTAAAAAAAATATCAAAAAAGAAAGTTATTAAAAAAGAAAAGAAAGTAGGAAAAATTACTCATTATTTTGGAAAAATAAAAGTAGGAGTAATTAAATTGTCAGATGGATTGTCTGTTGGAGATGAAATTATAATTAAAACTAAAAAAGAAGAAAGGTTTAAACAAAAAGTTTCTTCAATAGAAATAGACGGAAAGAAGATTAAAAAAGCAAAAAAAGGACAATCTATTGGATTAAAATTAAAAGATAAAGCCAGAGAAGATTATTTAGTTTTTAAATCATGAAATTTATAGCTGATTTTCATATTCATTCTAAATATTCTAGAGCTACTAGTAAAAATACAGACTTAGAAAATATTGCTTATTGGGCAAAAATTAAAGGCGTTGACGTTATAGGAACAGGAGATTTTACTCATTATTTGTGGATTAAAGAAATAAAAGAAAAATTAGAACCATGCGGAACTGGCCTTTTTTGTTTTAAAGGAGATCCGAGTCTAAAGTTTATTTTAACTTCTGAAATTAGTTGTATTTATACCAAAAACAATAAAGTAAGAAAAATACATGTTGTTGTTTTTGCTCCTTCAATTGAAATAGTAGAGGAGATTAATAAAAGATTAGGTAATATTGGCAATATTCGTTCTGACGGAAGACCAATATTAGGTATAGATGTTAAGGAATTATTAAAAATAATAATGGATGTTTCTAGTGATTGTTTTTTTGTTCCAGCTCATTGTTTGACCCCGTGGTTTTCTATTTTTGGTTCTAAGTCTGGTTTTGATTCTGTTGAAGAATGCTTTGAAGAGCAATCAAAACATATTTATGCCTTAGAGAGTGGATTGTCTGCTGATCCTTCTATGATATTAAAAATTCCTGACGGTAGAAGATTAACAATAATTTCTAATAGCGATGCTCATAGCGGAGAAAAGATTGGTAGAGAAGCAAATGTTTTTGATACAGACTTAAATTACTCTTCAATAATTAATGCAATTAAATCTAAAGATCCAAAGCAATTTCTTTATACAATAGAATTTTATCCAGAAGAAGGCAAATATCATTATGATGGTCATAGAGCTTGTGGAATAAGTCTTAATCCAGAAGAATCTAAAAAATATAATGAATTATGTCCTGTTTGTGGAAAACCCCTAACAATAGGAGTTTTAAATAGGGTTGAGAAATTAAATAATGGAATTAATTCAAAAGAAATAATTCCTTTTAAAAAAATAGTTCCATTAAAAGAGATTATTTCAGAATGTTTAGGAATTGGTGTAACGAGTAAGGCAGTTAAAAAAGAATACGACAAATTAATTAATTCCTTTAAGTCAGAATTTAATATTCTTTTAAATATTTCTTTAGATGAGGTTGATGATAAAAATATTAAAGAAGCAATAAGAAGGGTAAGAAGTGGTGAGCTTAATATTGCCCCAGGTTATGATGGAGAATTTGGAAAGGTAAGTATTTTTTCTGAGAAACAAAATCCTAGAAAGATTTCTCAAAAACTATTATTTTAAATATTTGTTTTTATTAATATTGTGTTCTTCTAATGTTTTAGAAAAAACAGTTTCTTTTGTTGGTTTTGAAAGATAGTACCAATAGTTTGTTTTAATTGGATAAATTGCAGCTTTAATGCTTTCAATGCCAGGATTGCATATTGGTCCCTTTGGTAAGCCCCTGTATTTATATGTATTGTATGGAGAATCTATTTTTGTATCTTTTATTGAGATGTTTTGTTTTTTTTCACTTAAAATATACATAATACTAGCATCGACCTGAAGAGGCATTTTAGCTTCTATTCTTTTCCATAAAATTCCTGAAACTATTTGTTTATCTTCGTAGTTTATTACTTCTTTTTCAATTAAAGAAGCCATTGTTATTATTTCAAAAATTGTTTTATTTTGTTTTTTAATATCTTCTTTTAATTCCGAAGTTAATTTTTTATTAAAATTTTCTAAAATTATTTTAATAGTGTTTTCTAAAGTTTCATTTTTTTCAAGTAAATACGTATCAGGAAAAAGATATCCTTCTAGGGTAGGAGGGTTATCTTCCTCAATTTTTAAAGTATTAGAATTAATTAAATCAAGAACATCTTGTTTTTTAAATAAGCTTCTTTCTTCTAAGTATTCTGCTATTTCTTTATTGTTCCAACCCTCGGGAATTGTTATGCGATTTTTTATAGTTTTCCCTTTTGAGAGAATTTCAATGATTTCATTGTTGTTCATGTTTGAATTAAGAGAGTATTCTCCTGCTTGAAGGTTTTTAAGATTATTGTTTAAAAAAGCAGTTACAAGAAAAGAATAAGAATTGTTAATAATTTCTTGGTTTTTTAATTTAGAGGCGATATTAAAAGCTGTTTCTCCTTTTTCAATAATAATTATTTTTTCTTGGAAAGTAGAGGGTTTTTGATAAGAAAACAAAAAAGGAATAGCTATGATGGCCAATAAGACTAATAATACTTTGAATATTTTCATATAAAATCATTTTATTAGAGAAACAAGATTTGGTCAATTCTGTATTGACAAATATGTATTATTTTTATAATATAGTCTTATAAATTATGAACTCTAACGTAAAGACAATTTATACCATTATTTCTGCTAAAAAAACATTGGCATGGTTTAACGTCTTTATGACAACAAGAAAGAGGGCATAAAAACATAAACAATAATAGAATCTTATACTATTAAACCCTCTTTTAAAACAAAGAGGGTTTATTGTAAAAATTCTTATGAATATGCAGGCATATTATGTTACCAAGGAAAAATTAAAAGAAATTGAGACTGAACTGGAAAACCTTAAAAAATTAAAAAAAGAGGAATTTTCTGTTGATTCTCCTTCTCTTTTTGAGGGAGAAGATATTAATCCTGATTTTGCTTTTTTTCAAGATAGCCTAGAAGAAATTGATTCAAGAATAGAGGACTTGGAAAATATTCTTAAAAATCATATAATAATTAAAACACCAAAAGAAAAGGACAAAATAAATCTTGGAGCAAAAGTTATTTTTAAGGATAATTCTTCTTTGGAAAACGAATTTAAAATAGTTGGCACCCTAGAGGCTAATCCCTTTGAAGGAAAAATTAGCAATGAATCTCCAATTGGAATAGCTTTAATTGGAAAAAAAGTAGGAGACACTGTTTCTGTAGGACAGGATAATAGCTACAGAATTATTAAAATAAATTATGAAGAAGCTTAATAAAAAACATATTGTTTGTTTATTAATTATTTTAATGATTTTTTCTTTTGTTTGGTTTGATTCTGTATTTTTAAAAAGTAATAGTACTATTTTTGCTGATGAATTAAAAAAAGCAGGAGAAGCAAGTGATGTAATCATAATTTTTAATTCAGGAGGATTTGGAACAGTTGATTTTGACCATGCTTATGATTTAAAACCAATTATTGATAATTTAGAAGAAGTTATTGAAGGCATGAATTATAATGTTTCAATTGTTCCGTATTATAGAACTAGAGAAACAGTAATAGGAAAAATAGGACACTTGAAAGAAATGCTTTTTGGTTTTCCCAAGCAATCTAAAGATATGGCCGAGCAAATAAAAGAATTTTTAAAACAAAACCCTGAAGATAAAATTATAATGACAGGACTTTCTAATGGAGCAGCATTTGTTGCTTCAATAATGGATGATTTAAAAGATACAGGAAATAATGTTTTGGCAATAGAATTAGGGGCTCCTTTTTGGTCAGATAAAAATATTAATGATAATGTTTTATTTTTAGACAACAATGGGAATGATGTTTTAACAGCAGGAAATAAAAAAGAAATTATATCTTCTTTTATAAAGGCACCATTTAAGTGGACCTATTCAATAATTTTAAATAAAAAAATATCTTATGCTGAAGCAATGGAAGCACCAGGACACCGTTATTACTGGGAAAACATTAAAGCAGATGTTGTCAGTTTTTTTGAAAATAAACTAAAATAGCTTGCAGGCTTAGGTTTTTTGTATTACAATTTAATTAATGAATAAACCATTAATTCTTATTATAATATCTTTTTTAATTGGAATTGTTGCGTTTTTTTTGATGGGAAGATTAATCGGATGGGATGAAATAGGAAAGGCTTTTAGTGTTTTTACTTTTTGGCAAGCAACAATTATTTTATTTTTAACATTAATTATTTCTTTATTAGGTAATTTAAGGTGGAAAGAAATATTAGCTAGCCAAGGCATTGATATGTCTTTTTTTAAATTATATAAGATATATCTTGGTGGTTATTCAATAATGTATCTTTTTCCCTCAATTCTTTTGGCTGGTGAATTTTTTCGAATGTATGGATTAACAAAAGAAAGAGGTTTGAGCTGGAAAAGGACATCGCCGTCTGTGATCATTGAAAGAGTTTTAGAATGGACAGGAAATTTATTGGTTGTTTTTATAGGATTGTTTTTGTTTGTTTTTAAGCTTTCTTATTTTCCTAAAAAAATAGTTGTTATTTTCGGAATAGCTTTTCTTTTCTTTTTATTCGCAGTCGTATTTTTTTACACAACAGCTTTAAGAAAAAGAAGTATTGTTCATTTAATTGTTAAAAAATATAAAGAAGGTCAGGAAAATGGATTGCTTGAGGTAGAGAACAAGGTTTTTGAATTTTTTGATCTAAAGTCAAAAGCCTTAAAAAAGGGACTGGCCTTGTCTTTGGTGAGAGCTTTTGTTATGCAAATAAGGGTATGGATATTAATATTTTTCTTAGGGCAAAATATTGGATTTTTACATTCTTTTTCAATTTTAGGGTTTTCTTATTTATCATCAATGATTCCTATTCCAACTTCTTTAGGAACCCATGAAGCAATACAAATAGCTGCTTTTCGAGGGATTGGATTACCTGGTTCAATGGCAGCAGCGTTTACTTTAATAATTAGAGCAGCAGAAATAATTTTATCTTCTTTTGGTTTAGTGTATATTATTAAAATGGGATTTAATTTAATGAATAATAATTATGAAAATAAACAAGATAATTAAATATTTAATATTGTCTGACATAGCATTTTTTACTGGGTGGGGACTAATTACGCCAATATTCCCAATTTTTATAATTGATAAGATTCAAGGGGGAACCGTCCTAGTTGTTGGTATTGCTTCGGCTATATATTGGATAGTTAAAGCTTTATTAGCGTTTCCTATTGGGACACTGCTTGATAAATATGCTGGAGAAAAAGATGATTTTTTATTTTTAATTTCAGGATTTTTTATCGCCTCTATTGTTCCTTTTGGTTTTGTTTTTGCAATGTATCCGTGGCATATTTACTTACTACAATTTTTTTATGCTGTGGGAATGGCAATGGCAATTTCTGGGTGGAGAGCAATTTTTACTAAAAATATTGATAAAGGAAAAGAAGCTTCAGAGTGGAGCTTGGACGATTCTTTGCTTGGATTTGGAACAGGTGTAGCCGGAATTTTTAGTGGGTACATGGTTTTAAATTTTGGCTTTATAGGTTCTTTTATCGTGGCCGGAACATTAGGATTAATGGGTGTTTTAATTATTTTTCTTTTAAGAAAAGAAATGCAAGTTTCTGCAAGAGGAATACATGCTAATATTATGGATTTTTTTAATGGACGAAAAAGAACACAATCTCATGCTAATATTAAAGATATTATTGGTGACAACAAAAGATGAAAAATCAAGAAATAGCTCAAATTTTATTTGAGATTGGAGAATTTTTAGAGCTTGGAGAAATTCCATTTAAACCACAGGCTTATCAACAAGCTGCTGTTGCTATTGATAATTTAGAAGAGGATATTTCCAAGATGTACAAAGAAAGAGGAATAAAGGGTTTAAAAGAAATTCCTGCGGTCGGAGAAAGCATTGCTTTAAAAATTGAAGAATATTTAAAAACAGGAAAAATTAAATATATAGAAGAGTTGAAAAAAATAACACCAGTTGATGTTGATGAGTTAACAAAGATAGAGGGGTTAGGAGGAAAAAGAATTAAAAGGCTTTATAAAGAATTAGGAATTAAAACTATTAAAGACTTAGAAAGAGCTATTGAAGAGCATAAAATTGCTTCTTTGTTTGGTTTTGGCGAGAAAATGGAAGCAAATATTACTGAAGCAATTAAATTTCTTAAAAAATCAAAAGGCAGATTTTTGTTAAGAAATGTTTTAGATGATGTTTATAGAATAGAAAATATATTTAAAAAAATAAAAGGAGTAGAAAAAGTTTCTGTAGCAGGATCAGTAAGAAGAAGAAAAGAAACAATAGGAGATATTGATTTTCTTATAGCAATCAGAGATACAAGTGATAAGTATTTGGTTGAAAAAATAATGAATACTTTTGTGGGAATGGATGAAGTGATTAAAATAGTAAATAAAGGAGAAACAAAATCATCTATTAAGACCAGACAAGGCCTTGATATGGATTTACGTTTAGTTTCTTTGTCTTCGTTTGGATCAGCATTACAATATTTTACTGGTTCTAAAGAACATAACATTGCTTTGAGAAGAATTGCTATTAGAAAAGGATTAAAACTTAATGAATACGGATTGTTTAAAAATAATAGAAAAATAAAAGGAGAAACAGAAGAAGAAATTTATGAAAGATTAGGAATGGACTGGATTTATCCTGAACTAAGAGAGGGTGAAGAAGAAATTGAATTAGCTCAAAAACATCAACTACCTAAATTAATAGAATTAAATAATATTAAGGGAGATTTTCATTGTCATAGTAATTGGAACGGAGGAGAAAATTCAATTAAAGAAATGACAGAAAAAGCAATTAGCTTGGGCTATGAATTTTTAGGAATTACTGATCATACACAATCTTTAAAAATAGAAAACGGATTAAATGAAAAAAGATTGATAGAGCAAAGAAAAGAAATAAACAGTATTAATGAAGAGCTTAAAAAACAAGGAATTAATTTTAAAGTTTTACAAGGTTCTGAAGTAGATATTTTAAAAAATGGAACATTAGATATTGACAATAAAACATTAAAAACTCTTGATTATGTTTCAATTAGTGTTCATTCTAATTTTAAAATGGACAGAGAATCAATGACGAATCGAATAATTAAAGCAATGGAAAATTCTTATGTTAAAATTTTAAATCATCCCACGGGAATGATTTTAGGAAAAAGAGACTCTTATGAAGTTGATATTGAAAAGATTATAAAGAAAGCGAAAGAAAAAAATATTGCTTTAGAGATTAATTCTTATCGATTTGATTTAAATTATCAATTAGCTAGAAAAGCTAAAGAAATGGGAGTAAAATTAGTAATTGGTAGTGACGCACATAATACAAAAGAGTTAGAAGATATGCGTTTTGGAGTTTTTCAAGCAAGAAGAGCGGGACTAGAAAAAAAGAATATTATTAATTGTTAAAAAAAATGAAAAAAACAAAAGTATTATTATTATTTTCTGGAGGATTAGACTCTTTATTGTCTGCTTTAATTTTAAAAAAGAAAGGAGTTAGCGTTATGCCTTTTTGTTTTTCTAGTTATTTTTTTGATTGTAAAAAATCATTAGAAATGATCAAGCAAACAGGATTAAAATTAAGAGTTGTTGATATTTCTAAAGACCATTTAAAAATGATTAAATCTCCAAAGCATGGAAGAGGGGTTGGAATGAATCCTTGTGTTGACTGTCATTTAATGATGCTTAAAAAATCAAAACAAATAATGAAAAAATATGGTTACGATTTTATTGCTACTGGAGAAGTATTAGGGCAAAGACCTTTTTCCCAAAGCAATCAAGCGCTAGATTTGATAGAAAGAAAAGCAGGTCTTAGAGGATTAATATTAAGACCATTGTCAGACAAGCTTTTAAAAGAAACAAAGTTTGGTAGTGAAGATTTTTATGGTATTTCTGGTAAAGGAAGAAAAGAGCAATTAAAATTAGCAAAAGAATTTAAAATTAAAAATATTCCAATGCCTGGAGGAGGATGCATTTTAACTGATTCTAATTTTTCATTTAAGTTAAAAGAGTTATTTGACAGAAAGAAAAACTTTGATGGGAACGATATTCAAATATTAAAATTGGGAAGAGTGTTTTTTAAAGATACATTTTTTATTGTTGTTGCTCGAAACCAAAAAGAATGTAAAGAATTAATTAAGTATAGGAAAAGAGGGGACATTGTTTTGGAACCCAGTAATTTTTCAGGGCCAACAGTGTTAATCAGAAAAACAAAAAAATCATCCCAAGATGAGATGATTAATTTTGCTTCTGAATATATTATTAAATTCAGCAAAGATGTTCCTACTGAGCCAGTGATTGCTATTTTACCATTTCTATGATTTTATCAACAGCTTCTGGTTTTTCTTTAACTAGAATTGATAAAATTTTTCTATCGATTTGAATATCTTTTTTCTTTAATCCAGCTATAAACTTGCTGTAGCTTAATCCTTTTTCTTTTAAGAAGGCTGAAAGTTGAGTTTGCCAAAGTCTTCTTTTTTCTCTTTTCTTTACTTTTCTGTCTCTTGTTGAATAAGACCAAGCCTTCATCAAAGCTTGTTTAGCTAATTTATATTTAGACTTTCTTCCCCATTTGAAACCTTTAGCTTGTTTTAAAACTTTTTTTCTTCTTTTGTTAGCTATGGTCCCTCTTTTGACTCTTGCCATATTATTTGCCTAATAATTTTCTTATTATCTTTGTTTCAGGTTCAGACATCTTTACCATTTTGCGAAGACCTCTTCTTTTATGAGAAGATTGTTTTGATAAAAGATGATCTTGTCCTACTGCTCTTCTCATGACCTTTCCATTTTTTGTTACTTTGAATCTTTTTGTTAGTGATTTTCTTGTTTTCATATTATTTCTTTAAAATAATCATTGATAATCCTTTTGGTTCTTTTTTTAATTCTTTTTCTATTTTTATTTCTACTTTTTCTTTTAATTTGTCTAAGAATCTATTAATTTTTTCAACGCCTACTTCTGACAGTTGTTTTTCTCTTCCTTTTAATCTTAATTCAATTCTTACTTTCCCCCCTTTATTAAGGATTTTTTCTGAAGAGGAGACTCTTGTTAAAAGATCATTGTCTGAAATATTAAAAGATAATTTAATTGTTTTGACTTCACTTTTTTTGCTGCCAGTTAATATTTTTCTTTCTTTTTTTTGAAGCTGATAAAGATATTTACCATAATTACCAATTCTACATATAGGAGGAGAAACTTTTTCAGTTACTTGGATTAAATCTAATCCTTTTTCTTTTGCCATTTCTAATGCTTTGTTTAATGGCAAAATTCCTACTTGTTGTCCTTCTGCATCAATTAATCTGACTTCCGCTGCTCTTATTTGATTGTTGTATAAGGTTTTATTCAAGTTTATTTGTTTTATTTGTGGAGGTGGCGAGTAATGAGCTCGCGTCCAAAAATGATCCAATAATAATTCTACAAGCTTATTCTATCTTAATTTAACGTGTTTATTGTTTTTAAGATAGAAGAAATAACAATAACACGAATTCGTTGATTTTCAACATTTATCCCTGAATTAAAAAATAAATGCTCGTCTCGCTATATTGTGCCCTTGATATCCAGCGAGAATCAAAGTCAAGGACAGCATTAAGCGTAAGCTAATGCGGGTTCTTTAGAAAAGTCTACACTTATCAAAGTTTCCCAAGGATTAACGAGGATTGAGACCTCGGCTTGCCTTATTATTTTCAAATTTCTGTCGAAGCGAATCACCCCCGTGCTCTTAATTCTCTTTTAATTTTTCTATCGATATCTTTATTCTTTATAGATTCTCTTTTGTCTGCCTTCTTTTTTCCCTTGGCTAAACCAAAAGATATCTTAATTTGATGTTTTTTAGTATAAACCAATAATGGCACTAAAGTCAAGCCCTTTTCATTTGTTTTTCCAATAAGGTAGTTTATCTCTTTTTTGTTTAAAAGAAGCTTCCTATCTCTTTGGATGTCATAATCAGAGCCTATATTTAATGGTTGATAAGGTTGAATATTGGCTCCAATCCAAAATACTTCAGGATTACCTTTATTGTTTTTATTTATTACGATATAAGATCCAGCCATACTTGTGCCCCTTGTTCTTAAAGATTTTACTTCTTGACCAGTCAAAACTATGCCTGCTTCAAAGGTTTCTAGTATTTCATAATCAAATCTAGCTTTTTTATTCTCTGCGATTATCATATTTTCATTTTACTTGATTTTCTGTTAAAATGAAAGCGTATTAATAATTTAATGTCAAGTATGGATATTAGAAAAGAAATAAATAATTTAGTAAAAGACTCAATTAAAAAAACATATAAGAAGGATTTTACTGTTCAGGTTTTAAGACCAAAAGATAAAACTCATGGCGATTTTGCTGTTAGTGTTGCTTTAGAAATTGGAAAAGAGATAAAAATTAATCCAATGGAGGTTGCTTTGGAAATTAAAGAAAATTTAAAAAGCGATTTGTTTGAAAAAATAGAAATAGTTAAGCCTGGGTTTATTAATTTTTTTATTTCTTCAAAAATAATTAAACAAGAAATTAAAAATGTTTTAAAAGAAAAAGAAAAGTTTGGTAACTTAGAAATTGGAAAAGGAAAAAAGATTCAAATAGAGTTTGTTTCAGCTAATCCCACAGGACCATTAACTGTTGGAAATGGAAGGGGTGGTCCTTTTGGAGATGTGCTTGGGAATGTTTTTAAAAAAGCAGGATATAAAGTAGAGAAAGCATATTATGTTAATGATTTTGGAAAACAAATTTTATCACTAGGACACTCAATATTAAAAGATGAAGAAGCTAAATATTCTGGAGAATATATTGATGACTTAAAAATAAAAGGAGACGATGCTTATGAAGTGGGTAAAAAGGGAGCAGAGATTATTTTAAATGAAATGATCAAAAAAACTATTGATAGACTAGGAATAAAATATGATGAATGGTTTTTTGAGTCCGAACTTTATAAAAAAGGAGAAGTAGAAAAAGTAATAGAAGAGTTAAAAAAGAAAGATTTAACTTATGAGAACGAAGGAGCTTTATGGTTTAAATCAACCAATTTTAATGACGAAAGAGACAGAGTTTTAATTAAAGAAAACAAAGAAAAAACATATCTAGCTGGAGATATTACTTATCATAAATATAAATTTGAGAAAAAGAGATTTGATAAAGTAATTAATGTTTGGGGGGCTGATCATTTTGGAGATGTAGCAGGACTTAGGGCAGGGGTAGAAGCATTGGGATATAAAGATAAGATAGAAATTATATTATTACAATTTGTTACTGTTTTAAAAGATGGTATTCCTGTAAAAATGTCTAAAAGACTAGGAACAGCAATAACAATGGACGATTTATTAGAAGAGCTAAGTTCAGACGTGGTAAGGTTTTTCTTTTTAGAAAAATCAGCAAATACTCATTTAGCTTTTAATTTTAATTTGGCAAAAGAACAGTCAGAAAAAAATCCTGTATTTTATGTTCAATATGCTTATGCTAGAATTTCAAGCATTTTAAGAAAATCGGGAACAATTAAGACAGTAAGAGATTTTTCATTATTGAACGAAAAAAGAGAATTAGAATTAATGAAACAAATTTTAAAATTTAAAGAAGTTATTGAAGATACTTCTAAGGATTATCAATTACAAAGGATTCCTCAGTACGCAATTGA
>Ga0265294_10009026_pt1 | contig 11545 bp, 10 predicted proteins | sample MunlanPumphouse3_FD_192504 | JGI IMG/M metagenome (GOLD analysis project Ga0265294, IMG submission 192504) | Groundwater microbial communities from a municipal landfill in Southern Ontario, Canada - Pumphouse #3 | ecosystem: Environmental > Aquatic > Deep subsurface > Groundwater | place...
TGATGGTACGTACTTAGAACCTTTTGTCATTGTCGTTGTCGCATGTCTCTTCTTTTGCTTTCTTTTCAGTATTGTTATGGCCACATCTGCGACGATGTCATCCAAACATGTGTTACACACACTCGCGGGACAAAAAACGCAGGGTGTACCTGTACCTGCGGCAATACAGCCTCAAAATATAACACTCACGGCAACGGAGCAAAAACGAGCAGAGGACCGCTTTATCTCAGCATTGGCGCTCATGAAGGCGTCGGCAGAACTGAGCATACAAGGACAAAAAGAGGTCCCGCCTTTTATACGATTTTGGGATGTTGTACTTTCGACTCCTGACCTGTGCTCTCTTTATGCTGGAAAAGCGGCATATCTAGAACAACAAGGGACAGACTGGAAAGAAGCGCTCTTAGAAGCCCTCGACTCTGTTTTTGAATATGTGACACGTCAGACACAAAGGTCTCAGCATCAGGGGAATCAAACGACTCCGTCCTCATTATCAGAAGGGACTCCAAACTCATCCTCAGTAGACAATGATGACGTGGACCGGACAAACAAAGAGTAGGTCCCAACTATGATATGGGCACACAGAGGGTCAACAAATATAAGATTAGCTTGTATCCGCGAAGTCACAAAACGGAGCAAAAGAGCATTTATGCCCATGAAAAGCATTCCTAAAAGCATGGCAAATAAAGAGGAAGCCATAAGGCAGATAAAAGAAAGTGCTAAAAGAACTCCAATACACATGTACGAAATCTGTGTTCTTTTATTTTTGGGAATGAGAAAAAAGAATTGTATATATGGATGAAAGGAATTTGTAATATGTTTTTTATCATCCTCAGACAAAGAGAAAAACCATTGTTCTGCTCTAACTTGCTCTTCTAAAAATTGCAGTCTTTGCTCTTTGAGTTGCTGTTTTTTTTGTTTTTCAAACTTTTTAAGGTTCTCTTTCTGTGATTTAAACATTATGGCGCACGCCTCCATTACACGCATATTTATGTGAAGGATACATGCCATGATGTGGAACAAACAATAAAAGCATACACGAGACTCAATACTGGAGGTGACACGCCGCGTTCTCCCACAACCAATACAAAGGGAGAACCTTTGGCGATACGCAGTGAAAAGAAAAAATAAACAACAACCATGTGATACGCAAATACCTTTAGAATTGGACCCTATTCCAGCAGGGGAAAACTTGATAAAACACGATGCCAAACATAAGAAGAAACAACGCACTGAGGATTTAATATTTTCATCTCGCAGACCGTCATTAACATTAACAAAGGGAAAAAAGAAGGTCATCAAAAAACGTAGACGAAAAAAAATTGAAAAAGTACTCGAATCACATGATGTACCATTAAAATTAAAGAATGGTACGGAAACAGATTTTGACGAAGAAGTAGAAATAGAAAAATATGTAGAGGAAGCGAAATCCGACACACAGCTTGCTTCTGTTTATAATGTATTCTTCAAGGAAATCTCAAAATACCCTCTTCTAACTGCTTCTGAAGAAAAAGATTTGTCGCGTCGCATACGGGAAGAACATGATGCTGAGGCGTTCAACCTTTTTGTCATGTCCAATTTACGTCTTGCCTTAGCGTGTGTCAGAGATGTACAAAAACGCATGGGTGGAAATACCATTCTTGACTTTATGGATTTGGCACAGGAAGCAGTATTAGGCCTGATGACAGCCGTTGAACGTTTTGACTATAAAAAAGGAACACGCTTTTCCACGTATGGCATCTACTGGATTTATCAAAAAGTGAAAAGAGCCATTGTATCTCAAAGGAAGGGCCTGTCAGTACCGGGATTCGCTGGGGAAAGCGTATTTTCCATGTCTGAATATATAAATTTGTATAAAGATGGGAAAATAGACGAGATTCCTAAAAAATATCGGAAACGAGTCCGCGATTTGACACGTTTGACAGCTAACATGATACCTTTCGGGACTCCTGATGAGGCGGAGGAAAGCGGCGAAAAAAATGTCTGTGAAGAGTTTTTTAATTCTGACAAAACGACAGGATTTAGTGGGGTTCGCCACGACATCATGGACAAATTTTTTATTGACGAATGCCATCGGCTACTTAAAAGAGAGCTCAATGATTTTGAAAGAGATATTGTTTTGATGAAATTTGGGCTTGCCCCATATAACCTTCCAGCTTCCAATCAGGAAATCGGAGATAAATACAATGTAAGCGGGGAATCAATACGTGTCACTCTTGATGGGGTTTTGAAGCGAATGAAGAAAAATCGTCGCGCGGCAAAACTAATGCGGGAATGGATAGGAGAATAAAGGATGGCGATAAATAATGAAAGATACAAGCCTTGAAGTAACCCGATGGTCGCAAACATTAAAAAGCATAACCATCCAATTTTTAGTCTTTTGGATTTTTTTAGCTCTCAGCGAATTCTTTTTATGGATTGCGGATGGTTATGCCATCATTAATGACGATATAAACTATGATGGGTTGTCTGCTATCATTTATCCAGCTTTGGGGGAAATGCTTCCCATTTCAATCCTTGCGGGGCTTTTTATAGGGTGGATGGGAACACTTATCATTCAAAAAACATACACCCACCCTTTTAACGCTTCCCAGGATAAAATCCATGAGGAACGAAGCAAAAATAACTCTCTTTTAGCTGACGGAGAGTGGGCTGTACGGGGAGCAGAAATTCAAATTGGCCCATGGCCTGACATTATTGACATAACAAAAAAAAAGGCCGCGGAAGCAGGAAAAACACTTGGATTAAATCACCCCCTCCCCCCTATTCGTATTGCTGACGCCCCCTTTCCCTATTCTTTTGAGAACAGAGGACTGTATATCCAGGGTTCTGCAGGTTCAGGAAAGTCCCAGGTTATCAAACAGATGATATACGATATCCGCAATAGGGGGGGGCGAGACAAGCTTATTATTTATGATAGAAAACCTGAATATCTGCCTATTTTCTATCGCGATGGAGATATTATTATCTGCCCCGCAGATAGACGCCATACACCATGGGATTTATTTTCGGAAGTAAAAAGCGAGATTGATTTTGGAGGTATTTTAGCCTCTCTCATTCCGGAGACAACAAGCGGAGAAAGCAACCAACGTTTTTGGGACAATTCCGCTCGGGATGTTATGTTATCTATTTTGCTTCGTCTACGAAACGAAACTCCCAATCCGTCCAATAAAGAATTGGTTGAATTTTTATTTATGCACTCAACGGAGCTAGGCGAATTGTGGAAAGAATTATCCAAGGACCAAGCCGCCGCACATTATGGAAAAACGTTAAAAGCCGCGGCTCAAGAAAGAAACATGTCCAATATTCCAACCTCTGTAATGGCCACATTATCCAGTTACATCTCTTCTTTCACACGTCCGGAAGTTGCCGAGAGAGGCTGGTTTTCAGTGAAGGACTGGATACGCTCTCCGGAAACAGAAGGGCAGGCTCTTTTTCTCGTCAACCCAGCCAAATATAGTTCGGATTACCAGTCTTTCTTTACCGTCATTATTGACCTTGCCATGCGTGAAATGCTTTCTCTCCCCAACGACATTGACAGACGTATATGGTTCTTTGTGGATGAATTTGGTTCCCTATTCAAGCTTGACTCTGTTGTCCGTCTCTTGGCGGAAGGGCGAAGCAAAGGCGCTTGTACTGTCCTTGGCACACAGGATATGGCTCAGATTCGCCAAAAATACAAGGACGATACGGAAACACTCGTCAATAACTGTAATAGTAAAGTTATTGCCAGAGTCACATCAAAAGACGAAGCTAAATATATTTCCGAAATGATAGGAGACCTTGAAGTTGAAAAAGAATCAGAAAAAACAGACTACACCTTTGATAAAGGACGGGGTTTTTCCATGTCTCTTCACGACTCCTCGGCTGGCGGAGACCGAAGAACAAAAGCCGCTGTGATGCCTGCGGAAATTTCGAACCTGCCAGACCTTACCTTTCTATGCAAATTTGGCGATAAACGATGGTTTAGAAACCTCATGGAATATTATCCATGGAACAAACATGAATTTTTTCCAGATTTTCTTGAACGGCCAGAGTCGTTTTTCGACTCAAACAGACTTATACAACAAGCCGCAAAAGCCGCACAGAGTCAAAAACGCAAATTGTCACAGCCAACACGGTCACGATATCAACCCCAATCTACCAATCCTTTTGCGTCTTCAAGATATGAAACATATTCAAAACTTTTGGGCGGTAGTTCAGAATCTGAAGATGAATAGAATATATGTACAAACACTATTTTTTTCTGATGTACCGATGGGAAATATGTCAAAAATACAATAAAAATGGATGTGGTATATGTGACACAAAAAAAAGAGAATAAAAAAAGACTTGACGAATTTCAAGGTAAAGTACAAATTCCATTATATTTATCATTGCCACTTTACGCCATCAGCATCTTTTGTATTTGTATAGGGCTTTTTGTCGTAGGCAATTACTTTTTAGGCGTTTTCGTAACTCAAAACCCGACACTACTGCCTTTTATAACAACAGTACGAAACCCATTTTCAAATCAGGCATCACTCAGCGCTATCCGATGGAAATACTATATCCCCGTTCCAATCTTTAAAAACATGCTAACGCACAGCTTGTATATGATGGGAATAGGAATCTTATGTGTATGTATAAATAAAATTGGCGTCCATCTTTATGTCCAGAAAAAGGTCAAAAAAGTTTTAACAGAAAAAAAATAAAACAAGGTGTCAGAAATATATTTCTGACACCTTGCCTCATAACTATTTTCTTAAAACATCTCCTGTTGTAAAACTATACATACACAAACAATGTTATGCAAAAGCCTCCATATCAATGATGTCGGCTTCTAAAAAATTATAAAAGCAAATAGCGTCTTGAATAAAAGGTTGTTCCCAATTTTTGTCCATCTGAACATAATCAAAAAGCATGGGAATATAAGAATAAATAGAAGGTAATAAATCGTTTCCGTCTAAAAACAAGGCTTCTGAGAGTAAATATTTTACATAGTATGTGGGATATCTGTCTTTCGAATTGCTTTCGTCCATATGTCCTACGGCTGAGCACCACAGAAAATATACAGTCCGTAAAGCTTTTTGGGTTTTTTGTAAAACAGGAAAAGGAACAGTGTCAAGAAATCGCCCAAAGAGTCCCTGAACCCCCCCGTATTCTGTCGGAGGTTCAAAAGCACATGCACATAATTTCTCCAAAAAAACATTATCTACTTTTTTCCCATCATCTCCCATTAGAATATTTCTTGCGCCATTACTCACCATATCCAGTGACTCCCTTCATCTGTCTATATTTTTAGAAGAATAGTTCCTCCTTCTTTCTATGAACATACGACAAGGAAAACCACTTGGTAAAAAACTTATTCCTATTTTTAATATTGCTGTTCCTCATTAAGGATAAAATACCATACCACAAGATGAAACAGAAGTAGCCAAAAAGACACTCTTTTTAAAATGAGGTTTGTTAAAGGACAAGACATTGACTTATAATGGAAATAACAAACATAAAATATCAAAGTGGTTTATAAAAACTTTTAGGAGCGAATTGCATTGAATACGCAAACGCAAGAGATAAAAAAGGGGACCCTTTTAGAAACAGCATTTTTTATATATAAAATAGTTGCCCAGGAACAGAGAGCCGGGCAAATGGAAATGATACGCCAGTTATGTACCACCTGTGAACTAGCGTGGATGAAAAACGCTCAAGATGCGACATCTTTACAGGTGCACGAACGGCCAGTAGAAGTACAGCTGGGAGAAATCCCTACTGGTACGGGGAAAAGTCTGGCCGTTCTTGTCACTGCTCTGGCGGCCTGGTTGCAATGGGGGGCAAAATCTGTTTTTGCCACTCATACCCACGTACTTCAAGACCAAATTCTCTCAAAGGACATTCCAGAACTTAAGAGAAAATTATCACCCATAATAGACCTGACGCAATGGAAAAGCACTCTTGTAAAGAGTTTAGAGAATCATCCATGCAGATTACGCGTCAAACAACTTCTTGCGTTAGCGGAAAACTCGCAAAATCATGTGTTGCTTGTAAACTCCACAAGGGGTGGCAAAACGCTCATGGCCTCACGACTCAAAGAAATTGACGTTAACATGAGAGAGAGTACCTTTGAAATGAGTGCTGATGATTATACCTTTTCGTGTATAAGAGCGTCGAAGCAAGCATGTTTAGGACATGAATGCCCATATCAAAGGGCCTGCCCATACTATGTATCCATACGGGTAAAAGCTCCCTTTATCATTACCAATCATGCGTTTTTATTGGAAATATTCAAGCATCAAACCGAAGTACAGGAAGAAAACCATGGAGAATCCGTTTCTCCTTTCTTATCTGCAGACTTTTATTTTATTGACGAAGCCCATCACCTTATGGGGTATCGAACGCTCGGTAAAACAGTGGCGTCTATTTCAAAAAATGGAGCAGACGTTCTTACATCTTTTGTTGCTCCGTCAAATGATGCAATGTTATTTCAGTCTCAAAAAAAAGTGAGAAAGCGTTTCCAAAAATGGTATAAAGGCGCATTAGAATCTCTTGAACACCATAAAACCATTCAAAGCCCCGATATTATTTTTAATGACTGGGAAAATTTAATGTCTGGGAAACACTCGCTTCTCAAGAAAGAAATTGAACAGGGATTATGCGAAGCTCGTTTTTTACAGCAAAAAATAATGGAATTTCAATATCTTGCAGACACTATGCGTCAGCAAGGGGAACCCATTGTTGTTACTAATAATGGGAGTGATATTCGAGCTTTTATAAGTGAGGAAAACAATTTACTTAAGGATTTTAACACACATATCCCTTTTTTAAAGGGCCTTTTTTGTTTTTCGGGAACGCTCTTTATTAACGGTAACGAAGAAATATTTTCGGTAGAAACGGGAATAACGCCAACGCGTCCTTCCTTTAAGGTTCTAACTCCATTTTCCTACGACGCTATACGAATATGGGTTCCTGAACAAGAACCATTAGGGAAACATGCGCGTTCACACACACAAAAAAATACATGGCACATGAATACCTCATCTGATTTGTTTTTTCTTTCAAAACAACAAGAAAAAGAGGAAAGAGAGGAAGAACACAAAACCTTTGTCGACGCTTTTTGTTGTGCGTATATTCCTCCCTTTATCAAAGAAAACCTCGGCGGTGTACTTATCTTGTCTACGTCTTTACGCCGTATGGATGAGATTACCACTATTCTGCGAGCTAAATTTGAAGAGGAGGGAATTGATAGGTGGAGAGTTCTGAAACAAGGTGAAGCTTCCAAAAAATCAACGGTACGTAAATTCGCAAAAGCGCCAATATCAACTGTCCTTGTTGGGAGTGCCTCGTTTAGGGAAGGATTCGACGTTCCAGGAGATGGCCTGACATGGGTTATTATTGACCGCCTGCCATTTTCAGTTCCTGGTAGTGAACAGGCTCAAAACGCTGAAAAACTTGCTGATTGGGGACTTATCGACAATTCCTTTGCTCACGGGCTCTCAATGATGAAACTTCATTTGGAGCAAAGTGCGGGCCGGCTTGTACGCAGTTCCTATGATTGGGGGGCTATTTCTATCCTTGACTCCCGGGTTTTAACAAAAAAAGACTGGCAATGCCATACTGCGCTTCCAGTTTCACCAGAAAAATGGAATACCGATTTACCAGAAGTTGATGCCTGGGTAGAGAGTATGAAATCTTTACGCCACCATGCCCAAGCAAAAAAAATGGCGGAGCAAGAGAAAAATAACATACAGAATATGACTATATACTCAGACATTTTTGATACAATGCAACACGAGCTTATTTCATAGGAAAATCAACTCTTGGAGACGATTCGCAAAGGCCATAATTTCTTTTTTACGTCTCACAAGTCCTGGATATTTTAAAAACATGTCAAGTGTGATAGGAGACATGGAGAGCATTAAGTCAGTCATATCTGGAATAGGGGGGAAAACATCTGTCATGGTATAGCCAGTATCTTCAAACATTTGAGCTAACGCATGCATCAGTTCTTTGTTTTTCCCTGTCTTTTCTTTAATATTGACTCCCCACGGAATAAATACGATGTTCTCACGTAACAGCGTGTAATTGGACATGTTGGCCAGCGACTGGGTTCGTGAAACAGCGCCTCGTATAGACGCCTTGTCATTGGAAAAAGGGATGAGATGTTTTGTGCTTTGAGCTGAACACGCCTTCTCCAATGCTGTTGGTCGAGGCCCTGTATCAAAAACAATGACATCATAATGCCCTTTTGTTTCCCATGTATGTACAGCTTCTTCAACAGACTTTTTTGTTACGGTATCAACACCATGTCGCTCCGCGTACATATCCCCAGGGACAACATCAAGAAGTGAGTTCAAAGGAAGGCACTTTTCTTTTGACACGCCATAGGGATGCGAAAAAAAATCTCTTACAAGGTCGTTGTCATGCATAATTTTCTGTGCCGAATCTATACGCCATGAGAGTCCGCATTGTGGGTCAAGGTCGAAAAGGAGGGTCTTATATCCATAAAACGATGATGTAATGGCTGTAAATAAAGCCAAGGCTGTCTTGCCAATCCCCCCTTTATTTGTTCCGCAATCTATAATCTTCATAAAATATCGTATCTCCCTTCCTTAACACATGTCTTAGATAGTGTATGAGAACGACCTAAGCCCAAACAAAAAGAGCGGGGTTGTTTGTCCTTCATGTAAAAAGGTATTCTTGATATGTCAAGTTCCAAAAGGAAACATATCAGAACGTGGAAAGGGGCTTTTGAACGTTGGAAACAAAAAAAATACAAACATGGCTCATAAATAAGGACAGAACAATAAAACTGGGAGTGATTGGGACCCCCGAACAAGCACAATATATACAGCAAACACTGCTTGCGTCTCTTCCATATACTATTTCTCGTGACAGCATAGAGGTCATCGCACCGACGATACAGGAGGTTTCTGCCGAGCATCTCATAGAAGGGGCATCCCGATTAGAGCAAAAACAGGGGCAACGTGTTTTATGGCTTGTTTGTTCTATTGCAAATATTCCGTCCACATTGATTTGGCCTCTTCGACTTGTTTTCATTTCCGATTATGTTACGGATGAAGACTTGCGCTCATTACCAGCGCAATTCGTTCCTGTATCCATTTCAATAGCTGATTTATGCGCAACATTGGAAAAGGAAATCAAAGAAATCAACGCTATACATGTAGCGGCGATGGAAGTGGCAAAAATACAACACGAACGGGCTAAAATTGAACAACAGACAAAAGATTTCGAAAAAAAAGAAGAGACACAAGAAACATGTATTGCCTCCACGGTCAAAAAAGCACTGGTTCCATACATTGCAAAATTATGGTTCTACCGAATTATATCTCTATTTTTGCTTTGTATTGTTACCCTATGCTCTTTTTCGTTGCTGACAGCTATCCAATATCCGCAACACACAAAAGTCCTCTTAGAAAAATGCCAAGGATACATTCCATGGATACAGACTGTAACGGTAGAAAAAACTATTCCACAAGAAGAACAAGAAAGGCAAGAAGATACGAGTATTCCAAAGGAACACATTTCCACATTGCACCAAGGTGAAAATCAGCCAAGTACATCAAACGCAGATTTTACACACGAACAAAGCGTACACGAAAGAGAGGACAACTAATGCTTAACACTATGTTTATAGATTTTCAAGATGACCCATGTGGACGTATTGCCATTGGACTTGTCTATTCAGGATGTAAGCGGGCCATGAACGGACATCCCTGTGTCAACTGCCAGAATCCTCATTTATGGTATCCGTCTTTGTCTCAGGATAAAGACCCAAGAAAAGAAGAACTTTATAACATTACGTACGAGGGCGGGGGCAAAATGATAGATTCCATCGTCATTTTCGGCGGAGAACCTTTCGACCAACATCCCGAGGAAATCCTTCGCGACATTAAGCATATTGAGACACACCTCCGCGGCACAGATGTGGTCGTATATACGGGATACAAAACAATAGAAGAAGCAACGCTCGCGTGGAGGCTGGAACAGCAAGAAGAAGCCGCTCCGTGGGACCATCCCCTTCTTGCCAGGGCTGACTGGATAAAAATGGGAGAGTATGATGAAAACATTCCTCCCCTGCCAGGAAGTCGGCTCGCGTCAGGAAACCAGAAAATGTTTCGAGTAATAAAATCGGAGACAACTGTGCCACATTTACAAGAAGTTTCTTTCTAAAAGGGGAGAATCAAAAATGGAAAATATGTTAAGATATTACGCATCTCTCTATGAGGAACTACCTACGTTCCAATCCTTTGCGTGTATCAATGCCATATCCGGAGAATCTGGTTTTCTTTTTCGTTCACAAGAAGATTTTCCGACGCGTCTTAAGGCAATGAAAAACTGGAAAATACATATCGAAATGAAATTGGGCGACATGACCATTGTCATAGTTCAACCTCAAGAATATAAAGGGCTTGTAGAGAGTTTTTCAGAAATTGCCGGTTTCTCAGAAAACACAAAAATACTGGGATTGCACATGAATATCACAGACTCAAAACGGGGAAAAGTTTTAACTCTTCCCCGCCTTACGTCCTTGGCGTCAACCTCGCTCATTCCTCAAAACGTACAGGAGTGGTATCCCTTTACACTTGCCATTGTTGACTTTTGTAATAAACTTCTCAAAGATTGCCATTACCATACAGATGGAACCATGTCGTACATACTGAATAAGAACGTGAAGGACGCATGGAATACGTTATATGCGCAAACATATGTACTGTGGGATATCGGACGTTTCCTTGAAGTAACATGGAAAGACAGTCCATTAGAAGGAGCGTTGCCACAACAACCTGACATGGATAAACTCGCATGTTTAGAAAGAAAAATGGCACACCCAAAATACGATACTCATGGGACAGACAATCCTCTCTCTATATCTCGTTTGACTTTATATTCTTAAGTAAACGAAAGAGGCTTGTGACAATATCACAGCCTCTTTCGTTTTTACCATCGACATTGTTCAGGGGGCCACCCACTTCAAAAAACGCAGGGGTTAAGTGGCGGGTAGTAAATTGACTATTGATATAACAAAAACAGAGCTTCAGAAAAACTTTGACGTTGTCGTAATGACATATCTATATTTCTTTCAAACTCTTGTGTGTGATTACTTCCCAACCTGGAAAGGAGCATGATTTTTCGCGCATGCAACGAGCGAAGACGCTCCCAATTTCCTTCCGCTTGAGTTCTCAAGTGTACAACCTGAGACATCAATTCCGCTATTTGTTTGAGTCCTGTATCTGTGGCTGTAAACTTTTGCCCTTTTAAAAGAGACTGTATTTTATCAAGGTTGGCGGCAGTCTGTGTTTCTTGCATTTGCTTTTCATACAGACCTTGCAATGCTGTTGCTTGAGCGGCCATGGCATTTTTTTTCCCCATGTCTACCATATCCAAAAACATTTTTTTATTTTTGGCTATTTCTTTTTCTTCCTTATCGTCACATTGTTCATTTTCTCCGCGTATATCTCCTTTTCCCGTGACTTTGGTTTGGTTATAGTATGCCGCGACCATGTCTCGTTGGGTTGCGGGGAAATCCATATCAGTTAAATATGGATAT
>Ga0265294_10009029_pt1 | contig 11542 bp, 12 predicted proteins | sample MunlanPumphouse3_FD_192504 | JGI IMG/M metagenome (GOLD analysis project Ga0265294, IMG submission 192504) | Groundwater microbial communities from a municipal landfill in Southern Ontario, Canada - Pumphouse #3 | ecosystem: Environmental > Aquatic > Deep subsurface > Groundwater | place...
CCGTCTGGGATGGGACGCGCTTGATATCATCCTGGTGACCGGCGACAGCTACATTGACAGCCCGCATGTGGGGGTGTCGGTTATCGGCAAAGTACTGCTGAAGGCAGGATACCGGGTGGGCATCATTGCACAGCCCCAAATGGATTCGGATACCGATATCGGCAGACTCGGTGAGCCCCGTTTATTCTGGGGAATTTCCGGCGGCTGTGTCGATTCCATGGTGTCCAATTACACGGCGCTGAAAAAATGGAGAAAATCAGATGATTTCACGCCGGGCGGAGTCAATAACCGACGCCCCGACCGTGCCGTCATCGCATATTCGAACCTGATCCGGCGCTGTTTCAAGTCCACCTGCCCCATTGTCCTTGGCGGAATTGAGGCCAGCTTAAGACGCATCGCCCATTATGATTTCTGGTCAGACAGCATCCGCCGGTCCATCCTGTTCGACGCAAAAGCCGATGTGCTGGTCTATGGAATGGCCGAACGCAGCATCGTTGAGCTGGCTGAGCACCTGAAACTGAAAAAGGACATCCGTGATATCCGGGGTCTGTGTTATATCTCAAAAGAAAAACGGTCCGGGTATCTCGAATTATCTTCTTATACCGCGGTAGCCGCTGATAAAAAGGCCTTTACGGACATGTTTCATGCGTTTTACCAAAACGGTGATCCAGTAACTGCAACCGGTTTATGCCAGCAGCAGGATACCCGGTACCTGATACAGAATCCGCCGCAGCCTTACCCGGCTCAACACGAGCTCGATGAAATCTACGATCTGGAGTTTGAAAGAAATCATCACCCCTTCTATCAGAAAATGGGAGATGTCAGAGCCCTTGAGACCATCCGGTTTTCCATCAGCACCCACCGGGGCTGCTACGGCGAATGCAATTTCTGCGCGATCGCCGTGCATGAAGGCCGCACGATCCGATGGCGAAGCGAAGACTCCATCGCCCGGGAAGCTCAGCGCCTGTCTCAGCACCCGGATTTTAAAGGCATCATTCAGGATGCAGGCGGCCCTACCGCAAACATGTATGGCTTTGAATGCCCCAAAAAACTGAAACATGGCAGCTGCCGGCAGAAACGCTGCCTGTTCCCGGAGATCTGTCCGCAGCTGCCGGTCGACCACCGCCCTCAGATCCGGCTGCTCAAGCGCCTCCGTCAGATAAGCGGCATCAAAAAGGTATTTGTATCCTCCGGCATCCGCTATGACCTGATTCTGGCCGATACCGCCAGCGGCGAAAAGTATCTGAAGCAGATCATCGATCACCACGTATCCGGCCAGATGAAAGTGGCCCCGGAACACAGCGAAGACCCTGTTCTGAAGGCCATGGGAAAACCCGGCACCGCGTCGCTGGTCAAATTTAAAGACCTGTTCTATCATCTGACCCGTGCCGCCGGCAAAAAGCAGTTTCTGACCTACTACCTGATTGCCGCACATCCCGGATGCCGGGAGCAGGATATGAAAAAGCTCAACGCATTCGCTGTCCACACGCTTAAAATTCATCCCGAACAGATCCAGATTTTCACCCCCACGCCGTCCACCTATTCAAGCCTGATGTATTACACGGAGCGTGACCCGTTTACCGGCGCTCCCGTGTATGTGGAAAAAAACCCCCGCCGGAAGGAACAGCAGAAACGCATCATGTTCGAAAATAAAGGGGCACGGGAACGATGACGGTCTCTGCCACTGCCCTTCTTTCCTGTTGATATGCCTGATAAGTCTTGACGCCGTATTTACAGCTGTCGTATCCTTTTAGCAGATGCATTCCAAAATCATTTCATCCGGCCACCCCGCCGGTCCGATTTATATGACACCACAGACCGTTACCCTATGCGCAAAATTTTCAAGGAGGATTCTGCCATGATTTCAAAGGATCGACGTCAAGTCTACAAAGGGGAGCGGCGCGTTGTCCCTCCCTGCAAGCCGATCGGAATTGATATGGAAACAGTGGAAGCCAAATTCAGTCATCTGGAGCATGATGTAAAACTCATATTTTTTACCCGTGAAGCCTCGATCACTCTTTGCCAGCAGGCCAGGAGCCTGTTTAAATGCGTGGCAGCGGTTACCGCTAAAATTGGTTATGAAGAGTATAATTTCGCCATAAATAAGGAAAAAGCCCTGGAATACGGAATTTTTGGAATACCGGCGCTGGTCATGATAGGGGAAAAGGACTACGGGATCCGTTATTATGGATGCCCGACCGGGTTGGAGGTCGCCAATTTTCTGGAAAATATTGTATTTGTCTCCCGGGGCAGATCAGGCCTGCCGCAGGAGATTATCGATAAAATTCAATCCCTTGACCATGACACTCACCTGAAAGTGTTTTTATCCGACGTATGTCCCTATTCACTTGTGATAGCCAAACTGGCCCTGAGACTGGCAATCGCATGTGACAGGCTCAGTGTGGATATCATTGATGCCACAGAGTTCATGGAAATCGCAGAGGAGTATAACGTCCGCGGGATACCGATGACCGTGGTGAATGAAACAAAATCTTTTTACGGCGCACTGGCTGCGGAAGAATATGTCAATAAAATTCTGGAATACAGCGCGGAAGCATTGTTGAAGGATTAAGGGAGAAAAACGGCTTTTTTCAAGGCCATCAAATTTCAAGTTGAAAAACCTGTTAATAACGATATAGTAAGCAAGCGTTTTTGAACAGGCCCTTATTCCAGGTTGTCAGTTTTGTTTCCAACCCTTCACCGGCAACCTTTCTGATACCCATTTTAAAAAGACGGATTTCCATGAAAGTTAAAAATATACTCGATTCAACTGCCATATCGTTCAGCTTTGAATTTTTCCCTCCAAAGACAGAGCCCGGATGGGGAAAACTGTTTCAAACCATTTCCAATCTGATACCGCTCAAGCCCTCCTATGTCAGCGTTACCTATGGCGCAGGGGGATCAACCCGGGAACGAACTCATAACCTGGTCATCCGCATCCATGAAGAAACGGATTTAACCGTGGTCTCACACCTGACCTGTACGGGGTCCACAAAAAGCGAAATCCGTTCCATCCTCGATACGTATTCCGAACATGGGATCAAAAACATTCTGGCCTTGAAGGGAGACCCGCCGGAAGGGGGGATTGCCGTTCCTGCCGCTGATGGATTTGGCCATGCGGCTGATCTGGTATCCTTTATCAAGGCGCATTATCCGAACATGGGAATTGGTGTGGCCGGATTTCCCGAGGGGCATCCCGCCACGCCGAACCGCCTGAAAGAAATCGAATATCTCAAGGCAAAAATTGATGCCGGCGCTGACTATATTGTCACGCAACTGTTTTTTGATAACCGGGACTTTTACGATTTCTGCGAACGATGTGAACTGGCGGGAATTCATGTTCCCATTATTGCCGGCATCATGCCGATTTTATCCCGAAGGGGAATGGCCAGAATGGCGGAGCTTGCCGCCGGCACCCGTTTTCCAGCCCCATTTTTAAAGGCGCTGTCACGGGCTCAAACCGATGATTATGTGGAAAAAGTCGGTATTCACTGGGCAACGGAACAGGTCCGTGATCTCATCGACAACAATGTACGGGGAATCCATTTTTATACGCTTAACACCGCCAGAGCCACGCTGAAGATTTATGAAGCGCTCGGGGTCAGGGACTCTGAACAACTGGCAAGCTGAACCGGACGGACCAGTCAGGCGGGTACCTGAAGGGTGGGCAACCGGAAAAGCACCCTCTGAACGTTATATCTGTTTATATGGAATGCCTATCAGATTATGTTTGACAATTACTTCCGTCATTGCTAATGATAAACAAATTTAAAACAGGTTTGAATATGAAAACAGATACAGCCATTATCAACATAATTAGCATTATCAGCATTTTCGTGGCCGGCATCATTATCGGCTGCGAAAATGGGGTATGATAATGGCGTAACATCAAACAGATAAAATTCAAAATCCGTTATCAGCCTCAAGGGCCGGTAACGGATTTTTTTTTATTCAACCACCACATTCATAAGAAAAGGAGAATTGAATCATGCCGGAAGAAATTTTACAGATCGCAATGAGGGTCCGCGAATTACGTGAAATAGCCGGTCTGTCCATTGCAAGCCTGGCCGAGGAGTTTGATATACCCGTGGAACGGTATAAAGCGTATGAGTCCGGCACAGCAGATATACCCGTCAGCTTTTTACATAAAATCTCAGGCAAATTCAATATCGATATAACGACCCTGTTAACAGGAAAAAATCCCAAGCTTCATATTTATTCTCTGGTCCGTAAAAATCAGGGCCTCAGTGTTGAACGCAGGGAACAGTACAAATACCAGAGTCTGGGGTACAATTTCATCCGTAGAAAGGCTGATCCGTTTCTGGTTACCGTTGAGCCCAAAGCCGAAGATTCCCCTATCCATTTCAATGCCCACCCCGGGCAGGAATTTCAGTATATGATCAAAGGACAAATGAAAATTGTGATCGATAAGCACGAATTGATCCTGAATGAAGGCGATTCACTGTTTTTTGACGCAACTTATCGCCATGGCATGAAGGCATTGGGAAATTCACCGGCTCATTTTTTGGCCATCATTCTATAGACCCGCGCCAAAACCATAATGAGGGAACATATGATCAAACAATATTTATCAAAAACAGATTTCAAATCCTATGAAGATTTTTACCAGAATTTCAGCATAAATATTCCTGATAATTTTAACTTTGCATATGATGTGGTAGACCGGATCGCTGAACAGCACCCGGAAAAACGCGCCATTGTCTGGTGCAACGACAGGGGGGAAGAAAAACAAATTACGTTTGAGGCATTGAGAATCCATGTCAACAAAACCGCCAATACCTTTCAATCGCTTGGCATCCGCAAAGGCGATCCGGTCATGCTCGTTCTCAAACGCCGGTATGAATTCTGGTACTGCCTGCTGGCGCTTCACAAACTCGGCGCTATCGGAATTCCCGCTACGCACCTGCTGACCGCAAAGGATATCTCCTACCGAAGCAATGCCGCGGATATCAAAATGATCGTTACGGTCAATGAAGATACCATTTGCCGGGAGATCGAGGCAGCGGAATCCAAATCCCCTGCACTGAAACTCAAAGCCGTTATCGGTAAAAACCGTGAGGGGTGGATCAATTTCAGCAGCCAGATGGAAACCGCCCCCGACGAATTTGCGCGGCCCACAGGCGATCAGGCGACCCAGAACCAGGATATATCGCTGCTTTACTTTACCTCCGGAACCACCGGCATGCCTAAAATGGTTCAACACAATTTCACCTACCCCCTGGGCCACATCGTTACGGCTGGATACTGGCAGAATGTTCAGAAAGACGGGCTGCATCTGACCGTCGCCGATACGGGCTGGGCAAAAGCCGTCTGGGGAAAAATATATGGCCAGTGGCTCTGCGGGAGTGCGGTATTTGTCTATGATTTCTGTAAATTCAAGCCCGCAAAACTCCTTGAAGTCATCGACAGATACGGGGTCACCACGTTTTGTGCGCCACCGACCATATACCGTTTTTTTATCAAGGAAGATCTGTCCCGGTTTAAATTCGAAAAACTCAGTTATTGCGTCATTGCCGGAGAACCTTTAAATCCTGAGGTCTATCACCAATGGCTGAAAGCCACCGGAATCAGGATGATGGAGGGCTATGGCCAGACCGAGCTGACGGTAGCCATAGGCAATTTTCCCTGGATGACCCCGAAACCCGGGTCCATGGGCAAACCCTCACCGGGGTATGAGATTGACCTTGTCGATGACAACGGAGAATCGTGCCCCGTGGGCGAGGAGGGGCAGATTGTGGTCCATACCCGCCGGCACGGGCCCGTGGGAATGTTTGACGGCTATTACCGCGACCGGGAATTGACCCGAAAGGTCTGGCATGATGATATCTATTATACCGGCGATAACGCATGGCGAGATGAAGACGGTTATTTCTGGTTTATAGGCCGTGCCGATGATGTCATTAAAAGCTCGGGATACCGCATCGGTCCTTTTGAAGTTGAAAGCGCGCTTCTGGAACATCCCGCAGTACTTGAATGCGCCATCACGGCAGTTCCGGATCCGATACGGGGACAGATTGTCAAAGCGACCGTGGTGCTGACCAAAGCCTATCATCCGTGTGATGAACTCATCCACGAGCTCCAGGAACATGTCAAACGGGTAACGGCCCCATATAAATATCCCCGGACTATCGAATTTGTTGATGAACTTCCCAAAACCATCAGCGGTAAAATCCGTCGGGTTGAAATCAGGGGAAAAGACAGCCTGGTGTAATCGACGAGATACCCCTTCCGATGGAGCGGCGGGACTGACACGACCATTCAGCCCCGCCGCTCCGGTTCAGGCATCCCCCGGATCGTGCTGGAGAAGCCGGCAATGGGCGGAACGAAGCCCGCGACAATATGGCCGACGTTACGATCGAGTCCAAAATTATCATCCCTCAATGCCGGAGCCGGTTTTTATCATGACCGGATCCGAATCCATCCATGCCGGAAACTTGTTCCGATAATCCCGAAGCTTTTCATATGACAATGCCGCCGTGTGGATGCACTCACTGTATGAGTGCTGAAAAACAGTTTCACCGAAATAGTCCATGATGCATGAATCGCCACTGTGAGCCAGACCTTTGCCATCAACCCCCACCCGGTTTACGCCGATGACATAGCACTGATTTTCAATGGCTCTTGCCGTCAGCAGCGTGTTCCAGTGAAACGAGCGTTTTCCCGGCCAGTTTGCGACAAATACTGCAATATCATATGCGTTTTCAATGTTTCTGATCCAGCACGGAAATCTCAGGTCGTAGCAGATAAACGGACGGATTTTCCAGCCCGACAGATCAACGGTAAGGTGGCGGCTGCCGGCGCTGTAATAATCGTGTTCTCTGCCCATGCGAAACAGATGCCGTTTGTCGTATGTCAGAAATGTGCCGTCCGGCCTGGCCCAGATCAACCGGTTCAGATACGAACCGTTTTCCTTCAACATGACACTTCCGGCAATATCCGCACCGGTCCTGCGGGACATATCCAGAAGCCAGCGAACCGCCGGTCCGTTCATGTCCTCTGCCAGCTTTTCCACATTTGTACTGAACGCGGTTGAAAACATCTCCGGTAAGATAATCAGCTGCGTATCCTCCTGGATCGAATCTATTTTCCGGGTCAATATCGACAGATTGGATTCCACATCTTCCCAGATCAGCTCTGTCTGAACCAATGTAACCTTCAAATCACGCATATATTTTTCCCTGTCTACTCATCAGTCGAACTCCATGGATCAACTCAATACCCATTTCAATTGCAGACATCGTCAAATCCGTTGAGCCGAAAAATACAATCATCCATTCAGCAATCAGGGCCTCGGTAAATATCCAGTTTACCTGAAATCAGCGGTCCTGTGTCTGCAACCCCTAAACGACACGTCTGCCCTACCCGTTTGTTTCCGGACTGGAAACGCTCATCAGTGCCTATCTTATAAAAGTTAAAATCCCGGATAGACACCCGTTGACGGGGTCTGTAAAACAACCCGGTTATTTTACTCATAAAACCGCAGCCGTTACAACTGAAAATCAAGCTCACCCAAGCCCCGCGGCAATAAGATGCGGGAACACCATAGCTGAATATATGGCCGCAGTTATGATCAGGCCCGGATGAGGCTATCAGGTGTGAAATCGGGGATTCTGAAATTTACATAAAAAATGGCCCCTGCTTCTCACATACTGTGTGACGGGAGAAACAGAGGCCCTTTTCGTGGAGGATGGAACGCAAAAACAGTTGCATTCAGGATTCTAAGACCAATTCAGACGCCTTGGACGTGGCCGCTGCTTTTACCGGTTCAATCCAGGGTTTACCGACGGGCACAACAATGCCAAAATCGGCAAGAATGACATGCGCCATGACATACCATGCCAGAGCCGCGCATACGATCAGATCCCATGCCGCCACTTTGGTCATTGCCGGATAGCCGAAATGGCCCAGATCCAGCAGAATGAAGCCGGCCAGCAATGTCGCAAACGTCCATGCCAGAGCGCTGTTGGTTCTCATGGAACCGACAAACATGATAGCGGTGTAGAATGTCCACACGACAAGAAAACAGCCCACATCAGTTCCACTGGCCTTGTAAATGCCAAAATGGTTTAAAAGAAAAATAACGCCCAGGCAGATCCAGAACGCGCCGTATGAGGTAAAAGCGCTGAAACCGAATGCGTTGCCTGTCTTCTGTTCCAGAAAACCGGCGATCATCTGGGCCAGGCCACCGTAGATCAGACCGCAGGCTATAACTGGGCCTACACCACACCACCCCAGATTGTGAAACTGCAGAATCATGGTGGTTAACGCGAACCCTCCCAAACCGACTGCCGCCGGATTTACTAATTTTTGTTCAGCCATAATGTCCTCCTTTTGTAGTTTAAGTTACCTCGTGTCCGAACCAAACCTGTCAAGGCTCTCCGAATACGCCAGGTTTAAATTGCAATCCTCGGGACGCACACCGTATCGAGGATAAAATTTTTGTCTGATTTGCATTCGGGAAATGCTATCGGATTTTTGTTCCGGCATTTCTTATTCTCTCCGAAAAGAGAACTTGCACGATTTCAAACAAAACAAAAGACGGCCCTGTTTTTTCTCTGCTGTACGATGTACCAGTGGATTTTGAATCCACCTGAAATCTCACCAGAAAAGGTGGATCATTTACGGATTCTGCGTGAAATGAATTATTTTGATTTGTATAATTGAATTTCAATCGATGAAGTAAATTCATTTTATTACATCCAATGTGTTTGTCAATACATATTTCTCAGTAAAATGAACGTCCATCTATTGAAATTATTCCCGGCATAATGTAGAGGGGAAGGGAGGCTATCGCTGGCCAACCACGCTGTCGGTCATGACATATGGCCCGGCTGTGAAGCAACACGCACATTCAGTATGGAGAAGCCCATTGAAACACCTGTTCAAAATCATAGTGATTCTGACGATTCTGATCATATCCGGCTTTCACCAGGGACGGGCCGAATCCGAAAATCCCCGGGTAAGGTTAGAAACCCGTCTCGGTCATATTCTTCTGGAACTCGATTCAAAGGCGGCCCCTGCCACTGTCAGCAATTTTCTTTTCTATGTTCGAAGCGGATTTTATGACGATACGATTTTCCACCGGGTAATCCCCCGCTTCATGATCCAGGGGGGCGGCTTTGATGCAACTTTAGCCAAAAGGGATACGGATCATCCCATTTTAAACGAGGCGGACAACGGGCTGAAAAATCTGCGCGGAACCATCGCGATGGCACGCACAACAGCTCCTCATTCGGCCACATCACAGTTTTTTATCAACACCGTGGACAATGATTACCTGAATTTCAAGGCAAAAAACCGCCGGGGATGGGGGTACTGCGTATTCGGCAGAGTCATCGATGGCATGGACACGGTCAATGCCATTGAAGGCGTCCCCACCACATCAAAGGGGGGGCTCCCGAATGTACCGTCCACGCCGGTCACTATCAACAAAGCCGTCATCATCCAGGAATAACGACTCAACAGCCCATGGACATCATAACATTAACCGACATTCACGGATATGCACCGGGCATCGACCGGATATCCGATCAACTGGCCGCTGCCGATCTGGTCGTCCTGGCCGGAGATATTACCCAATTTGGCGGAACGTCGGCGGCAAAACGCATCATCCACCACATCCGGAAGCACACGCCCCGTATACTGGCTGTTTCAGGTAACTGTGATTATCCGGAAGTCGAAGCCTGGCTGAACGAGGAGGGCCTGAGTCTTCATTGCCAATGCAAACGGGTACACGGAATTCAGTTTACCGGCATTGGCGGCTCTTTGCCCTGTCCCGGACTGACACCCAATGAAATGACCGAGAATCAATTCAAACGCTGTTCAGAGCAACTGGCCTCCGGGCTTTCAGTTACCGAACCGCATATTCTGGTCACGCATCAGCCGCCGTTTCAAACCATGAACGACACGACAACAGACGGCAATCATGTCGGCAGCCAATCCATCAGACAATTGATTGAAGATGTCAAACCGATGATGTGCATTACGGGCCATATCCATGAAGGCGCCGGCATCGATACGATTGGATCCACCCGGGTCTTTAACCCGGGACCATTTTTCGGGGGGTACTACGGCTGCATAACGATCGGACGACAAATCGAATCCATGGAGATTCGCTCGTATTCAAGCTAAGACATGATTTTTATTGAATAAGTGCCCTGCGGACGGCTTGAGGAGCGTTATCCGCTGGCGGGGCACTTCGGTTGAGACAAAATGTAAAAAAACAATTCCGGCTTGCCGGGGCAAGGATACCATAGATCATGGAACTGCAGGACATTAAAAAAACGGATCGTCTTGAAAAACAAATTCAATTTATCATTGAAATTGACAAATTAAAAGCCATTCGCCGACAGACCCTTCTGATGAATCGGTCCCGGCAGGAAAATGATGCGGAACATTCATGGCATATTGCCGTCATGGCAGTTCTGCTTTCCGAATATACCGGCAAGCAGCAGCTCAACCTGCTTCGTGTTATTCAGATGCTGCTCATTCATGACCTGGTTGAAATCGATGCCGGAGATACCTTCTGCTATGATGAAACCGCCGCCCTGGGCAAGGCCGAACGCGAACGCATCGCAGCGGATCGTATTTTCAACATACTGCCCGTTGACCAGGCAACCCTGTTCCGGGAACTCTGGGATGAATTTGAAAGCAGACAAACCCCTGAAGCCTGTTTTGCTTCGGCTATCGACCGGCTTCAGCCAGTTCTGCACAACTACAACACCGAAGGGGAAACCTGGAAAAAAAACGGGATAACCCGCACCCAGGTCGTATCCCGGAACCTTCCCCTGAAAGACACAGCGCCGGAACTATGGAACTATTTTACCCATATTATGGATAATGCGGTGAACAAAGGACTCTTGAAGGACTGAGGCCTTATATGTGTTTTATGCATCAGGGCCGCAGGTGGGCTGGGCGGTGGATTACTGCTGGCAAAATTTTTCTCATTGCAGGGTATGCCTTTTAAAACTCCCATATTATGCGCATCTGCTCCGGTAGGGTTCAATACACGGGTCTTCTCCTCCAGAACACGACTGGATGTTGAATTTGCCGCAAGCCTGGTTTTGATATCCGCGGCATCGGCTCTGCTATACATTCCTTTGCGCATCTCAATCTTACCCTGAAAAAAATTCAATAAGTTATGCCTTACTTTGATTTTTCATAACAGGTGTGCTTTTATACCAAAAGATAACCTTAATTATGAAGGAGGTCCTTCCTGATCATGAACATTCTGAAAAAGCTGTCCCTCCTTTGTCTCAGTACATCTTTTATCTGGGGGTGTGCGTCCGGCTCAACCATCACCCCGTCCAGATCATATGCCATCAGTTATAAGGGCAAGGCCAGACAATTTACCGAAAAATAATCAACAAAACTAAAGAGAAATCAAAGAGGGATAACATGAAAATCAGTACAGTTAAACAAATGAGAAATCTGGACAGAAACGCCATTGAGATATTCGGCATAAAAGATGAACTGCTGATGGAAAACGCGGGATTGGCATCCTGTACCGTGATGCTGACAG
>Ga0265294_10009031_pt1 | contig 11542 bp, 11 predicted proteins | sample MunlanPumphouse3_FD_192504 | JGI IMG/M metagenome (GOLD analysis project Ga0265294, IMG submission 192504) | Groundwater microbial communities from a municipal landfill in Southern Ontario, Canada - Pumphouse #3 | ecosystem: Environmental > Aquatic > Deep subsurface > Groundwater | place...
GCTACCACACCGAGCACAAGTGCCGGAACAATCGCTAGAAATAGACAGATGACGAGGATCTTCGTTCCGACCTTCATGTCAGAAAAAAACGTGAACATGGTATACCTGGCTCCGCTCGCTCCAATGTGCTGCAATAAGAGATGTACATATCGGATTAAATAATGTCCCCTTCAGAAATAAACGATTTTAGACGTTATTTTCACGCAAGGGATACTTTGATGGTTTCAATTCTTGTTCTCATCTATAACCATCCCCGGATCAGCGAGGATCGCCGCCGCATCGAGGACGAGCGTCGCTCTGTCCGCGACCCCGAGGAGGTAGCGATCGCCGATAGGTGTCGTGCCGGGGCCCGGGGGAGAGAGCCGGTCGGTCGGCCTGGTCCCGATATCCGTGATGTAGTCGGCAAGGATCCCGAAGGTTATCGCCCCATCGGTGAGAACGATGACCCGGTTGAGGTCCGTCAGTCCGTGCTCCGGGATCGAGAAGAGCGTGCGGAGATCGACGACAGAGATGATCTCTCCCCTCACGGCGCATATACCGGCGATGAAATCGGGCACCCCGGGAACCGGGGTGATCTCGCGGATGATGAAGACCTCCCGGATGTACTGCATTTCGATGGCATACTCCTCGCCACCGAGCCGGAACGTGAGGGTCTCTGAGAACCGGGTCTCACGCACCTCTTCTTTCGGCCGGGCAGCTGCTCGTGCCCGTCCGGCGAGGATCGCTCCGGCTCTCTCGGGGTCGTCGGCCGGCGTCTCTTCGCCGGTCTCGGCCCTGCCCGCAAGATGGGCGAATTGGTTGCTCCCTCCCGCCGCAAGGAATGCCGGGAGGTCATGGATGAGGACCGTTCCGTCTTCCGTCAACAGCGCGCCGGGAGAGGAGGGCGTATCCCCGGGTGGGAGGAGTTTTGCGCTCGTCCGCACCCCCTGCACCCTGTCGACCCAGAGGGCGACGCAGTCCTCGCCGGCGATGATGAGAGCGTCGGTGGTGAGGGGAGGGCGGTCGGGGAGGCCGAGGAGTCTCCGGACCGAGTAGACCGGGACGGACCTGCCGTGCAGGTTCATGGTCCCGGCCACCCTGCCGGTCCCGGGCTGCAGTGCCACCATGCCGACGACCTGCCGGGTATCGGCAAGGGGGAGTGCGCAGGGTATCCCCTCTACGGTGAAGGAGAGGAGGTGTGGGCGGTCCATGGATGTTCGATGGTTGATCGCGTACCGATAAAAAGTTACGGGGTTCAGAGCCCCGAAAGGTCGATGTTCCCGTTCGAGGTGGTGACGGCGATCGTCGGCCCCCCGCTGCCGAGTGTGCCCGCTATCCGGGTCCCTGACGACTCGCTGAGCATGAGCGGGAGATCACTTGCCGCGATCCTGCCGTTCGAGGTGGTGGCGACCATCTGGACGTCGAGGTCCCTTGCGAGTCGGAGCATTACCGCGCCGTTTGATGTGGTGATCGCCGCATCGCCCCGGAAGTCGAGGATATCGGCTGATATCGGACCGTTTGAGGTCTGCAACTTGAGAACCCCCCCGGTATCCTCCACCGTGACCGTCCGGTTGAACTCCTCCGTCGTCTCAAGGCCCGGCACCCCGACGCACCCGGAGAGGGCGACGGCGAGGACGGTGAGGCCCAGCACCACATACCCTGTCCTCTGCATGTCCGCCCCTCTCCCGTTCCGTCTTTATGTTACTACCGCCTTCTGGAACGTCCAGCGGGCGACGAAGTACATCACCGCCGCGAAGGTCGCGAGGAAGGCGAACGATATGAGGAGATCGGTCGTGGTATAGGAGTAATGGGCGCCGACGGCGAAGAAGTCGGTCCCGAGGGCGAAGTAGCGGATCCCCCGGACCAGGTGGGTGAGCGGGTTGTAGACGGAGAGGACCTGCAAGAGCGGCGGGAACGCCTGGATCGGATAGAGGGCGTTCGAGACGAAGAAGAGCGGCAGGGTGAGGAGCGTGATGATCCCCTGCAGCCCTTCGGGGCTCTCGAGGCGCATCGATATGGTGGAGGAGAAGAGGAGGAACCCGAGCGAGAAGACACCGACGAAGGCGAATATCCCGAGGACCGCGAGGGTGATCCGGGTGGCTGGGTACCCCGGGAAGAACTGTACCCCGAGGAGGAGCCCGAACGCCATGATGATCGTCACCTGGATGAACGACTTGGTCATCCCCGAGAGGCTGACTCCCAGCATGATATGGGTCCGGGGCATGGGGCTTGCCAGCATCTCCCGCATCAGTCCCCAGTTCTTGTCGAAGAGGAGGCTGATCCCCCCGAAAAGGCTCGTGAAGAGGGTCGTCATCGCGATCACCCCGGCGGCCATGAAGGTGAGGTAGTCGACCGGAACGACGCCTGGCGGAGGCGGGATGGCGGAGGAGAACCGGTTGAAGTTCGACGACATCGCAACGCCGAAGAACGCCATCCAGAGCGCCGGCTGCAGGAGCGACGCGAAGAGTTGTGTCCTGAACCGGACGAACCGGATCATCTCCCGCCAGTAGACGGTGAGGAACTCCCATGCCACCGCTCCTCACGCCCCGGCATCCCGCAGTTCCCTGCCGGTGTAGTGGACGAAGACGTCGTCCATCGTCGGTTTCTTGAGGTTCACGCTCGATATCCCTACCCCGGCGCTCCGCACCGCCTCGACGATCCGCGGGAGGCAGCGGCTTCCATCGGCCGATATCGTGATCGAGAGGCCGCGGGGTGACTCCGTGATCGACCGGATCTCCCCGACCCCCTGGAGGGTCTCCCGTGCCTTCGTGTCGTCTCCGGTTTCCAGGTAGACGACGTCCTCGCCGAGGGTGTTCTTCAGTTCCTCCGGGGTGCCGGAGACGATGATCTTCCCGCCGTCGATGATGCTGATCCGGTCCGAGAGGAGATCGGCCTCCTCCATGTAGTGCGTCGTCAGGAATATCGTCGTCCCGGTCTCGTTCACTCCCTGGATGTACTCCCACATCCGCATCCTTGTCTGGGGGTCGAGGCCCAGCGTCGGTTCGTCGAGGAAGAGGACCTCCGGCCGGGTCATCAGGCCCCGGGCGATCTGGAGCCGCCGTTTCATGCCGCCGGAGAGGTTCTTCGTCCGTTCGTCACGTTTTGGGCCGAGCTCCACGACCCGGAGCAGGTCGTCGATCCGCCGCCGCCGCTCGTCGCGGGGGATGGCGTAGAGTCGACCGTGGAACTCCATCGTCTCCCAGACGGTGAGGTCGCGGTCGAGGACGTCGTCCTGGAAGACGATCCCGATGGACTCCCGGACCTTCCCGGGTTCCCGGGCGACGTCGTAGCCGGCCACCCGGACCGTGCCCTTCTGGAGGGGGAGGAGGGTTGTCAGGATGTTGATGGTGGTGCTCTTTCCCGCGCCGGTGGGGCCGAGGAACGAGAAGACTTCACCTCTCCTGACGGTGAAATTGATGCCGCGTACCGCGGCAAAGTCGTCGAACGTATGTTCGAGGTCCCGCACCTCGATGATATCGCCCTCTCCCGTAGGTCATCACCTATCCCCGTACACGGGATCGTGCCTCATACGCTCTCCATACTTGGTGCCGCCATATCTTCTTTTCCCTGCCTGGATCCAGCCTTCCGCGTGAGGCCTGTACGATCTCGGGCCACCCATCCCCGTCGGCACCCCGGGATGCGGTCCCGGGCGGCAAACCCGATCCGGCCCCCCTTCCCGCGGGGCGAGGATAGATATTCTGAAATACCGGGACTTCCTCACTCCTCCCTAGAGACGGTATGTACAGCTGCTATTCGCTCGCCCGCAGGGGCAATCAGGGGGCTCTATCCGGGTGTAGCGTCCCTCCCGGCATCGGCGCACCGAAAGGCGGAGAGCGGAGGGGGGGGTTATGGTGACCCGGGCTCTCCGGGTGGCTCTCACCCTCCTCGCAGCGCTGACACTGGTGACGATAGCGGGCGGGCTTGTGGTCGATAACGCCGATATGAGCCCGACGGAGGTGAAACTCCTCTTCGCGATGCGGGAGTATACCCTGACCTACAATGAGTATGCTCCCCGGCTGCCGGGGTGGGTGACCGGGCCGTTCGAAGCCGAGAAGGTCAACCTTCACGTCGTCTCTCCCGACGGCGTGATGATCGTCGGAATCACCTTTCATGACCGGAAGATCGTCCAGTTCGATGCAAAGGCCTGTCCGGACCCGCTTGTCACGGTGACCGCCGACTCTGCGGTGGTGGAGGAGGTCATGCACTCCAGCCAGCCGTTTGACATCTTCCGGGAGGCGATGCGAAACGGCACCGTCACGATCGAAGGGGAGACCCTCCTCGGGACGTTGCGGTCGGGGATGGTCTGGTTCGGGCTCCGGGTGATGGATCTCCTCAGGTTGTGACGGGCCAAAAATCGGTGGGGACCTTATAGGCCTATGATGCGGAAGCAGAACCCGAGGATGATCCCTGACATGGCTGATGTTGCTGAGAGGGCCCCGAGCACGGCGGCGTTCACCACTGGCCCGGTCCTGAGCGGGGTGTAGGTCGGGTTGCGCTGCAACCGCTGCACTACCCTGAACGGTCTTGCGGTCGTTGATATGGGGGATTTATAGCGTCTGATCTTCAGGTGAACACCTCCTTGATTGTGGTAATCGCTCTTATGAGTCGATTGTTCCCCGGAATAATAATGATTGCGATTCTGTATTCCCGGGGCGGCCCGGGCCGTGCCCCGGAGGGCGCTGGGCGGGTGTAAGCGCTTGAATACAGAGGGTAACGTCAGAAATAGTTAAAGCTCCCGCTCCGGGTTCACGGCAGGTTTATCCGTTTGCTGACGAGAATATCCATAGATGCATCGCTATGCAAGAACCCTCCTTTATGGCACCCTTGTCTTTGTCGTTTATTCCGGGATCAGTTTCGCTCTCAGCGGACGGGTGAACTGGCCGCTTGCGGCAGCAACGGCCGTCGGGGTGATGATCGCCTACTACTTCATCGCCCCACGGCATGGAGGGTGAGGGGTATGGCGGCGAAAATAAGGGCAGAGTGGGAGCAGCTTCGGACGGTTGCCGTCCACAGGCCCGGGATCGAGATGTTCTTCGGGCTGCTTGAGCCGTATGCAGCGCTCTACGAGCGGGCGTTCAGCCGGTACGAGGCGCGCCGGGAGCACGATGCGCTCACCCGCACCCTTCGCGAGGAGTTTGGCGTCCGGGTGCTGCACCTCAAGGAGACGATCCTCGATGCCGCCGACCGCGACCCGGCGGTGCGCCGGCGGCTCGTCGATTGGGCGCACGAGACCGTCACCTTCCAGGGGAGCCCGCGCGAGGTGGCGGAGGCGCGCCGGAGCATGGAGCAGAACGCCGATGCCCTGGACTCGCTGCACTTCTTCACCCTCCTCCTCGTAAACCCGGTCCTCGAGGTGGGGCGGGGGCACCCCCCGGGCGGGGTGGACGTCCGGATACCCGGGCAGAGCCCGCTTGCAAACCTCTACTTCATGCGCGACCAGCAGGCGGTGACCCGCTGCGGCCTCGTCGTCGGCCGGCCGGCAAAGCAGCAGCGGGCCCGGGAGCCCGAGATCACCCGGTTCCTCTGGGAGACCCTTGGCATCCCGGTCGCCGGGACGGTCGAGGAGCCGGGGACGTTTGAGGGCGGGGATTTCATGCCGATGGGGGAGTTCGCCCTCATCGGCGCCGGGGACCGGACGAACCACGCCGGAATCAGTCAGTTCCTCGGCTGCACCCCGGGCTATGACGAGATCGGTGTCGTTCACCAGCCGGGCCACCCGCTCATCCCGGGCGACCGGCCCGACCCGATGGTCGATATGCACCTGGACACCTACTTCAACGTCGCGGGAAGCGGCGTGGTGATCGGATCCGGGGTTCTCCTCCGGCGGGCGCAGGTCGATGTCTATCTCCGGGCGGGCGGGGGTTACGAGCCCTCGGGCGAGGCCGTGACCCTCTACGACTACATCCGGTCGAAAGGCTTCACGGTGATCGACCTCTCGATCCTGGAACAGCTCTCCTACGCCGCAAACATCCTCTGCATCCGCGACGGGTGCATCCTTGCGGTGGAGGGTGAGCAGGTGGTGCCGACGGTCCTCCAGAACCTGGAACGGAAGGCCGCCCGCGACCCGGGGCGTTACGGGCGGCTCCTCCAGGCAGCGGAGGAAGACTACCGCCGGATCAGGGCCGCCGGGAGGTTCTTCCCGCATAAGGAGGAGTTCTCCCGGCATGGTATCGACGTCCACCCGCTCCACCTGGAGAACCTGACGGGGGGCTACGGCGGCCCCCACTGCATGACCTGCACGCTGGAGCGGGGGTGACAGAATGATGGGGAAAGCTGTGGTAGTTGCACTCGGCGGGAACGCCATCCTGCGGCACCGGGAGATGAGGACGACCCGAGAACAGTTCGCGAACGTCCGCCGCGCCGCACGGCAGATCGCCGGGATTGCAAGTAATGGCTACGCCGTCATCATCACCCACGGGAACGGCCCCCAGGTGGGAGACATCCTCCTCAGGAACGAGCTTACGAGGGATACCCTCCCACCGATGCCGCTCGATGTCTGTGGGGCGGAGAGCCAGGGGATGATCGGCTACCTGCTCCAGCAGTCGATGCAGGAGGCTCTCCGGGAGGCCGGGCTCGACCATCCGGTCGCGACGCTGCTCACCCAGACCCTGGTTGCCGAGGACGACCCGGCGTTCGAGAACCCGGAGAAACCGATCGGGCCATTTTACACCGGGATACAGGCAAAAAAGCTCAAGGTGGAGAAGGGCTGGCAGATGGTGGAGATACCGGAGCGGGGCTACCGGCGGGTGGTCCCCTCGCCGCGCCCGGTCGCCCTTGTGGAGGGGGAGGCGATACGCCGGCTCTTCTCGGCCGGGGTGGTCGTGATCGCCGCGGGCGGCGGTGGCGTCCCGGTAATCAAGGGTTCCGGGGGCACCTTCCGGGGCGTCGAGGCGGTGGTGGACAAGGACTACACCGCGGCGCTCCTGGCCCGGCTCGTCGGCGCCAGCGACCTGCTGATCTTGACCGACGTCGAACGTGTCGCCTTGAACTGTGGCCGGCCGGATCGGCGGGATCTCAGCGAGATGACGCTTGCTGAGGCACGGGAGCACCTCGCGGCGGGGCAGTTCCCGCCCGGGAGCATGGGGCCGAAGATCGGGGCGGCCATCGGGTTTCTCGAGGCCGGGGGGGAACGGGTCACTATCGGGTCACTCGACTCGGCCGCCGCAGCCCTTCTCGGGCGGACCGGGACCCGGATCCGCCGCTGACCGGCACCGGGCCCAATCCTTATATACTACATCCCCGAATTCCCGGCGGTGATGGAAGGATATGGCTGATAACTTCTGGACGGGTGTCATCGTTGGGTGGCTCGTGGGGCTCATTCTCGGCTTTCTGCTGCCGGTCATCGGGCCGCTCGTCGGCGGGTTCGTCGCAGGCTGGATGTCCGGGCGGGGAATCGCGAACGGTGCAAAGGCCGGGCTGCTTGCCGGCATTCTCGGTGCCATCGTCATCGCGGTGCTGCTCCTCGTCGGCGGCACGGTTCTCCTCGGGGCGTTCGGGTTCATCACGGGCCTCGGGACATCGCTCGTCATCATCGTGGCAGCGTTCGTCTATCAGGGGATCCTCTCCCTGATCGGTGGGGTCATCGCCGGGGCGATCCGGCGGTAATTGCAGGCAGACCACCGGGGAGGATCACCCTCCCCGGCTTCTTCTCAACCGAAGGCGAAATTGGCGGAAGGCGGCGTTTCAAACTGGGTCTCCATCCTCGTGGGACTCATCTTCATGCTCTTCATCAGCCCATTCTTCCCGGTAGGGGGCCCGATCCTCGGGGGGATCATCAGCGGCTATCTCGGGCCGCCGGGAGCAGCCAGGGGGGCTCTCGGTGGTCTCATGGGCGGGCTCATCGTCGCCGCGATCTTCTCGGTCGTCGCCGTCGTCGGTGGGACCGCACTCCTCGGCCCTCTTGGCGCCATCCTCGGCCTCGGGATCGCTGCCCTTCTCTTCGTTCTGGCCCTTTACTTCGGGCTCCTCGGCGCCGTCGGCGGCGCGATCGGGGGGGCGCTCAAGGCATGGGTGGTCTCACGCCGCAGGGTTACGGGATGAGGTCGCCGATCCCCTCCTGGAGCCTCACCGCGATACGGGAGCGGTACATCCAGAGGTAGGCGAGCAGCGCCGCAACCTCGACGATGACGACATACGCGATGATATGCCCGATCGATACCTCGTAGAGGACACCCATTACGGCGCTCCCGACGAACCACGCCGTCCCGAAGGCCGCACTCATGGTGCCGTAGGCCTGTCCCCTCCGGTCCATCGTCGTCGCCTCGGCGATCGACGCCCGAAGAGAGGTCTCGAAGATCCCGATCCCGGCCCCCCAGACGAGTGCCCCGGCAAGCGCCAGACCTGGAGTGGATGAGAAGGCGAGCAGGACCGTTGCGGTGCTGAGGACCGGGATGGCAAGGAGCGTGTGAATGCCGACGCGGTCGAAGACCCGCCCGACGAGCAGCGCCACGACGACCGAGACGACCATCGCAGAGGCGTAGAAGAGGGGGATGGCGGCATCGGGGATGATCGATTGGGCTTTTAAGTGGAAGGAGATGAGTGGGAAACTGGCAAATCCGGCCATACCAAGAAAGATGAACGTGGCGTAGGGCATGATCCCGGGCAGATCGTCATCCGTCTCACCGGTCCCCCCGTCTGCCTCCAGGCGTCCTGGTTCTGGCACAACTGACCGGGCAAAGAGGAGTATCACCGCAACACCGGCGAGGGGGATCCCGAGCAGGAGGAACCCCGGAGCGTAGCCGCCAGTGAAGACAAGGGCAGCGACCATCACCAGCGGGCCGATGACTGCACCGACCTGATCGAGCGCCTTGTGAACCCCGAATCCCCATCCTCTTCCGACCGAATTCGTCGCGTGGGAGAGGATCGTGTCCCGTGCCGGCGTCCGGACGGCCTTTCCTATCCGTTCGGCGATGATGAGGAGGGCCGCAGACTCCCACCGGCCCGTGAAGGTGAGGAGCGGGATCGCGGCGAGCAGGCCGTAACCGGTCAGTGCCACCTTCCAGTAGCGGCGATTCCGGTCGATGTAGGAGCCGGTGACGAACCGAAGCGCATACCCTATGAACTCGCCGAACCCGGCGACCAGTCCGACGACGGCTGCGCTCCCGCCGAGGAGGAGGATGTAGGGGCCGGTGACGCTCCGGGCGCCGTTCGAGATCAGGCTCCCGAGGAGGCTTGCCACGCCAAGGAGCAGAATGAGCCGGACCGAGAGATCGTAGACTTCCTCCCGGGTCCCGGGGGGTGGATCGGGCATCTTCGCGGGTGGTATAGCGGGTTGAGCCTATAAGGTATCGTACAGACCCGGAATGGACGGTGACCGGTTCTTAAATAGGACCGATGCCAATACCTGTTATACGCTCCCTGCGGGGAGTATGAGGGCTGGCAATGAAGCAGGAAGGGGAGGAACCATATTCACGAAGGTTTATCCTTGTCCTCATCACCGCCGTCACATTCCTCAACCCGTTCACGGGATCCGCAATCAACCTCGCCCTGCCCGCCATCGGGGCTGAGTTCTCCACCGACGCCACCATGCTCGCCTGGGTCGCCAGTGCCTATCTCCTCTCGTCGGTCATCTTCCTCCTCCCGGCGGGGAGGCTCGGCGACACCCGGGGGAAAGTCACCGTCTTCCTGCTCGGGGTCGTCGTCTTCACCGCCGGCTCCATCCTCACCATCTTCACGCCCACGTTCCAACTGCTCCTCGCCTTCCGGTTCCTGCAGGGGATCGGCGGCGCCATGATCTACGCAAACAGCGTGGCCCTGATCACCCACCTCTATCCTCCCGGCGAACGGGGCACCGCCATCGGGCTGAACGTCACCGCCACCTATGCCGGGCTCTCGCTCGGGCCGTTCCTCGGGGGCGCCCTGACCCAGTTCTTCGGCTGGCGGAGCATCTTCGTCCTGACCATGCTCCTCGCCGTCCCGTCCCTCCTCTACGCCAGAAGGTACCCGGCGTTCTTGAACGAGAGGCGCGACGAGCGCTTCGACACCCCCGGGACGATCATCTCTTCCGTCCTGATCCTCTGCCTCTTCCTGGGCCTGGCCTGGGTGACCACCCCGGCCGGCGTGGCGCTCCTCGTAGCGGTCGTCCTGCTCGGGGCGATCCTGATCCGGGTGGAGCAGCAGCAGCCCTGTCCCATCCTCCCGGTTTCGCTCCTCACGTCGAACCGGGTCTTTGCCGCCTCGAACGGGGCCGCCCTGATCAACTACAGCGCCACGTATGCGGTCGGATTCCTCCTCTCCCTCTACCTCCAGTACGTCCGGGGCTACGAACCCATCGCCGCGGGCACCCTGCTCCTGGTCCAGCCGGTGATCATGGTCTTCTTCGCCCCGGTCTCGGGCCGCCTCGCCGACCGGATACAGCCCGGGCTCGTCGCCTCGGTGGGGATGGCGCTCTCGGGCGCGGCCCTCTTCGGCTTCTTCTTCCTCTCTCCGACGACGCCGGTCGCCGTGATTGTCGCCCTCCTGGTCCTGCTGGGCGTGGGGGTCGGGCTCTTCTCGTCCCCGAACACCACCGCCATCATGGGCTCCGTCACGAAGCAAGATTACGGGTGCGCATCCGCGATGACAGCAATGATGCGGTCGCTCGGTATGATGCTCAGCATGGGAGCGGTCCTTGTGGTCTTTGCAGTCATCATGGGATCGACCGTCGTCACGCCGGCGATATTCCCTGAATTTCTCCTGAGCCTGCGACTGATCTTCCTTGCGCTCGGGGTCCTCTCGGCCTTCGGTGTCGTTCTCTCGCTCAAAAGGAATAAAATCTGATAAAGTGCAGCTCATCGTCGAAAAGCGGCTCTCTGAATCCTAAACAAATTGTTATAACCCACCACACCCTGTGATCTCTTGATCGGATGGAACTCGCAATCGGCAAGGCCGGTGAACGGGAGATCGCCGTCGATGCCCAGGAGCTGGTCACGGGAAGGACCTGTATCATCGCGCAGTCGGGGGCCGGGAAGAGCTGGGGCATCGCGGTCCTCTGTGAGCGGCTCCTGCAGGCACGGATAGGGTTCTGCCTCATCGACACGGAGGGGGAGTACTCCTCGCTCAGGGACCGGTTCCCCCTCACCTGGATCGGATCCGGTGAGGGTTGCGACGCGGAGATCGGGAAGGTCGATGTCAGGGAGGTGATGCAAGCTGCTATCAACTCAAGGGCGGCGGTGATCTTCGATGTCTCGGAGGCGGCAGAAGTGCGCGATGAGGTGGCGAAACTCGCCGAGATCCTCTACGACCTGGAAAGTCGGGTGAGGCAACCCTTCCTGCTGATCGTGGAGGAAGCGGACAAGTTCATCCCCCAGTCGGGGGGCTCCATCAAGAAGATCGAGGAGATATCTCGCCGGGGGCGCAAACGCGGGCTCGGCCTCCTGGTCGCGACCCAGCGGCCGTCGCTCGTGACGAAGAACGTCCTCTCCCAGTGCAACAGCCAGATCATCGGGAAACTCTCGATCGAGAACGACTTGAAGGCGGTCAGCCTCTTCTTCTCATCCCGGAGAGAGGTCGAAGAGCTCGCGGAGCTCGAGCCCGGGGAGTTCTTCGTCATGGGCGGGCTCTCCCGGGAGAAGGTGAAGATGCG
>Ga0265294_10009032_pt1 | contig 11542 bp, 9 predicted proteins | sample MunlanPumphouse3_FD_192504 | JGI IMG/M metagenome (GOLD analysis project Ga0265294, IMG submission 192504) | Groundwater microbial communities from a municipal landfill in Southern Ontario, Canada - Pumphouse #3 | ecosystem: Environmental > Aquatic > Deep subsurface > Groundwater | place...
AGTGGGACTAGTAGATGTTATAGATAAAGCCCAAAATGGAGATTTGGTGATAGTAGATGGCAATAAGGGGGTAATCCACTTAAATCCTAATGCTACTACTTTGGAGAATTATCAGAGAGCACAAGATGAGTATCGTCAGTTTGTGAACGAGCTTAAGGAATTAAAGGATATGCCCTGTATTACTAAAGATGGCGAACGTCGTGTGGAGTTATCGGCTAACATCGGTACACCTAAGGATTGTGCAGGCGCTTTAAATAATGGTGCTGAGGGGATCGGCTTATATCGGACAGAGTTCTTATACATGGATCGTTCCGCCCTTCCAACTGAAGATGAACAGTTTGAGGCCTATAAAGAAGTGGCCGAAGCCATGGCTCCTCGTCCGGTAATTATCCGTACGCTGGATATTGGTGGCGATAAAAAGCTTCCTTATCTACAGATGCCCCAAGAATTAAATCCTTTCTTAGGATGGAGAGCGATTAGAATATGCCTGGATCGCCAAGATATCTTAAAAACTCAGTTAAAGGCTATTTTAAGAGCTAGCCATTATGGCAAACTTCGCATTATGTATCCCATGATTTCCAACCCGGAAGAAGTAAGAAAAGCAAATGCTGTTTTACAAGAAGCCAGAGTAGAATTGGGTCAAGAGGGAATTCCGTATGATCAAAATCTGGAAGTAGGTATAATGGTAGAAATTCCTTCGGCAGCGGTAATTGCGGATATATTGGCGAAAGAGGTTGATTTCTTTAGTATTGGGACTAATGATTTGATTCAATATACGATAGCTGTTGATAGGATGAATGAACACATTTCTCATTTATATGAACCGCTTCATCCGGCAGTTTTAAGGTTAATCAAAAATGTAATAGATGCTTCACACCGTGCGGGGAAATGGACAGGCATGTGTGGCGAAATGGCCGGTGATGTTGTTACTGCTCCCATCCTATTAGGCTTAGGACTTGATGAATTTTCCATGAGTGCAGTTTCGATTCCCAGAGTTAAAAAAGTGATTAGATCTTTAACTTATGCTGAAGCCAAGAGTGCGGCAGAAAAAGCCTTAAGTTTAGAAAAACCGGAGGAAATCAGAGAGTTGGCAAATTCATTTATTGCTGAGATCGACAATTGATTTATAAATCTATCATTATGCTTTATGCTTAGTTTCCAGAAATTCCTTTTGGAAAGGGGGGAGAAAAAGTGGCTGCAGTTCAGTTACACACAGATGCAGATTTACTTGCACTGTCATTAGAAGCAGAAAATAGTGAGCAAGTGATTAGAACACTGGGAAAAAAGGTATTAGCTAAAGGATATATTGATGAAGAATTCATTGAAAATCTTTTGGCTAGAGAAAAGGAATTCCCTACAGGGCTGGAAACAGTATATCCTATTGCCATACCCCATGTAGGGGGGCATTGTCATCAATCCTTTTTGGCAGTGGCTGTTTTAAAAAATCCGGTCACATTTATGGCGATGGAAGGTACAGGTAAAGAATTACCCGTACGGTGTGTCTTTTTGTTTGGGATTACTGATCCTGAAAATCAAGTAGAAGTTCTGAAAAAGTTTATTTTTGCATTTAGGGAAGAAGAAAATCTGAAAAAAATTCATGAAGTAACAGATGAAAAAGAGGCATTAAAAATTCTAAAAATGTTGTTGGAGGATGGTTTAGTAGTGGATGCTCCGGCAAAGGGGGTGAATGCTTAATTTGCTTAGGTAATTTATAGAGATAAATTATAAAAGGGAGGGTAATTAAAGTGTTTAGAATTGTTATTGCTTGTGGCGGAGGTATTTTTACGACGTCTGTTGTCACAGAACAGGTCAAGGAGATATTGAAAAAGGCTAAGATTCAAGCTACTATTACACCGGCTAAATTAACAGAGATAGCCAGCATTGCCGATGCAGATTTGATTATTGTTACCGGTAAATTTGGCACAGATACTAAAAACGTTGCGGATATCCCGATTATAGTTGGAATGTCCTTACTTACAGGGGTAGGTGCGGACGAATTTAAAGTAGAACTGGTCGAAAAAATCAAGGAAATTCAAGCGAAGGGGGCTAATTAATAATGGAAGTTTTAAAAATGGTCATTGACCTTTTTGGTCCTACCGTTTTTGTGCCTGTAGTTGTTTTTATCTTGAGTTTAGCGATGAGAGTTGAGGCCAGCAAAGCGTTCCGTGGTGCTCTTTATATGGGTATCGGTTTGACCGCCTTTAATATTATTCTTGGTGGTTTAATGGGATCTTTAGGCCCCATTGTAACTGAGATGGTTGAGAATACAGGGGTTAACCTCCCTGTCATCGATATTGGTTGGCCGGCGGCTTCTGTTATCTGCTATGCTAACCAAGTAGGGATGTTCTTTATTCCTTTCGGTCTGGTTTTTGACCTAATTCTTTTTGCTACCAAATGGACGGATACTTTCCATCCTACAGATATTTGGAATTATTATTTCTTCGTATTTTGGGCAGCAATTGTACAGTTCGCTACCGGAAGTTTCTTCTTGGCTGTACTTGCCGGAATGTTGTTAAATCTTATCCTTTTACTACTCGCAGACTGGATTGCGCCTTCAATGGAATGCTATTATGGTTATCAAGGCGTTGTTTCTACATGTTTCTGTTCCATCAACAGTGTTCCCTTTGCGATTTTAGTTAAATGGATTTTGAAGAAACTAAAATTAGACAAGATCAATTTAAAACCATCAGAACTAAGAGACAAGTTTGGGTTCTGGGGTGAACCTGTTACCATGGGTCTTTTGATTGGATTAGCAGTATCATTAATTGCTAAATGGAATATGCTTGGCCAGTTAGAAAGCTGGGCGACAATTCTGATTACAGCTATTACCACAGGTGCTGTTATGGCTATTTATCCTTCCGTGTCAGGCTTGTTTGTTAAGGGGTTAATTCCTATTACCAATACTTTAAATGCACGGATGAGAAGTGGTGAAACATCTAGAAAAAATATGTATATCGCCATTGACCCTGCTGTTTTCTTTGGTGAAGAAGCCAATATGGCTACCGGTTTAGTTTTAATCCCGGTTATGTTAGCTTTTGCTATCTTTACCCCCGGAAACATCGTGTTACCGTTAGCCGACTTACCGGCCTTACCTTTCATGACGATCGGTATTGTTGCTGTTATGCAAGGTAATGTTTTCGGAGCAGTTATTGCAGGTATCTTTTGGTTAGGCTTTGGTTTCATGGTTAACTCTGATGTTGCGCAAATCTTTACCGAAGCTTCTAGAGCTGTTGGCGCAATTCCGGAATCAGCTGGTTCTGCCGGAGTAACGAGTATGCTCGTTGGTCATAACTTCTTTGGCTGGCTCGTTTATAAAGCCTTTGCGGCGCATGAATCAATTAGAATGTTCACAATTGGGATTGCTTTTGCTAGCTACCTTGTAGTGTACTTCTTCTTCCGCAAGAACCGTAAAGCATGGCAGTTAGCTGCTGGTGCTACTGAAGAATACTTTGCAGAAAAAGAAGCCCTTTGGAAGGAAATGGAAGGAACTAAAAACTAATCTTAATATTTAAGCAGTAATTATTAAAGCAGATTGATATTTTAAATCTAAATAGGGTGACCGGGATTTTGTTATAGGGTGACTAGGATTTTGTTAGCTTTGTACTCTAAATAGTTATCCTGTCACCCTATTTTCTAAATTAGTTTGTTCTAAAATAAAATAGTCATTACAATGAAACACTATTACTAGTTAATAATTTGCAACTGATAAAGGAGAAGTGAAGTATGAAAAAGATCAATACTTTAGTAACCGCATCTTATAGTGAAAGCGGAATCAATCAATTAAAGGAATTCCTGAATGTGGAGTATCGGGACTGGCAGGAACAGAAACGTCCTTACACCCAGGAAGAACTGAAAAAAATGGTGCAAGATAAAGAGATTTTGATCGTGGAAATGACCGAGGTGCATCGTGAAGCAATTGAAGCTAACCCACAGCTTAAGGTTATTGCTGTCTGCCGCGGTTTGAGGGGCGATGATCCGACGATTGATATCCCCACCTGTAATGAACGAAAAATTCCTATTTTATTTGCTCCCGGCAGAAATTTAAATTCTGTAGCTGAGTTTACCATTTTATTGACCTTGGGTGTTATGAGAAAGGTACGTCCCGCCCTTAACTGGTTTTATGAAGGTAATTGGCAAGAATGGCTTGATTTCTATACAACCTTTAGAACCGGTGAAATCAAAGGAAGAACTGTTGGTTTGATGGGCTTTGGAAATATCGGTAAGCGAGTAGCGAAGCTGTTTAATGCTTTCGGGGCCAAAGTAATAGCTTATGATCCGTTTATTAATGACCTGGAAGTATTCAAACAGTATAACGCGGAAAAAGTTGATGCAGAAACTCTCTTTAAGACCGCAGATATTGTTTCTTTGCACATGAATGTTAGTGAGGACACGAAAGGGTTCATTGATGAGAAGTTGATCAGCTTAATGAAGCCTACTGCATTTTTGATTAACTCTGCTCGAGCTGCCATTGTGGATCGTGATGCTTTATATGCTGCCTTGAAAGACAAAAAAATTGGTGGTTATGCTACTGATGTTTATCATCAAGAACCATGCAATCCAGAAAGTGAACCGATGCTGTTACTAGATAACGTCTTTGGCACACCTCATTTAGGAGGTACTGCAGATGAAGTAACCGCCAATCATTCTCAAATGGTGGTTGATGACCTGAAAAAATTGCTCAACGGGGAAAAACCCCAATTTATTCTTAACCCCGAGGTTTTACCTGATTTCCAAGAGATCTTAAAAACTATGAAATAAGAGATAGATGTGCTTAGAATTTCCAAGGGATGAAACAAACGAAGGGTAAGAATTCGAGGAGATGAGGGAGGTTGTGAGGGTATTGGAAAACAAACAGAGAGAGAAAGAGCAAATAAAAGAAGAACTAATCGAGAAATGTGTCCGCTATTTTGATGATGGTTATGGGTTTGCTTGTATCGAGTCTGTTGTTTTAGGATATAAAGACTATTTTGGGATTGAGGATGATGTCATTCCCAAAATAGCCACCCCCTTTGGTGGAGGAATAGCGGGGAACGGTCTTATTTGTGGTGCTTTACAGGGAGCAATTATGTGTCTGGGCCTAAAATATGGTCGTACTGACAGTAAAACAGACCGACAGGTTTTGTATCAGAAGGTAGACAACTTATTAGAGAAATTCAGGGAATATTATGGCACTTTAGACTGCAGTGGGATTAGAATGTTTCCTGAGATTTTAAAGCAAGACCCTGTTAAATTAAAAAAAATTAAGGATTGTTACCATGAGAATGTCTGTAACGAGCTAGTAAAAAATGTTGCTGGTTGGGTAGCAGAAGAACTAGAAATATGATTGAAAGCAATATATGTAAAAAGGGGGAGTAATAAATGCTTGTTGAAAACTTTGTGATTCAAAATAAAACCGGATTACATGCTCGTCCGGCCTCATTATTTGTCAAAAAAGCCAGTGGTTTTAAGTGTCATGTTAAGATCAGAAAGGATGAAACAGAAGTTGACGCTAAAAGCATGTTGTCTGTGTTGACATTGGGGGCAGGAAAAGGTGCAGAAGTTACTATTACTACAGATGGCGAAGATGAACAAGAAGCAATGAAGGGTTTAATTCAACTTTTACAAGAAATTAAAGAATAAGCTATAGCCAATAAATAGAAATTGTTTAAAGAGGGGAAATGGGCATGAAAATTATTATTGTTGGCGGTGTAGCCGGAGGCGCCAGCGTTGCGACACGGTTGCGCCGTTTAGATGAAACTGCTGAAATAATCTTAATAGAAAGGGGAGCAGACATTTCCTATGCAACTTGTGGTCTCCCCTATTTTATTGGTGAAGTAATTGAAAAGCGTGGTAGTTTGTTAGTGCAAACACCGGAAGCTATCAGAAAGCGTTTCCGTTTAGATATTCGTATTTTGCAAGAAGTACAAAGAATAATTCCCTCATCCAAAGAAGTGGAGATTAAAAACTTACAAACAGGGGAGATATATAGAGAAAGCTATGATAATCTTTTACTTTCTCCAGGAGCATCTCCCCTTGTTCCTCCTTTACCAGGAGCCGAACTAAGGGGAGTTTTTACGTTACGCACGGTTTCAGATAGTGTAGTGATTAAGGACTGGGTTGGAACAGATAAAGCTCAGAGGGCAGTGGTAGTAGGTGGCGGTTTTATTGGGATAGAAGTAGCCGAAAATCTCAGTCATTTAGGACTAAACGTGGTGATTGTCGAGGCTCAAGATCAATTATTAGCACCTTTAGATCCGGAAATGGCAGCTTATCTTAACAGAGAAATGCGGCAGAAAGGGATTGAGCTCTTCTTCAATGAACCGGTTATTGCTTTTGAAGGTGAGGAAAAATTGCAGGCAGTTATCCTGAAAAGCGGAAAAAGGATAGAAGCTGATTTTGCTGTTTTGGCAATAGGAGTTAGACCTGAAACTAAACTAGCTGTGGAAGCTGGTTTAGAGATCGGCGAAACAAGAGGGATCTTAGTTGATGAGTATTTTCAAACGTCTAATCCTAATATTTACGCTCTTGGTGATGCGGTAGAAGTTGTGAATTTTGTCAGTGGCAAGAAAGCTTTGATCCCGCTTGCTGGTCCGGCTCAAAAACAGGCCAGAATAGTCGCGGATAAGCTCATGGGGAAAGCAGAGAAAGGGTATCAGGGGACATTAGGCACTTCAATTGTCAAGGTCTTTGATTTAGTTGCGGCTTCAACCGGATTAAATGAAAAGACTTTAAAGAAATTGGAGATACCTTATCTTGCTTCTTATACTCATCCTGACTCCCATGCAGGATATTACCCCGGTGCCGCTCAGATGTGTATCAAACTGCTCTTTGCTCCTCAGAGCGGTCAAATATTAGGAGCGCAAATTGTTGGCTCTGTCGGCGTGGATAAAAGGATTGATATCTTAGCCGCATGTCTGCGTAATCGGTTAACGGTTGCTGATTTGATTGATTTAGAGTTAGCTTATGCACCGCCTTTTTCTTCGGCAAAGGACCCGGTCAGTGTTGCAGGACAAGTTGCCTGTAATATTTTAGAGGAGAGTGTAGAAATTGCTCACTGGCATGAATTGCCGGAATTGCAGGGAAAAGGAGCTTTTATTGTCGATGTTCGTGAAGTGCATGAGGTGGAGAAAGGTACTATTCCCGGGGCATTAAATATACCTTTAAATGACCTCAGAAACAGAATGTCAGAATTACCCCAAGACAAGATGATTGTCCTTTATTGTAAGGCTGGTTTGCGTAGCTATATCGGTTATTGTCTGCTTAAGTCGGCTGGTTTTCAGGTCAGAAGTTTGAGCGGCGGATATTTGACTTATGTGATGTCCACGAGAAAATAATTTCATAATTGAACGAAATTATTTTCTCTATTGTTATATTTTTTCAACGTGTTATTCTTATAGTAGGCAAACAAGATGGGATGTGAGAAAAATGGATGCTGAAGTATATAATCAGTCAACTTTTATCATACTAAAAGCAGCATATCTTTATTATCTTAAAGAAAAGTCGCAAAATGAGATAGCCGAAGTTTTAAATATCTCTGTCCCTACTGTTTCCCGTTTAATCAAAAAAGCAAAAGAAGAAAAAATTGTAGAATTTGTAATTAGGGATCCTTACCTGGATTGTATTGACCTTGAAGAAACATTAAAACAAGAATTTAATCTTAAAGATGTAGTAATTGCCCCAATTAATGCTCAAGAAACAGACCAAAAAGAAGTAACAGCTGAAATGACAGATAACATGAAAAAATTAGTAGCTTTAGAAGGAGCAAGATATCTACAACGGATTATTACAGAAAATGATGTTTTAGGTATCAGCTGGGGAGAAACAATGTACCATTTAATTCAGTATTTAAATCCCTGTCAAAAAATCAATGGAGAGTTTGTCACTATGCATGGCAGTATTTCTGGTTTAAACGCAGATTTGGATGTTAGAAATTTAGTATCACGAACAAGCATGGCCTTTGGCGGGAAAAACCATTCTCTTCTGGCAGAAGCCTTACTAAGTAATCCTGAAACAGCCGCATCAATTAAAAAGGAAAAGTATGTTAAACAAGTATATGAAATGTTTGATAAAATCACTATCTCTATTAGTGGTATTGGATCCCTATATCCTCAACTTGATTCTTTAATCTGTAAATCGGAGTATTTAACCAATGGAGAAATACAAAATCTGCAAGACAAGAATGTGGTCGGGGACATTGTTTTAAGGTTTTTTGACCGCAAGGGGCAGGAATGTGAAACGGATTTTAAGGATAGAACAATAGGTATTGAACTGGAACAATTTAAACAAATTAAAACTAAAATCTCTGTTGTTTCCGGTCAGGTAAAAACTCATACTGTTTTAGCTGCTTTAAAAGGTGGATTAATCGATGTTTTAATTACTGACTATGATTTAGGGAAGTCTATTTTACAACTAAATGCAGCATCATAAGAATAGTTTTCTAACTCAAAAATTTTTGGCTAAGGGCCCAGCCAAAAATCCAAGATATATACTACCCCAAAAAATTAAAAACAGGAGGTTGTAAAAATGTATGTAGATCCTACGTTTATGCAGTTTGCTGATGGCGTTGACAGAGAAAAGTATATGATTGCTACTTATTTTGTGCAAACAAGAGCTAATGTAGAAGCAGTAAAATATGCTTGTGCTCTAGCTGTTGAACAAACCACAGGTACTTGGGTACCGGTTCCTGGTGAGACACAGGAAGTTAGAGAGAAACATTTAGGTAGGGTTGTTGGTTTATATGAAATTCCGGCATATGTAAACGAATTACCTAAAGATGTTGAAGAAAGAACCTTTATTATCAAGATCGCTTTCCCTGTTGTGAACACGGGTGCGCAGTTTGCCATGATGTTGACGGCTGTTATGGGTAATGTTTCTTATATGGGTAAGATAAAACTACTGGATATCGAATTACCGGAAAGTTACTTGGCACAATTCCAGGGCCCGAAATTTGGTATTCAAGGGATCAGAGACTTGCTTGGTGTTCAAGACAGACCGCTTGTCAATAATATGATCAAACCTTGTACCGGTTTAAGCGCCAAACAGACTGGAGAACTGGCTTATGAAGTGGCACTCGGTGGTGTTGATATCATTAAAGATGATGAATTAACAGCTGACCAGCCTTATTGCCCCTTAATGGACAGAGTTAAGGAAGTAATGAAAGCCATTAAAGCAGCTGATGCAGAAAAAGGTGAAACAACACTTTACACCTTCAATGTTACTGGTCCTGTTGTTGACCTGAGAGATAGGTCACTTAGAGCTATTGAAGCCGGTGCTAATGCTTTAATGGTAAATACCTGGACGTTAGGTTTAGATGCTTGTAAAATGTTAGCAGATGATCCTGAGATTAATGTACCTATTCTTTCGCATACAGACTTACAGGGTGCTTTGTGTACCTCCCCAGTCTCCGCATTATCTCTCAACCTGATTAATGCTAAGTTCCCACGTTTGGCAGGAATGGATATGGCCATCATTCTGAGTCCTTATGGTAAGTTCCCGATCACTTGGGATGCTTATGTCCAGAATATGTTTGCTATGTCTTCTCCTTGGAAGAATATCAAACCGATGATGCCCATGCCTGGTGGTGGAACGACACAAGGACATATCGAAGAATTAATTAGCACGTTTGGTAAGGATATCATTATTGCTGCCGGTGGTGCCGTAATCGGTCACCCGATGGGAACAGTTGCCGGTGGTAAGGCGTTCAGACAAGGTATTGATGCTGTAATGAAGGGTCAAACCTTAAGAGAAGCCTGTGAAGATCCTGCTAATAAAGAACTGAAATCATGTATTGATGCTTGGGGCATTTACGGTGAAAAGAGTTTATTTGATTTAAAGAAATAACAATGGCTGACCTATGTATAATGGCTAACCTGTGTCTAATTTTTAATTTCACGGGAAGAGGGAAAGAGCTGAGTTTTATGGATTCTCAGCTCTTTCTCTACTACCATTTAATGGGGGATGTAAGATGCAAGATAAAATTTTAATAGTTATTCAGGAAGAAGATAAAAAGAATCCCCTTACGGATGAAGAAATATCTAAACTTCTTTTTATTAATAGAAGTGAAGTGACCCAACTCAGACAAGCTTTAGATATTCCGGATTCAAGGGAAAGAAGAAAACCATTATTACTCCAAGAAATTACGGAAATTAAAAGGGAAAATCCTGCGATTTCTGAACGAAATTTAACGCTGGAGATTAATAAAAGGGGATTTAATCTATCTCGGTATAGTGTAGCGCGACTGATTAAAGAGTTAGATCTTAAGAATACGGAAATGGCCCAGGAGGATTTTCCGGATGAGCAGAAAAAACCTAGGGAGGAAGCTATTAATGACGATATAACCAAGAAGATAGCTGATCCTTTTACGACCTTGATTGGCTGGAACAAGAGTTTACATGTTAAAGTTGAACAAGCTAAAGCAGCCGTCTTATATCCTCCTAAAGGTTTACATACTTTAATTGTGGGAGAAACAGGTGTCGGCAAAAGTATAATGGCCGAATGTATGTATAAATTTGCTCTTGAAACCAAAGATTTAGGCACCGCTAAGTTTCCCTTTATCGTTTTTAATTGTGCGGATTATGCAGAAAACCCCCAGCTTTTACTGGCTCAGCTCTTTGGCTATAAAAAAGGGGCTTTTACCGGTGCCGATACTGATAGAGCCGGATTGGTAGCAAAGGCTAATGGCGGAATTCTATTTTTGGATGAAGTACACCGCTTGCCTCCCGATGGGCAGGAAATCCTTTTTCAGCTTATTGATAAAGGTAAATATCGGCGAATGGGCGAGACTGATGTTGTCCATGATGCGCAAGTGATGATCATTGCAGCTACTACTGAGGATATTGAAAAGAGTTTGCTGGGTACTTTTCGCCGGCGAATCCCGATGATTATTGAGCTTCCGCCTTTAAATATGCGTCCGGTCGAAGAAAGGCTAGAAATTATCAAGGTTTTTTTTCAAAAAGAAGCAGAGAGAATAAACAAAAAAATCATGGTTAGTTATAATGCCTTAAGAACATTGCTTATTTATGAGTGTGTGGGTAATATCGGACAGCTTCGTTCTGATATTCAGGTAGCTTGTGCGAGAGGTTTTTTATCTTATGTAGCAAAAGGGAGTCTTGATGAGGCGATTATGGTTGAATTTGAGGCTTTGCCACTTCATGCCACCAAAGATTTTATTTATACCCAGTGGGACAGAGTAGAAGTAGAACAAATTGTTCCGACCGAATTAATTTTTACACCGGGATTTATCAATCCTGAACAGGCCTTAAAAGAGCATGCATATATTTTCCCGGATGATATATATAAAAATATTGAAGAGCAATATCAAGAATTACAGAACCATGGTTTGTCAGATGAGGTGATTAACCGAATTATCGGTGATGATTTAGAGACAAAGGTAAAAAAGCTGATCAGTCAAGTTAAAAAGAATAAAGATAAATTTCTAGGTCGAGATTTTAAAACCATTATCAGACCGGAAGTAGTAGAATTAGTGGAAGAAATGGTAAAAAGGGCGCAAACCTTTTTAGGAGAATTTGATGATACGCTATTTTATTGTTTAGCCACACATTTA
>Ga0265294_10009034_pt1 | contig 11541 bp, 8 predicted proteins | sample MunlanPumphouse3_FD_192504 | JGI IMG/M metagenome (GOLD analysis project Ga0265294, IMG submission 192504) | Groundwater microbial communities from a municipal landfill in Southern Ontario, Canada - Pumphouse #3 | ecosystem: Environmental > Aquatic > Deep subsurface > Groundwater | place...
TATGAACAAGAAGGCCGGCATGACTGCGGCAGATGTTGTAAATACCTATTCTGAGGAAAATCTTGCCAATGTTTTCTATAAATATGGGGAACTGAAAAATTCCAGACGTCTGGCTTCCGGTTTGGTTAAATATAGGGAAACTACGCCGGTTACCACAGTTGCTTCTTTTTTGGAGATCATCAAACCGTTCTTTGGACGGGAAAAAGAGAAGAAAGACTTGGCACGTGTCTTTCAGGCACTTCGTATAGAAGTGAACCAGGAGATGACAGCCTTGGAGTTGATGCTTCAGCAAGCACTCAAGGTGCTGAAACCCGGAGGTCGTTTGGTAGTGATGACCTATCATTCTTTGGAAGACCGTTTGGTGAAAAATTTCATGAAGACCGGAAATTTTGAAGGAAAGAGCGAACAGGATTTCTACGGGAATTTCCAGACGCCGTTCCGCTTGATCAATAACAAGGTCATTGTACCTGATGAAGAGGAACAAGAGAGAAATCCGAGATCACGTAGTGCAAAATTGCGTATTGCCGAAAAAAAGTAAAAGCAGATGGAATCGAGTGAAATAAACAAGAAAGAGATGAAACCCAAGATGAAAAAATCATCTTACAGGGCATTTTTCAATGAAATCTTTGATGGAAGTTTCATGACGAAAGATGCTTTGAGAAGAAACATCAAACTCATTCTGCTCATTGTGGCTTGCATTTTCATTTATATCAGTAATCATTACGCAGTCATCATGAAGCTGTCGGAGATTGATACCTTGCAGAAAGAACTGACTGATATAAAATATGAAGCATTGACCATCTCTTCTCAACTGATGCGAGAAAGTCGCCAGTCTTATGTACGTAATATGGTCACGGAGAGAGGTCTGGAGCTTGAAGATTCGACGATACCTCCCTATAAAATTTCAGAGGAGTAAAATTTTGATTTGATTTTCTTATGAATGAACAAAGAAACAGCAACAATTTTAGCGAGGAAGTCCGTAAGGATATTCGCAGGCGTTACACGGTCGTAGTGCTGTTGTTTTTTATTCCCATACTGATGATTTTCGGTACGATTCTGAAAGTTCAGCTTGTTGAGGGGAAAGCCTGGAGGGATTTGGGTGAAAAATCAAAGATGCAAGATGTGCTTGTCCCTTCAAACCGGGGCAACATCCTTTCACAGGATGGACAACTGATGGCCAGTACCGTTCCGTATTATGCTTTGTATATGGATTTCCAGGCTGTAGATCAGGATACATTTTTCCACTATCTGAATCCGTTGTGCAAAAAATTGTCCCGTCATTTTGGAGACAAGACACCCGGGGGATATCGACAGCACCTGTTAAAGGGATACAAGAAACAGAGCAGAGAATACCTGATCAGTAAAAAGAAAGTTTCCCACATGGAACTGAAAGAGATCAAAAGATTTCCTTTGTTCAAAAAAGGACGTTATCAAAGTGGATTGTATGAGAAAAAATACCTGCAAAGACAAAAGCCTTTCGGGTCTTTGGCCTCGCGAACCATTGGTGACATTTACGGAGATTTCAACAAAGGTGGAAAAAATGGTCTTGAACTGCGCTATGATTCTTTACTGAGAGGCCAGCCCGGGGTATGTGTCCGTCAAAAAGTAGCCGGAAAATTCATGGGTGTGAATGAACGGGATCCGGTGGATGGCATTGACTTGGTGACGACCATTGACATTCACATACAAGATATTGTAGAAACAGCCTTGGGTCGTGAGTTGCGCCGGATAAACGCCACATCAGGCACTGTCGTTCTGATGGAAGTGGAGACCGGCGAAGTTCGCGCCATCTGTAACCTTGGCCTGACTCCTTCGGGAGATTATTACGAGACACAAAACTATGCCGTTTCAGATCAAAGTGAACCTGGCTCTACTTTCAAGACTTTTTCCATGATGGTCGCTTTGGAAGATGGAATGGTTCATCCGAAAGATTCTGTCGAAACAGGTAACGGCGTGAAAGTGATGTATGGCAGGAATATGACCGACCACAATGCAAATCATGGCGGTTATCATACCATTACAGCTGAAAAAAGTATATGTTTCTCTTCCAATATTGGAGTTTCTACATTAATTGACAAGCATTACAGATCTCAACCCTGCAGATTTGTAGATGGTTTATATAGGATGGGATTGAACAAACGAATGAATCTGGAGATTCCGGGTTCGGGAAGGCCTTTTATTCCCTATCCGGTCGGTTCTAAACGATATTGGGCCAAAACCGACCTGCCTTGGATGTCGATAGGTTATGTCACGCAAATTCCGCCCATTTATACCTTGGCATTTTATAATGCCATTGCAAATCATGGAAAACTGATCCGCCCATTTTTTGTCAAGGCTTTTTCGCGTAACGGAGAAGTTGTTCAAAAATTTGAAACACAGGTATTGAATGAGAAAATCTGTTCTGATAAAACCCTGACACAGATTCGGCTGATGCTCGACAGTGTGGTCGGTCATGGGACAGGATCAGGAGCCCGCAGTCAGGTTGTAGCGATTGCCGGAAAGACCGGTACGGCTCAGCTTTCAAAAGGTGTATCCGGTTATCAGCAAGGAGGAAAGACACATCAGGTTTCATTTTGCGGATATTTTCCGGCTGATAAGCCGAGATATAGTTGTATTGTCGTCATCAGAGAGCCTAAGAATGAGATTCCATCAGGTGGTAAACAGGCAGGTGGCGTTTTCCGTGAAGTTGCCGAAAAAATCTATGCACAAAATTTACGTTTGATTCCTGGTAGAGCAGATTCGACTGAAACCATCGAATACCCGTTCCCAAAATCAGGAAACCTCAAAAGCCTGAAAGAAGTGTTGGCTCAATTGAATGTCTCTTATTCTTTGGATGCATCTTCAAAAACGAAATGGGTAAGATCAAAAACGGATAAGAATGGGATACTCCTGACTTCTGCACAAACCAGAAAATGGATTGTCCCGGATGTGAAGGACATGGGAGCCAGAGATGCTGTATATTTGCTGGGTAATTCCGGACTCAATGTTTCCATATCCGGAAAAGGAAAGGTGGTCAGCCAATCCATTCCTGCAGGCTCTTTTTATTATAAAGGCCAGCATATTGAATTGGTGATGGAATAGATGTTATAAAACAATTTGAAAGGCAAAGATAAGAAACGAGCCCATGATCTATCGCTTATAAAATGGAACAATTATTGGACGAGTTACATCGGATACCTAAAATGTTAAAATAAAAAATAATGAGATGAAACTGAGCAATTTAATCAAAGGTCTTTCCATCAAGGCCAGCTTTGGTTCCATGGATTACGACATCAAGAGCTTGTGTTTTGACTCCAGAAAAGCAGAACCGGGGGCTTTGTTTGTTGCGCAAAAGGGAACTCAGTCAGACGGACACGTTTATATCCATTCTGTCATTGAAAAAGGAGCGTTGGCTGTCGTTTGTGAAGTTTTACCTGAACAAATGCCGGCAGGTGTCTGTTTTATCCAGGTTGAAAGCAGTGACGAGGCTTTGGGCCGTTTGTCCTGCCAATGGTTCGGAAATCCTTCTGAAAAACTTCAATTGGTAGGCGTCACGGGAACCAACGGTAAAACCACCATTGCTACATTGCTGTATGAAACTTTCAAACGTTTCGGTCATAAAACAGGTTTGTTATCGACGGTCTGCAATTATGTGGATGATGAGGCCATTCATGCAACCCATACAACCCCGGATTCCTATGCCATCAATGAACTTTTGTCCAAGATGGTGGAGGCAGGATGTGAATATGCCTTTATGGAAGTCAGTTCCCATTCCATTGACCAACGCCGTATAGCCGGACTTCGTTTTGTGGGAGGAATTTTTACAAACCTGACACGTGATCATCTGGATTATCACCTGACGGTTGAAAATTATTTAAAAGCCAAGAAACGGTTTTTTGATGAATTGCCTGAAGATTCCTTCGCACTGACCAATACCGACGATAAGAACGGTCTGGTGATGCTGCAAAATACCAAAGCGCACAAATACGAATATTCCACCAAAACATTGGCTGATTTCAAGGCTAAAGTTTTGGAGAATCATTTTGAGGGCATGTTGCTCGATATCAACGGTAGAGAAGTGGCTGTCCAGTTTATCGGTCTTTTCAATGTCTCCAACCTGTTGGCCATTTATGGTGCAGCTTGTCTGCTTGGTAAGAAACCCGAAGAGGTGCTCTTGATCATGAGTATGTTGAAACCTGTTTCTGGTCGGCTTGAGTTTATGCGGTCTCCAACCGGATTCCTATGTATCGTGGATTATGCACATACTCCGGATGCGTTGAATAATGTCCTGAAAAGCATCAATGAACTGGTTCAGGGTGGGCACAATGTGATTACCGTTGTCGGTGCCGGAGGAAATCGGGATAAAGGCAAACGTCCGATGATGGCCAAAGAAGCCGTAGCAGGCAGCAACAAAGTCATTTTGACTTCTGACAATCCTCGTTTTGAAGAGCCGCAAGATATCCTGAATGATATGTATGCCGGGGTAAATGCCGGAGATTGTTCCAAAGTACTTTGTATCATTGACAGAAAGGAAGCTATCCGAACCGCCTGTATGATGGCTCAACCAGGAGATGTCATTCTGGTAGCCGGCAAAGGTCATGAAGATTATCAGGACATCAAAGGTGTTAAACATCCCTTCGATGATAAGAAAGTGATTACTGAAGTCTATTCCTCACTAAAATAACTCTGATGATATGTTAATACCACTTTTTCAGTATCTTGACCAATTGGATTTCCCCGGTGCGGGTGTTTTCCATTATATTTCATTCAGGTCTGCTTTTGCTTTTATCCTGTCCATGTTTATCGCTACCAGTGTTGGTAAGCGCATCATCGCCTATCTTCAGCTTAAACAGGTAGGTGAAACCATCCGTGATTTGAATCTGGAAGGTCAGATGAGCAAAAAAGGGACACCGACCATGGGTGGTATTATCATTATGCTTGCCATCCTGATACCGACACTCCTGCTTACCAAACTGAATAATATCTATATCATCCTGATGCTGATTTCAACTGCTCTTTTGGGTGCTTTGGGTTTTGCAGACGATTATATCAAAGTTTTCAAAAAAGACAAAGAAGGATTGAAAGGAAAATTCAAAATTATCGGACAAATCGGCATTGGACTGATTGTCGGCATTGTGCTTTATCTAAGCCCACAGGTGGTCATCCGCGAAAATATGGAGGTCTTAAAAAATGATCAAATTGAACGTGTTCATATCCGGTATGATGAAGTGAAATCAACCAAGACCACCATTCCTTTCTTCAAGAACAATAACATGGATTATGCAGCACCATTTGATTCCTTTGGAGAATACAAACAAATTGCAGGATGGATTTTTTTCATTTTGGTCACCATTTTCATTGTGACCGCTGTCTCTAACGGAGCGAACCTGACGGATGGACTTGATGGACTGGCTACAGGATCTTGCGCCATCATTGGGGTGGTATTGCTTATCTTGGCGTATGTGTCCAGTCATGTGAATTACGCCTCATACCTGAATATCATGTACATACCAGGATCAGAAGAATTGGTGGTCTATATGGCCGCCTTTATCGGGGCGACCATTGGATTCCTGTGGTATAATTCATATCCGGCCCAGGTATTTATGGGAGATACCGGAAGTTTGATGTTGGGTGGCGTGATAGGTGTATTTTCTGTCATCATACGAAAAGAACTTTTAATTCCAATTTTCTGTGGTCTATTTTTTGCAGAAAACTTGTCCGTCATGTTTCAGGTCGCTTATTTCAAACACACAAAGAGAAAAACGGGTATTGGTAAAAGACTTTTTAAAATGTCTCCGCTCCACCACCATTATCAAAAACCGGGAAATGGAACGATTGATGCTTTGATACAATGGCCATATCAGGCCATACCGGAATCAAAAATTACTGTCAGGTTTTGGATTATCGGTATGATCTTGGGTGTATTGGCATTAGCAACTTTAAAAATGCGATAAAGATGAAAAGGATGGTGATATTAGGTGCCGGAGAAAGTGGCACCGGCGCAGCAATATTGGCTCAGAAACAAGGCTTCGATGTGTTTGTCTCTGATAAGTCGGAAATTAAGGAAGAGTACAAAAATGTACTGAATGAATATGGCATTCAATGGGAAGAAAAACAACATACGGAAGAACTGATCCTTAATGCGGATGAAGTGGTCAAAAGTCCCGGTATTGCAGATAAGTTCCCCATCATTCAAAAGCTGAAAGAAAAGGGGATACACATCATTTCTGAGATTGAACTTGGAGGACGTTACACCAATGCCAAAAAAATCTGTATAACGGGAAGTAACGGAAAGACTACAACTACGCTTTTGACCTATCATATTTTAAAGAGTGGTGGTCTGAATGTAGGCTTGGCCGGAAATGTCGGACGTAGTTTTGCCTGGCAGGTGGCTGAAGATCATTATGATTATTATGTGTTGGAACTCAGTAGTTTTCAACTGGATAACATGTATGATTTTAAGGCGGATGTTGCTGTCCTGCTCAATATAACACCCGATCACCTGGACAGGTACAATTACGATATGCAAAATTATGTGGATGCAAAATTCAGAATCATTCAAAATCAAACTGAAGAAGATTCTTTCATTTATTGGAACGATGACCCCATTATCAGGGCTGAAGTTGCCAAGCGTGACATCCGTGCGCGAAAATTTCCCTTCTCTCTGAAAAAAGGTACTGGAATCAAAGCTTTCATCGAGGATCATTTCTTGGTTATTGATACGCCTGAACAACAATTCCAGATTGAGCAGGAAGAGTTGTCGCTGTCAGGTACGCATAATTTGTTCAACTCCTTGGCGGCTGCCGTTTCTGCGAATATTGCACAAATCAAGAAGGAGAATATCAAGCAGGCCCTCAATAATTTTGAAGGCGTGGAACACCGCCTTGAAACGGTGGCTAGTGTCAGGGGGGTGACGTATATCAATGACTCCAAGGCGACCAATGTCAATTCTTGCTGGTATGCGCTCGAGTCCATGCGGACACCTGTCGTTCTGATACTTGGTGGTACGGATAAAGGCAATGACTATAGTGAAATAGAAAATCTGGTGAAGGAAAAAGTCAGAGTGTTGATTTTCTTGGGTTTGGACAATGCCAAGTTGCATCAATTTTTTGATGGGATGGTCCCGTTGATTTTTGATGCACGTTCGATGGATGAAGCCTTGGCCATTTCCTATGAGCATGCAGAAAAGGGGGATACAGTCCTGCTTTCACCTTGTTGTGCCAGCTTTGACTTGTTCAAAAACTATGAAGATCGTGGAGAGCAATTTAAAGAAGGAGTACTCAAACTATAAAGGATTTTTAAATGGATCTGTTACAAAAAATATTTAAAGGTGATCGTGTTGTATGGATCGTTTATGCCATACTTTGCTTTATATCCCTGATTGAGGTCTTTAGCGCATCGAGCACCTTGGCTTACTCCACTCAAAACCCTTTCGGGCCGATAGCCCGTCATGCTTCGTTCTTGATCCTTGGGACGGTGTGTGTCATTTTTTTGCACAATTTCCATTATAAATACACCAAAGTCCTTGGGGTTATAGTGCTCTTTCTGGCTGTTACCTTGTTGATTTTGACGCCACTCATCGGTGTCCGTGTCAATAATGCATCCCGTTGGATTGAGCTGTTTGGTATCCAGTTTCAACCTTCTGAATTTGCGAAACTGGCCATGGTTATCTTTACGGCCTTTATCCTGAGCAAAAGCCAGCGGACACAAGAATCCCGGGACAAGGCTTTCTGGATTATCTTGATTTTTACAGCTGCTTTTGCTGCATTGATTCTGGCGGAGAATTTATCCACAGCCATCATGCTTTGTGTCGTGATTTACATCATGCTCTTTTTTGGAAGGGTTTCTTGGAAAAAATTGCTCAGCCTTGCCGGTATTGTTATCTTTTTTGCTGCTATTTTTATTCTACTGCTCAAGTTTGTAGATGACATGCCCGGTATGAAAAGGTGGGATACGTGGCAGAACCGTATTTTTGGCAAAGAACTGAGCGTAATGGATCCGGGTTTTAAAATTACGGATAATAATTATCAGTCCTCCCATGCCAATATTGCCATTGCAAATGGTACTTTCATTGGCAGTTTGCCGGGTAACAGTACACAGCGTGATTTTTTGCCACAGGCATATTCCGATTTCATTTATGCCATCATCATTGAAGAGATGGGTTGGATTGGTGCCATCGCAGTTCCCTTTTTATACATGATATTGCTGTACAGGGCTTTAAAAATTGCCAGAAAATGCACCAAGGTCTTTCCCATGCTTTTGGTCATGGGATCTGCACTGATTGTCAGCTTTCAGGCCATTGTCAACATGATGGTTGCCGTTGGCGCGGGACCGGTGACCGGACAACCGATGCCTTTGGTGAGTAGGGGTGGTACATCCACCCTGATAACCTGTATCTATTTTGGAATCATTCTGAGTGTCAGCAGGTATGGCATCCCGAATACGGAGTCGGAGGCTGATTCCGGCGATGAAATAGATGAAATCAAGGAACAAGCGATTGAAACTTCGCAAGAATACGGCGTTTAATAAGTGAACGATATGGATGAAATACGAATCATAGTATCCGGTGGAGGAACAGGGGGACATATTTTCCCGGCTATCTCCATTGCCAATGCACTCAAGGCTAAAGATCCGGAGGCTGTAAAGATTTTGTTTGTCGGTGCAGAAAACAGGATGGAGATGGAAAAGGTACCGGCAGCAGGGTATGAAATAATTGGATTACCCATACGTGGTTTTGACCGGTATCATCCATTGAATAATTTCAAAACCCTGTACATGGTTTTGAAAAGCATGATTAAAGCCAGACGTATCATCAAGGACTTCAAGCCCATGGTGGCTGTAGGCGTCGGAGGATTTGCGAGTGGCCCCCTTTTGAGAGCAGCTGCAGCTCTTGGTATCCCGACGGTCATTCAGGAACAGAATTCTTATGCGGGAGTCACCAATAAATTACTGGCTGCAAAAGCTGCCAAGATTTGCGTGGCATATCCGAATATGGAACGCTTTTTCCCGAAAGACAAAATCCTGTTGACGGGAAACCCCGTACGTCAGGACTTGCTGGAAGGAGAAAATTTGAAACAAAAAGGCCAGGAATATTATAACCTGGACCCAAACAAAAAAACATTGCTGATTGTGGGTGGGAGTCTCGGCGCAAGGACCATCAATGAAAGTGTCATGGGACATCTTGATGAGCTTGAAGCAGCTGAAGATATCCAGGTGATCTGGCAAACCGGAAAGTATTATTACAAACAAATACAGGAACGTCTAAAAGGGAGAGTACTTCATCATGTTCAAGTCCTTGAATTCGTGACTCAAATGAATTATGCATACGCTGTGGCCGACTTGGTTATCTCAAGAGCCGGAGCAAGTTCCATTTCTGAACTTTGCTTGTTGCAGAAAGCGGTTATTCTGGTACCGTCACCCAATGTCGCTGAAGATCATCAGACCAAAAATGCGCTGGCTTTGGTGGAAAAAGGAGCAGCGGTCATGATACCTGATACTGATGCCAGAGTTGAACTGATCAAAAAGGCATTAAGCTTGATCCATCAACCTGAATCTTTGGAAAATCTAAGTAAGAATATTTACAAATTGGCACAACAAAATTCCGCAGGACGCATAGCGGATGAAATCTTTAAACTGATCAAATAAAAAACAATATGTCTTATTCACATATATATTTTGTAGGCATTGGCGGTATAGGCATGAGCAATCTTGCCCGGTATTTTAAGACCAAAGGCAAAGTCGTAGCCGGTTATGATCGCTCTAAAAGTGCTTTGACAAAAGAATTGGAAGGTGAGGGTATCGCTGTACATTACACTGATGATGTCACCGCTATTCCCGCCGGATTCTTGAACAACGAGTCCACTTTGGTGGTACGCACTCCTGCCGTTCCTGAAAGCCATAGTGAATTGCGCTTTTTCAATGATAATGGATATAAAGTGTTGAAGCGCGCTCAAGTTTTGGGAACGATATCTCGTGATAGTCGTAGCCTTTGTATTGCCGGAACACATGGGAAGACCACCACCACTACGATGACTGCACATTTGCTGAAACAATCGATTGTTGACTGTAGTGCTTTTTTAGGAGGTATATCAAACAATTATCACACCAATCTATTGCTAAGTGACGACAGTGACCTGACGGTGATTGAAGCCGATGAATATGACAGGTCCTTTCACCAGCTGACTCCTTATATGGCGGTGATTACTGCTGTAGATGCAGATCATCTGGATATTTACAAAACCCATGCTGAATACTTGGAAAGTTTTGCGCATTTTACAGAACTGATCAGACCAGATGGCTGTTTGGTGATCAAGAAAGGCATTCCGTTGAAGCCGAGGGTTGTTCCAGGTGCAAGGGTGTACTCTTATAGCGTTAAAGAAAAAGCGGATTTTTTTGCAAAAAATGTTCATTACGATACAGGGCGTTTGTTTTTTGATTTCAATTACCAGGGTGGAGTCATACACGATATAGAGTTGGGTGTCCCCATTCAGGTCAATGTGGAAAATGCAGTGGCAGCACTGGCACTGGCACATTTGAACGGTGTAACCGATGAAGAGCTTCGGATTGGATTGGCTACCTTTAAAGGAACATGGAGAAGATTTGACTTTCAAATACGTCGGGATGATTTTATTTATCTGGATGATTATGCGCATCATCCGGAAGAATTACGGGCAAGCATCAGTTCCATCAAAGCTTTGTATCCGGGTAAGAAAATTACCGGCATCTTCCAGCCACATCTGTATAGTCGGACAAGAGATTTTGCCGATGAGTTCGCTTCCGTCCTTTCTGAATTGGATGATTTAATTCTGCTCGATATCTATCCTGCAAGAGAACAACCGATTCCAGGAGTGACATCTGAAATGATACTTAAAAAGGTGAATCTTAAATTTAAAACAATCACAACTTTAGATAAAGTTTTAGGAGTATTGGATACAAAGAAACCGGAAATTCTAGTAACTTTGGGAGCTGGTAGTATCGATACATTGGTTCCTTTGATTAAAAGAAGATACGAAGCATGATCAAAAAGATTCTGAGCGTATTGGCGGCAATGCTTATGCTAGGCTATATCATTTATGCCATTGTCACTTTTTCTGACCAAAATTCAGAAGTCAGATGCAAGGAAGTGATTGTTGTAGTAAAAGATAGTTCAGAGCATCAGTTTGTTCGCGAAGCCGAAATTCGGGATATTTTGAAAAGAGAACATCTGAAATTTGTAGGGAAACGGTTAAAGAATATTGATTATGGATTGGTAGAGACCGCAGCGGCATCTCATAGACTAGTCAGACGAGCAGAATGTTATTCCACCCCGTCAGGTATTGTTTATATCAATGTATGGCAACATATCCCAATCATCCGGATGATGAGTAGGGATGCCAATTATTATTTGGATCAGGATGGCAAGATTACCGGTTTGAGTCCTCATTCGGCAGCAGATGTCGTTGTTGCAACCGGTGAAATCAAGAAAGCTTTGACTGTGAGAAAACTATATAAAATGGCGTTGCTGATGCAGAAAGATCCTTTCTGGGATGCACAAATTGAACAGATTTCAGTAGAGCCGAACGG
>Ga0265294_10009035_pt1 | contig 11541 bp, 13 predicted proteins | sample MunlanPumphouse3_FD_192504 | JGI IMG/M metagenome (GOLD analysis project Ga0265294, IMG submission 192504) | Groundwater microbial communities from a municipal landfill in Southern Ontario, Canada - Pumphouse #3 | ecosystem: Environmental > Aquatic > Deep subsurface > Groundwater | place...
AGATATTGGAGGAGGAGCTTCAATTCTAGGAGTGCTAAATGGCTCTGATGGAGTTCCTGTTACTATTGGGAAAAATGCATTTTTAGGAGCAAACTCATGTGCAGGAACATCTCTTGGTGATGGCTGTATTATAGATGCTGGAGTTGCCATCTTAGCTGGAACAAAAATCACACTTTCTGAAGAAACAATAGCTTCTCTAAAAGAAGTTAACCCCAACAAAACAATTACTGCTTTAATGAAAGGAAGCGAATTTAATGGTGTTAATGGAGTACATTTTAGAGTCAATTCCACAACGGGTCAAACCATTGCTTTAAGAAGTACAAAAGAAGTATATTAAGCTATTGATAAAAAATTGTATTTTATAGGAGTTGTTTATTCATAAAAAAATAAATAATTCTTATAATTTTAAGAATGATTTAATTTTTAATTAATTATAACGTGGTACCACCAGTCGGAGTCGAACCGACACGCCCAAGGGCAGGGGATTTTGAATCCCCCAAGTCTACCAATTCCATCATGGTGGCACTATTTTGTCTATGAGATTTTAATATTAGAAACTAAAATGCCCATCTTGTTTTCAAGATGGGCATTTTAATATATAAAAACTTTGTAATTACTTAGCTACAGCGTCTTTTAAAGCTTTTCCAACTTTAAATTTAGCAACAGTTGTTGCAGCAACATCTACAGTTCTGTCTGTTCCTGGAACTTTTGCAGTTCTAGCAGCTCTTGCAGCTGTTGAGAATGTACCAAAACCAATAAAACTAACTGTTTCACGTTTAACTAATGTTTCTGTTATTGTTTCTAATGCAGCGTCAACTGCACCTTTTGCATCTTTTTTAGATAATCCAGCTTTTGCAGCAACTGCATCGATAAATTCAGCTTTGTTCATAGAAGAACTCCTTGTTTGTAAATTAAAACTTCTGGTACTTTATAGTATCTAAGCTTTAATAAAGATAAAATAACAATTAAGAATAGCCATATAGAGACATTTTTGCGTAATTTTTAACGAAATGATGATCTTATGCTTAAAAGTCGACAACTATTTTCTAAAATAGCCACTTTTTTAATTAGCTCATGAATGTCTCTATCGTATACATAAACGCCAATTCCTTTTATTACCATAACATGAGAGTCAATCTCTTTTAAGTATTTGGTAATTTCTAAAGCATTTCTGTCGTACCAAGTAGAATAAGGACCAGGGTCTACTATATTTACTTCTCCAAAGGTTGTTTTCCCAAAATAGTCGTTAAAAATAATGGTATCGTTCTCTAGGGTATAAGCGGTGGTATAACTGGGCATTCCAAAAGCAACATATTTGGCTTCATGAATATGTGTATATATTGAAGCGTGAATATGCGATTCAATACTAGCAATATTCCAACGATAATCTTTTTGGTAAATATTGAGTTCACAAAAATGCTTTTCGGTCATTTTATCAAAAATAGCATCGGCAGTATTTATTAAAAAAGTGCTGTGATCTAGTTTTGCCGAAATTGCTCCATGATAAATTCCAAAAAAGTTTTTACGAAACATGGTTAAAGAGAGATCACTTAAGAGCGTTACTGTTTTTTTGTTGACCATTTTAAATGCCTTAAATTGTTTTTTAGGTATTATACAAAAAAACAAACCAAGGACGCTTTAAATGCATATTCCACATATTCCTGTACTTTTCAATGAAGTTTTAGAAACTTTTAAATCTATCGACCAAGGATACATTGTTGATTGTACTTTAGGATATGCGGGACACAGTGAGGGGTTGTTAAAACAAAATGAACATATACAGCTTATTTGCAACGATCAAGACGAAGAGGCGTTAAATTTTTCAAAAAATCGTTTGAAGCCTTTTGAGGGCAGAGTTATCTTTAATCAAGGCAATTTTGAGACGGTTTTAAATGATTTTAAAGAGTATCCTGTTAAAGGTATTTTAGCCGACATTGGAGTCTCTTCGTTGCAGCTTGATAAGCAAGAGCGAGGCTTTGGGTTTGAAAGTACAACGCTTGATATGAGAATGAATCAAACTCAAACCCTTGATGCTTCGTATGTGGTTAATCATTACTCGCAAGAGGAGCTAGAAAGAGTACTTAAAGAGTACGGAGAAGTTAAAGAGTATAAAAAAGCTGCTTCTTTAATTGTAAAGCAACGACCTTTTACTAGTTCTAAAGAGCTATCTTCATATTTGCATTCTAAAATGCACAAAGGTAAAATTCATCCAGCAACGCTTGTTTTTCAAGGTATTCGAATAGAAGTAAACGACGAACTGGGAGTTTTAGAGCGATTGTTTGATTCTATTGAACTTCTTAAACCAAAAGGGTGTACGGTTGCTATTATTTCATTTCACTCTCTTGAAGACAGAATTGTAAAAAACTATTTTAGAAAATGGAGTAAGTCGTGTAGTTGTCCTGTGGGTGTTTACCGATGTGAATGTGGAAATAATAATGCTTTAGGCAAAGTGTTAACTAAAAAGCCAATTGTTCCAACAACTCAAGAGATTAAACACAATCCTAGAAGCAGAAGCTCAAAACTAAGGATATTTAAATTTGATTAAACTCAATGCTAAAAAAGCACTTTTAATTGTATTTGCTATTTTAGGTGTTGCCTTGACTCTTTATATGCCTAAAATTTATTTAAGAAATAATATCTATTATGTGAGTCGAGATATTAATAAATTGCATGACAATTATGTCTCTTTGAAAGAAGAGAACCAATTTTTACAACAACAACTAGAAGATATGAAGTTTAAAAACCAAATTATGGACTCTTTGATAATTAACAGTTTAGGCGCAAAATAATATGAGAATTTCCTGAATTTTATTTAATAATAGCCATGCTTTCAATTCTATTTAAAATTGAGCTACTTTCTTGATAATTTTCTAACTCTTTTCCTACATCCAAATGTGAGATAATGGCTTTTCCTATAATAGTTCGTTGTTCTTCACCAAAAGAACTTTTTGTTTTTATACTCCAGATATTGTGAAAGGCTAAAGGATCGTTTTCTTTGGATACTCCCACATACAACATAATGTGTCCTTTTAAATATAAAAGTGTGAAAAACGGTTTGCCGTGCTTTATTATAAACTCTTTTTTTTCTTCACTGTTTAGCTCTTTTAGTGAAAAATATTCACCATTTTTTGCTTGTTGTCCTGAATTACGTGATAAAAAAACACCCAGTGTTGAAAAATAATCTTTAGTTAAAGCAGAACAATCTCTTTTATAAAAAGATTCTCCCCAGCCATAGGGTTCGTTTATTAGCTCATTTATAAGGAGTGTAATGTTTTGTTCGTTTATAGGTAAGCTTTGCTCTATTAAGGCATCTTTTGGTGCGTTAATGGTTTGCAAATAGCCTTGCTGGTTATGATACGCGTTAACAACAAAAAAATTGCCTTGTTGGCTTTTGGGAAAAATGGTTCCTAATTTTATGCTCTCTTTAAAAATACCATTTTTATAAATGGGAAAATTATCTTTTACAGCAACATAAAAAGTACTTTTTTTAAAAGTGTTTATAATATTTTCATCTACAATGGCCAAAGAAGAAGTTGGTATAAAACCACTTGCAAAACTCGATTCTGCATATGCCCACGCCTTGTCTTTGCTAAAGTGTGAAATAATAATAGGCGTGTTGATTTTTATACCACTGTTTTGATTGTAGTCAAAAGGAAATCCTTCACCTTTTAGTAGAGGATTGTAAAACAGAGGCAGTAGGGTGGGGAAAATTTTCAAGTGACTGTTTTTAATGGTAATGGCTTTTAAATTATCTTTGCTAAAATCTTCAAAGTTAGCATTTGAAATTTGTTCATTAAACCAAAAAGAGTCTAGCTTTTTATAATTAACGCCATACATCTGCTTTTTGGAGTACATAAGACCCCATGAAGCATCTTCTTTGCTTGTACTAATACGTTTTTGACTCCAAGGTCTAAAGTGGCGTTCATAGAGGTTTTGAGTTACTGTTTGGGGTAAGGCGTTAAAGTTGTGTGAATAGTTTTGAATGTTTTGATTAGGAAGAGAAACTTCTTTTATTTCTTGTTTTAAACTGCATCCCGAAAAAAATAATAAAAGTAAAAAAAAAGAAAATTTTATAAAATAGTTAAAACAGATTTTTGTCACGGTACAACCTTTGAAATATTTCAAAAATTGTACCATAAAGGCAATTTATAGCCCTTTAGAATTCAAATTTTCGTTTGAGTTTGAAAAAGTATAAAATAGTTCTGTATTGAACAAACATAAAAGGCAACATTAAAAGAAAATATGCCAATGAATATTTCTCAATTACTCCATTAAGGGTTAGTCCAAAATTGATAAAGAACATACCAAAAACCATAAAAGCAACCCCCGGACAAATTAAGGCAAAAGATACGGGTGATCGGTTTTTACCCTCAACATACTCACCAAAATAATTCAGTTGTTTCATTACTTTATATCCTAAAATTCCAAATATTATTTGAATAGAAATAACCAAAGCGGTAAAAGTAAAGAGTGAAGATTTTACCAATGGAGCGCTGAAATGGTGGTCAAGTCCAAAAGAAATTCTTATAAATGCAATTCCTAAAAGAGTTAAAATAGGAATAATAATCCATAACGAGGGAGAAGCCTCAATAGAGATTCCTTTTTCAAACATATTGGTAAATCCAATGGTTATTTTAATTAACAACAATAAAACAGAAATGGCTGCAAAAAATATTGAACCAATAATTCCAATGGCATTAACAACAATATAAGTACTCATAGCCCCTGGTGCTGCAAAACCAACAGAAACCATAGCAAATGCAAAAATAGAGATCATTTGTGAAAGGTTGTTATTGGTGGTAAAGTCAAAACCACCCTTTGATAAGATTCGTGTAAAGTAGTTGAAAAATATGGTTAAAGCAAAATATCCAGAAACCATAAAAGCGGCTAAGGCAAAAGGAAACAGATACTCAACAACATCCCAAAGACCTGGTACAAAAACGGCTCCTAGTACAAAACCTACATTAATTGTCATGGTATACGTTAATGGAATCGCCATTAAACTTACTTCCATATTTGAATTTTTTAATGCTGTGTATCTTTCTGTTTTCTTATATAAATTAAATTGTTTGGTGTTCCAAATAAGTAATTTAAAGTGTAAAAAAGCAAACACAATAATAAAAATTAAAGATAATGCACTAACAATTGATAACCAATCTCCTTGAAGTAAAGCGGCATAAACAAAATCAAATGTTGCCATAGCTGCACCTTCATGAGGTACTAAAAACATTAAATACATAAAAAATGAAACCGACAATCCCCCAGCACCCAATGCACTTAAAAAACACATAGGTGAAAACTTTTCTCTTAATTCCATATAAGTCCTTCTTATAATAATATATTTATTTAATGGAATATTACTCTAAACAACTTTAGATAATATTAAGAGTATGTATTAGTAAAACTTATATTTAAATTTTTAAAGAGAGCCTTTTATCTGTATATAACCCCAAATAGTATAGACTGTTTTAAAAATTATGAGGATTTATAATCTATGTTGCAAATTCTTTTGCCTAAAGAGTTATTTGAAGATATTGTCTTAACAAAGCAAAAAATAATAGAAAAAAAAGTCAATAACTATTGGAAAAAAGAGTTACTTGATATTTCTATTGTAGATGATAAAATTCACTATAAAATTAAAACTATCCAAAAGCTACGAGTGGCTAATGAGTATGGAGAAGATAAACCCAATATTGTAGTTGAGTGCTTAAAGCTTGACTACAATGTTAAGAAAAATATGTTTGAATTTTATTTGGGAAAAATAATAGAGAAAAGAAATGTCGAGACTCAAAGTGACTACAAAGATATTTTAATTCAACAACTTCTAAAGGAAAAAAAAGCACTGCAAGAGAGTATAAATAAAGATGAACTAACACAAATGTATAATCGGAAAAAATTCAATGAAGATTTAAATACGTTTGTTGCTCAAAACAATGCCAAATATTTAAGTGCAATTTTTATTACTCTAAATGAATTCAAAACTTTTAATCAAAATATAGAACAAGAATTAGAAGAGAAAATTATAAAATATATTGCCAATAAAATTAGAATTCATGCAAAAAGACTCTATGCCGAAGTGTATCGCTACAAAGATGAGGAGTTTGTAATGCTTTGTTTTTTACCACAAGACCAACTCACACAAGGATTACACTATTTAAAAGAAGACATTTCTACTGTTAATTTACAAGGGGTTACTGAAATTAATGTTAAAGTAAATATGGGAGTTTCGTTTTTTAAGAATTATTTAAATGCTGAAGAGTTTTTTAAACAAGCAGTTTTAAATGAGAAAGAGGCAAAAAAATTAGGAACTAGTAGTATTTTTGTAGAGTAAAAAGAACAAAGAGAGTTAAAACTGACTCTCTTTGTTGACTCTTTTAGAAACTAATTATTGTGCAATTTGTTCTGCAAGTGCCTTGATGTCATCTTCTGTTAATGCGTTAACTTGACCTTTCATTAAGCCTTTCATAGGACCACCGTAAGTTCCATCTTTATAGCCATTCATAGCTGCAATAAAGTCGGCTTTTGACATATCTTTAATGATTTTTGATTTTCCTAAAGCTACTTTTTCACCAGTAGCTCCATGACATGATGCACACTTAAGTTTGTATACATCAGCAAAAGACAAAGATGCCAATACGAAAATCGAAAGTAAAATTTTTTTCATTTAATTCTCCTGATATTGTGTTAAATAACGATAAAAGTATAGTATAAATGAACTTTATAGTTGGTTGGAAGAGTTGTTTTTTAAAAGAAGTGTAAAAAAGAGAGATTTCTTTAACCAGAAAGAAGAAGGTTCTTCTGGTTAAAAAAAATTATTTTCCAATAAATTCAGCAATAGCCTCAATGTCTGCATCACTTAATGTTGCTGCTTGACCTTTCATAAGTCCTTTCATAGCACCACCGTAACTTCCATCTTTATACCCGTGCATTGCTGTAACAATTTCAGCTTTTGTCATATCTTTAATAATTTTAGATTTTCCTAAAGAAACTTTTTCACCACTATTTCCATGACAACCAGCACATTTTTTATATGCATCCGTTGCAAAAAGCGAGCATGCTAATAAAGTACTTATAATAAAAATTTTTTTCATCGTTTTCCTTTTTAAATAATGAAGAATTGTAATGGAATAAAAAGAATAAGTGTTTGATTTGTATCAATAAAAAGTATTAAACTTTATTAATACTTTTTATTTAAGGAGAGTTGTTTTATGAGAGAAGTTCTTTTTTTAAATCTTCTTTATTGATTTTATTTTTATTGGTTGAAACTAAAGGTAACGATTTTTTAAAGATAATTTTAGCTGGAATCATATAACTTGCAAGATGTTTTTTAAGCTCAAATAAAATCTCATTTTTAGGCACTTCACTTCTTGCTGAATAAAACAGAACAATCTCTTCTTCTAGGGCTTCGTGTGGAATAGAAAGAACAGCACATTGCGTAATTTCTTTAATATTATCATAAACAACCGATTCAATTTCTAAAGGTGAAACCCTAAACCCTCGTGTTTTAATCATATCGTCTAACCGTGATACAAAGTATAAATACCCCTCTTCATCTTTATAAACATAATCGCCACTAGCAACTACGAGTTCATCGTTGAGTTCTCCTTCAAGGTTAATAACATTTTTTAATATTTGAATAGATTTAAAACGTTCTTGCGTCTCTTTTAAAGCATTCCAAAACCCTTTGTAAATGTATGAACCTCTATGAATTAGTTCTCCTATTTCCCTTGGCTCACACTCTTTTCCTTCTTTGTTAATAACATATAGTTCAACATCTGGAATGGCTTTTCCAATAGAGTTAGGACGAATTTTAAGTTGCGCTGGGTCTAAAAAGGTGCTTCTAAAGGCTTCTGTTAACCCGTGCATAGAATAAAATTTTGCATTTTTAAAATATTTCTCAATCTCATCAATCATTTTAGGCGTTACTTTTCCTCCTGAAGAGGTGATAATACGGATATTATTTAACAAAGCAGCATTGGGCAATCGGTGTTCTTCTTCATCAAACATTTGAGCAATATTTATAGGCATTAAAGGAAGCACGGTAACCTTGTCTTGAATAAGATGATTAAAGAAATCACCTGCAAGGACAAAACGGTGAAGTGCTAAGGTTGCACGCTTATATAGGGAACAAAAGATTTGATTTAAGCCATAATCTAAGTTAAATATTAAAATTCCTGAAATAATATCCTCTTCGGTTAAATGCAAATATTGTGAAACCACTCTGGCACTGTCAATTAAGTTTCTATGAGAAATAACAATTCCTTTTGGAAAGCCCGAACTTCCAAAACTATACGTAATGACTGCGCTGTCGTGACCATGTATAGTGCAAAGGTACTCTTTATTGTAATATTTGTATATCTCTTCAAAAGAAGCTATCTCTTTGGAAGCTGTTTCATAAGAAATAATATGCCCGTCAAACTTAATTTCTTCAATAGATTCAAGTTTTAATTTGTCGGTAATTATGCATTTAATATCGCAATCTTTAATGATATATTCAACTTGTTCAGGTTTTAAAAGTTTGGTTAGAGGTACAAGAACATAAGGCGTGGAAAGAATGGCTAAAATAGCAATAACTTGGTCAATACCTTTGTTTGAGTAAACACCAATTCTGCTTCCATTAGGAATATTAAGCTCATTTAAGTAAAAAGCAATCTGGTTAACTTTAGAAAAAAGTTCCGCATAACTTAGTTTTTTATCATCACAAATCAGAGCCGTTTTAGTTGGGTGTGAAACTTGTGCCTCTTCAATGAGGTTTCGAATACAGTTAATAGACATATTACTCTCCTTTATTGACGTAATGCCATAGTCCAAATATCGTAATTGCAGTCCATTACAATGCTTGGATTGTGGTTTGAGTTTAAAATTTTTTTATAAAAAAATGCAACAATATTTTGAATATCTTCGGCTTGTAATACTTTGGTAATTCCACCTGTAAAGACCAAAGAGTTTAGGGCGTTGAGTTTTAAATTTATATAGGCTTTATTGTAATTTGAAACTTTGCACAATACTAAAAATATGGCCAGTTGCATCAACACTTTTAGTGATTTTTCACTTTGTTCTTGAAAAATATTTTCAGTAACTTTTAAATAGGATAAAAGCTCATACACAAATTCATTGTTTTTAGCGCTAAAAATCAGAGACTCTTTTGATTTAAAAACCCCTAATTTTTTAAACACCAATCGGTCGTACTCATTTTCATTTAAGATATTGTCCATAATCAGATCTTTAGAGTAGTGAATATCGGTAGTTGCTCCTCCAATATCTATTAAAATATAAGGGTCAACTACTTTAAAACTGCCATCAAGCAGACTTAGTGTTTTATTTACAATATATGGTGTTGGATAAATTTGATTGGAAGTTATTTCATAGAGGTGTTTAATCTCTTCTTTTCCTACAATATCTGCTTGGTAAAGGTTAGTTAGATATTCTTTGAGATCATCTTCATAAATATGCAGTTTATGGTCAATGATATTGGGTAATACCACTAAATTAGTAATATTTTCTTTTAAGTAAACGGTGTCATCCTTATTGCCCACATAAACAATATTGGAGTAGTTGATTTTGTCTAAGTAATCAAACAAATCTTGATTGAAAACACCACTTACTCCATCAATGCCACCTACCACAATTACTACATCTATTAAGTCACTGGGAATTGAAGTTTCTTTTATATGTGAATAATACGCTATCAATAATGTTAATCCCTGAATTATATGCAATATTAGTGGCATATTTAAGAGAAAATGATTTAGATAATCCAATAATTAGCGTACTTAATCCTCCGTTTGCAGAAGAGCAAATATAGACATCTTCTTTTTTAAAAGAGCCAATAAGTTCTTCACATTTACTATTTAAATCATCATAAATATTTTTATTAAAATCTCTAAAATGTTGTTGAATATTACCATTGGCACACAGCTTAAAATAGGTGCTTCCAATATCTATTAAGAGTTTGTTTTCATTCATTGCATAATTCCTATGTCGTGGATAATATCATTAACAATAGAAGTGGTATCTTTGGTTAAATCGCATTTAGATTTTTCGTAAGCGTAACACTTATCGCTAATAGGCACTTTCCCTCGTTTAATAATTCTAATATTTTTGTTAGCATCTCGTATGGTTATCATTTCATTGTTGTTAATAATATGAGGAGAAAAAGGAACATCAATAATGCCATTTTTAATGCTGTTAAATGCTTTTCGCCACAAGGTATCGGCACTGTCGTTAAAAACTGCACTCATAATATCCATAACCTCTTGGGTTAAATTTTCCTCTTCTTCTTCATCTACAATATTAGGCAAACCATTTAAAATACGAAGGGTATATTGCGTGTTGGCAACGGTTTTAGCATTGGCTTCTTTTGTAGGAATTCCACTGGCTTCTTCTCTGGTTTTAGTAATAATTTTATCCGCTCCCACCATGGAAGCAATAACCGTACTTGTATTAATAAGTTGCTCTGCAAAATCTTTATTCGTAGGAAATGCTCCCATCCATTGATGATAGACTAAATTAATTCTTGCATCTTCGCAGTTAATCTCTTTGGCATAATGTTTAGAGAGTTTCTTAATAACACTTCCCATAACAATATCTTGATTCATAGAACCCGTTTGAGAAAAAGAGACTGAAAAAGATTTAACACCCTCTTCAAGTGAAAGTAACATTTCAATAAGTTGAATAACAATGGTAATAGCAGGAGGTACAAGTGTAGCTGTTAGTGGTCCAAACGATTCACGGTTAATTGGCTCATTAAGCAGTGAATATTTGGCACACACTTTTTCCACATATTTCCAGTATAAAAAGGCTTTATCTAAAGGAAAGTTTTTTGAATAAGGAAGCAAATAAGTAATTGGTCCTCCTTCTATTTCAAAAATACCTGAAGCCAGTGCTGTTTCAATAAGCAGTCTGGCATCTGGAGTTCCGTGTCTTAGAGAAATTGGTTTATTAAAATGGGTCATCATCTTTCTTGACGTTCTATACCCGTGCGTAACTAATGGATAACCGTTTAGCATATCGACATCGTTTTCTTCACTTAGTCGTAGCATTTTTTGAGCGGTTGCATAGTCATTAAGTCTTGTATTGGAGTCAATCGTACAAGGAAGTACATCCACATCGGCATCGACAAAAAATTCATACAGAGCAAACATTTTTTTGTACGTGGGAAAGCCACCTCGTGGTTGCACCAGCATTTTCTTTTTGTTTTTAAAATGGTATGAAATAAAGAGTTCTTTGTTGGCATTTCTAATAAAATCTTCAACTTCGGCAAAATCAAAATTATCAACAAATTCGTTGCTTAAAATAATATTTCGTTCTTCTTGTAATAAACTGCTCATGCTCTTTGCCCCATAAATTTTTCTAACTCATCGAGTCCTGTATTTAAATCCACTTGGTGAAACACCAAATCAAACCCATAGTTTTTAAATTTTGGAACAATATTTGAAGCATCGCCAGTTCCTACTACTAAATTTCCACCAATCATAAAAACAACATTTTCCAAAAGGTTTCCATAGTGAGATTTTAAAAAATTAACCTCTCTGCACCACC
>Ga0265294_10009037_pt1 | contig 11539 bp, 14 predicted proteins | sample MunlanPumphouse3_FD_192504 | JGI IMG/M metagenome (GOLD analysis project Ga0265294, IMG submission 192504) | Groundwater microbial communities from a municipal landfill in Southern Ontario, Canada - Pumphouse #3 | ecosystem: Environmental > Aquatic > Deep subsurface > Groundwater | place...
TTCGCAATGGCTGTCACATTCATTCGTCTTTCTAAACAAGCATGAATTTTAATTCGATCATCAGAGTCAAGTTTTGGTCTCTTCTTACTCATACGATAAATCCTCCTTCCTGGGGCAAGAGAGACAATTTAATTGTATAAGTAAATAAAGAAATAAAAATTAACAGATTGTTGCTTTAACTTTGGAAAAACAATTAGTATTTTTTTCCTTGTTAAGGAAATTTATGAGTGTATAATAGATAAACGAGGTTTATTATGAAAAGAGAAAAATTATTATCATTACTTTTCGTATTCACGATGCTTATTACTGGTTGTGCTAATGGTAATAGCGATTCGAACGATAGTAATCCAAGTCCAGAAAATTCAATTAGCGAAGTATCAAATAATTCGTCTACCTCAGGTAGCGACCATTCAAATGATTCGTCTTCCTCCGTTAGTGATCAGACAAGTGAGTCGCCTATTTCGAGTAGTGAAAATAGTACCACAAGCGAAACATCCAGTTCAGGAACAACCAATCCTTATTATTCTAGTATTAATAATGCTGAATATGGTGAAACACTTAAAAAGAGTTTAAGAACACTCATCACCACAACCCATAAAGTAGAAACAACTTATAGTGGATTAAGGCAAGTCTTTTCTAAATCCGATGCTGACCCAGCAAAATCAGGTAACATCATCTGGTTCTATAGTGGTACCTCAGTCAAGTTTTCAGGCTTTGGAAGTAGTAATGGGGCAACTAACCGCGAACACGTTTGGCCAAAAGCTAACGGTAAGGCTTTTCCTTCAGAGAGTAAAGCTGGTAGTGATGCCCATCACCTTCGTCCCACCGAAACGCAACTTAATAGCATTAGAGGTAACAAGAGCTTTGGCGTTGTTAAACAAACTGCAAATAATATTGCTAAACAAAATGGCTCAACAAGCTATGCAAGTGGCGATTACCTTTCTTATGTCGACGGAACCTACTTCTATCCAGGCAAAGGCTTTAGAGGCCAAACCGCCCGTATTCTCTTCTATGTTCAAGTAAGATGGGGTGCAGCTTATAATCTACGATTCGTCCTAGGTTCAGGCTCAGTTAAAACAATTGGTGATATTGAAACACTCATGAAATGGCACCTTGAAGAACCGGTCTCCGAAACTGAAGTTTACCGTAATGAGGCAATCTTCAAAATTCAAGGTAACCGTAATCCATTTATTGATGTGCCTGATTATGCGTGTAAAATTTATGCTAGTGACGGTGAAAATTATAATTCAAAAGTCTCAAATGTCTGCGCAGCTAAGTAAATAATATAAAGAACTCTCGATGAAGCGTTTAAAATCTTCTAGAGAGTTTTTTTATGCCTTCTTCAAGCTAGTTTGTGATTTTTTATATAGTCGTTATTAGATGACGCCACTTTCTTCTATGGTGCTAGCGTCATAATGAAAAAAGATTATAGGTTTTTGCGTTTATTTTGAAACCCCATAGAAAGATAGACATCATATAATTTTTCAGGAAAAAAGGGATAATGATGTAGAAAAGTTTAGGGTTGAACTTAGAAAAAAAGATTGCTATAGCTGAACTTAGTGAAGAAACTAAGAATTACATCACCAAAAGCTATAGTGAGCTTAATGACCAATGGGTAACTTCCATTGAGGATGGAATTAATAAACTTAAAACCGATAAAACTACATGACCTAGCGTAGTTTTGCTTCAAGGTCGCTTTATAACCTTTTTTCACATTTTTAAATAGTTATCGTATACAATACGAAAGGAGATCATCCAGACAAAATGGAGAATTTAATTGTAATTGGTGTTGTAGTTTTTGGTTATAGTTTTCTAACCCAGCTCAAAAAACAAAATAAAAGAGATGGTAAATCAACAATAAATAACATATTCAAGCAATAAACTTACAGAGACACAAGATTTACTTATTTAAAATTTCATATATTTATAAGATATATCATAATTTGAATTGACGGACGCTTCTTTATAACAACAGACTGAAAGTTACTTCAAAAAGTTTTGGTTGTGGCCCCACTTTAATAAGGCAAACACAAGTACTTATTTAATCATTTAACATATATCCAAGACCATTGTCATATAATAATGTTCTTAATTGATCTTTATATTCTTCCATAATCTTTTTATCTTTTTTGCCGCTTTCATTAAAACCTAATCCAATTGAATATGGTATAAGTACAGGAACTAGAAAAAAAGGAATTAAACAAATGGCGACAATATTTGCAATCATACTCTTTTTAAAGTTATTTTCTGAACTCTTTTTGTATTCTTTAATTTTTTCGGTTAAATACGCGATTTGTGATTCTATATCAAATGGTACTGTTTTATTCATTGTCAAAATCCCATCTTAAATCATCTAATTCTTGTTCTAATTTAGTGATTTGTAATGATAACTCTCCTATTTTATTATTATTTGCTAATCTAAAAGGAAGAACTAACAATAGCGAAAAGAGAAATAATAAAATAAGAGCAGTTCCGAATTTATCATCTTTTCTAAGCAAAGTATCAAGTTCTACCTTAAGTTGTCGTCGCTTATCCTTTAAGCGGTTGATTTCAAATAAAGTTTGTTGTCACATGACTAATTAAAAGCAACATTTCTCTTTGTTTTGTATTCATGTGGGGTTTTAATATTAATCGTCACAGGTAGTTTTACTGATAAAGAAGGTAATAAATTAACTAACTGGGATATGTAATTAATGTTTTTAAACAATTAAAGAGGTCATCAGACCTCTTTTTTTAATGATGATGATGGTGATGGTGATAATTATCAGCATCACTATCTATTGCCATTTGACAATTTTCACAGCTCGCTTGATCGCTATCAAATTGAATCGTAATGTGTTTTAACTGATAATCTTTACTGAGGCGATTTATTTCTGTTTTAATTTTCAACGCTTCGGACAAGCGCAAATCGCTATCAAGCACAATATGCAGAGTTGCTAATAAGAGATTTCCATCAAGACTCCAAACATGCAAATGATGAACATCTTCAACGCCACTAATTGCCTTTATTTTACTTTGATAGTCTTCCATCGGAAAGTCTTTTGGGGCTTTTTCTGTTAAGACACCAACAACACTTAGCAAACTTTTAAGTGCATGATAGGAAATGTAAATAGCAACTAAAATCGATAAAATTGGATCGATGATATACCATTCAAAAATAAGAATAAAAACACTACCAATTAAGACAACAATCCATCCCAGCACATCTTCGAGCATATGCAGGTTAATCGCTCGTTCATTTAAACTAGAACGCGCGCGTGTAATTAAGAATGCAAGCAAATTGAATGCTAAACCAATAACAGCAAAAATAAGCATCCAAAGTCCATTAATCGGCTCTGGATTAATAATCCGAATAATTGCTGAATAGATGATGACAACAGATCCGATAATCAAGATTAGACTCGTAAGAAGCGCGGAAATGACCGAATAGCGGCGGTAGCCGTATGTATATTGCGCATCAGGTTTTTGCTCACTCTTTTTTTCAAGAAAAAAGGCAAAGCCAAGTGCAAAAGCATCTCCAAAGTCATGCAATCCATCGGAGATAATGGCAAACGAATTAGTAAAAAATCCACCAATAACTTCAATAACTGCAAATACGCTATTAAGAATAAAGGCAAAAAATATATTCTTAGTTGTTTTTTTCATTATTCCATCCTCAACTTTATTCTTTGATGAGTTCCGGCGTGTAGCCTGCAACTTTTATCTCAAGCAACAAATTAGCAATTGCAACATTTTCATCACTGATGACGTTGATGTATTTACTTACTAAGTCGACTTCGACTTGTTTAACTCCGCTGATGGCGATTAAAGCATTGTAGACATGCTTAACACAATTTTGACAATGTAAATCGCTGACTTTAATTACGGTTTTTTTCATCTATATTTACCTGTTCTTTCTTAAAAAAATTTATCGTCAATGCGTTGAAAACAACAAAAATGCTAGATAAGCTCATAGCGGCGGCGCCAATCATCGGATTTAACCTAATACCCCAAGTAGGATAGAGTAGACCAGTGGCTAAAATAAGACCAATACTGTTATAGAAAAAAGCCCAGAATAGACTCAATTTAATGTTATTAATCACCCGTTTAGATAAACGCAAAGCGGAAACAACATCCGCCAATGAATTTTGAATTAAAATTATATCACTGGCTTCGTGGGCAACATCGCTTCCAGCGCCGATAGCAATTCCTAAATCGGCTTGAGCGAGCGCAGGTGCATCATTAACACCATCACCAACCATCGCAACTAAACCATTCGCCTCGTGGCGGAGGTTTTGGATATGCAGGAGTTTATCCGATGGTAAAACATTAGCAATAATTTGATCAATACCGGCTTCGGATGCAATTGCTTGGGCCGTAAGTTCATTATCTCCAGTTAACATGATGACTCGAATTCCCATTTTATGAAGACGCTGAATAGCAATAACGCTATCTTTTTTAAGCGGATCATTAATGGTAATAATTCCTAATAAACGATCTTCATCAAAGAAAAATAGTGGGGTTTTGCCATTATTTGCGTACAAATCCGCCTTATTTTTAATTGCTTCGCTAGCAAGATTATTTTTTTCTAACATGCGAAAATTACCTACATAGTATTTTCTATTTTGATAAACGCCCATTAATCCTTCACCTTCAATCGCGTGAAATTCACTAAATTTATAAGGTGTAATTTTTTGTTTTTGGGTATGCTTAAGAATAGCTTGTGCCAAAGGGTGTTCGCTTGTTGTTTCTAAACCGGCCACTAAAGCCAACAATTGTTCTTGTTCTTCCCCAATTACGTCAACAACGCTTGGTTCGCCGACCGTCATCGTTCCAGTTTTATCTAGCACAATGGTTTTTACGAGATGAGCTTTTTCTAACGCTTCCGCATTCTTTATTAATAGTCCATTTTGCGCTGCTTTGCCACTACCAACCATAATTGCTAGCGGTGTCGCTAGTCCAAGAGCACAAGGGCATGAAATCACTAACACTGTGATGCCTATACTGAGCGCTAAAGCAAAGTCATAATCGGCAATAAGAAATGCAATACTTGCAATCAAAGATATCGAAAGCACAATCGGGACAAAAATCGCGGAAATTTTATCAGCTAACTGCGAAATGGGTGCTTTTGAACTCGCCGCTTCTTTCATTAATTTAATAATGGTTGCAATAGTGGTATCTTGACCGACTTTCTCAGCCTGTATTTCAACATAACCAGAAACAAGCAGGGTGGCAGATATAACCTGAGCATTTTTTTCTTTATATACTGGTAATGATTCACCAGTAATGTTGCTTTGGTTAAATGATCCACGGCCATTAATAATAATTCCGTCTACCGGAACGAGCATCCCCTTTTTAATAATGACAATATCGCCTTTTTGTACTTCGCTAGCCAGTATTTCAATTTCTTGATTGTTTTTATAGATTAAGGCAGTTTTAGGTGCTAAATCTAACAGCTGAGTAAATGCTTTTTTGGTTTTATCCTTTGCGCGTTCTTCAATATATTTTCCTAAACTAACAAGAGTTAAAATCATCGCCGCAGTTTCAAAATATAGATCATGTGCATAAAGCTGAACACGTGTCATATCTCCATGGCCAAGGCCCCATCCAATTTGAAAGATAGCAAATATTCCATAAAGAATTGCCGCACTACTACCCAATGCAATTAAAGAGTTCATATTTGGTTTAAGATGCCAGAGAGCTTTAAACCCGCGATAAAAATATTGCTGATTAAGATAGATAACTGGTATTAATAATAAGAATTGGGTAAATGCATAAACCAAAGAATTCTCTAGACCAAGAAAAATCATCGGTAAAGGAAGTGATAGCATCGCTCCCATTGCCAGATAAAATATAATCACAGTAAAAATTGCTGACCCAAGTAATTGTTGGCGACTCTTTTTCACTTGCTTGTCAATTTTTGATTTTTTCTTAGCATCAATTAAATTAATTTTTGCTGTTGCATGGTAGCCAGCACGTTCCACTGCGGAAAGAATTGTGGCTGCATTAATTTGTGCATCTTTCGATTCTACAATTAGTTCATTGGTTAATAAGCTAACAGTTGCACTTTTAATGCCTGGTAATTTGTTGACCGCTTGTTCGACGTGAACTTGGCAGCTTGCACAGCTCATGCCTTCAACATTAAATACACTTTTCATAAATTTTTATCGAGTAAATTTTTTGAATAAATCAACAATCTCATCAATTACTTGATGGTTACCTGCTTCAATGTTTTCCACCACACACGAGTGTAAATGGCGATTTAAAATAATATAGGCTAACGACTTAATAGCGTGATCCGCCGCCGAAAGTTGCGTCAGTAATTCCTCACAGTAACGATCATCATCGACCATCTTTTGGACGCCACGAATTTGTCCTTCAATCACGCTTAAGCGTCTTTTGATCTGCTTTTTTTCTTTTTCATCACGCACCGTCGTGTTTTGTTTATTTGCCGCACAATGAACAATTGATTTTTTTTCACTCATAATTTTTCTCCATGGCTATTATACCCCCTAGGGGTATATACGTCTATCAATTTACATAAAAAAAAGACGAGCATTTTAATCTCGTCTAAAAATATTTTTACCAATTACTTAAATAGTTTAATTAATTATTTTACGTAAATCGTCAAGAAATTCACCTTGAACATCTTCAATACTTCCTTGATCGACGAGCGTTGAAATCGCTGAATCAATCGGTATTCGTGCAAACCGCTCAATCTGATATTTTTTGGCAGATTCAGCTACTTTGCTAGGCCCAAAAATTGTCAGTTTTTCTTGGCAATGCGGGCAAACCATATAGGACATATTTTCAACAATTCCGAGCACCGGAATATTCATGACTTTCGCCATGTTGATGGCCTTTTCAACAATCATAGCAACTAATTCTTGTGGTGAAGTGACGACAATAATTCCATCTAACGGCAATGATTGAAAAACAGTTAATGCTACATCGCCAGTTCCTGGGGGCATATCAATAAACATGTAATCAATATCTCCCCAAATAACATCAGTCCAAAATTGTTGTACGGCATTGGCAACAATTGGTCCGCGCCAAAGCACGGGATCGGTTTCGTTTTCGGTTAGCAAATTTAATGACATAACCCGGATACCGTTCGCCGTCTCGACAGGAAAAATACCACTTTTATTTCCAGAAGCTCCTTCATGTAAACCAAACGATCTTGGAATTGATGGGCCTGTAATATCCGCATCAAAAATCGCCGTTTGATAACCATCACGATTAGCGATGATTGCTAGTAAACTTGTTACTAAACTTTTACCTACACCACCTTTACCACTAACAACACCAATAACTTTTTTAATATTGTTCAACTGATGAGTCGCAATTTTTTGTGGCTTAGCACGGTTTTCATGTTGGGTATTCGTACTTGGATTTTCACCATTATGTTCACTATTCATATATTATTTCCTCAATCTTTCGTCCCTAATTATAGTCCACACTAAAAAGAAATAAAATTAATAAGCCTGATAAAAAATCTATAAAAAGTCTTAAATTGACTATTCTTTACGTAAAAACCCACGCCGATAAGCATGTCCTTGATGCCGACAACGCCCGGGACCAACATTTCTTTGTTCACATAATTGATATTCGCCACCGGCAATTATCAATGGGCGACCTTCAACAAGGGCACGGGCAATCCCTTGGCGTGCTTGTTGATAGATAGCTTGCACAGTTGTACGGGCGACATTCATATATTTAGCACACTCTTCTTGTGTTAACATTTCATAATCGATTAAACGTATGGTTTCAAACTGGTCAATTGTTAAAACAACTGGTTCACGTAATTCGTCTCCCGCCGTTTGTGGCGTAAAACGATCAACCAGGGGCATTCCACAGACCTGTCTTAATTTACGTGGACGCGGCATAAAATTCTCCTTTAAACAGTATTATTATACTATTTTTTATCAGGGGAACCTAGACGGTTTTCTAAATCATGAATTTGCGCTTGTAGTCGGGCATTATCTTCACGTAACAATGCAATCTCTTTTGCATTACTGTTATGGAATGTCGCTCCATAATTACGATTACCATAATCATCACCATAACGACGACCACGGTTTGAACCTTTTCTGGGACGAAAGAAAAAACCATTTGTGCGAGCTTGCGAATTCTGATGAAAGCAAATTCCTAATCTTGGTCCAGTTCCTGTTGGACCAGTTCCATCAAATCTTGGCATACATACCTCCTTTGTTTATGACATATGTCATTCACAAACTCAGTATACTGTTGTTGTCGGCATATGTCAATAACTATAAAATTATTTTTTGTTTCTTAACCTGCGCAATGTAATCTTCTAAAACTGAAAAGTCACCATGGGGGATATTGTTGATATCTACAGCGGTTTTGTTAATTAGACAATCAGTTAAAAGAAAAGTTTTGATACCCAATTTAGCGCTTACCATATCTTCTTCAACATCGTTTCCCACCATCAAACATGTATTCGGATTTAACCGCAGATGATTAATTATTTCTTCATAATAAAGTAAATTAGGTTTTGAATAATGACTGTTTTCATAGGTTGTTATATACGAAAAATCGTTAGGATCAAGACCAGCCCAACGAATCCGCGCTTCAGTCGCAATTAAGGGAAACACTGGATTGGTAGCTAATATTAATTGATAGCCATCTTGTTTAAGTTGTTTAATTAACTGCGGAACTCGCGGATTAAATCCACAAAAAGCACGAGCTTCATTAAATTTAGTCTGGTAGAATAATTCAAATTGGTGCTGATCAGCCAAGCTTTTTAAGCCAAAAATAGAGATGAATTCTTCCCAAAAAACTTGTTCATTTGTTTTTTTCCCATCATTTTGAATCATTTTACTAGTGCCTGCCCATATTGCTTTAATCAATTGTTCTGGGGGATAGCCTAATGGCGCTAAAAAAGATGCTAATAAGCGGAAATAAGCTTTAATAAATTGATCTTGGTCTTGTGGCAATAATGTCCCATCTAAATCGAAAATAATTGTGTTAATCATCTTGAAACTCCCTATCTATACATCTATCAAGTATAAAGAAAAAACCTCATTAAGACAAAGCCTAATGAGGTGGATGTTATATTTTATTAAAATTTGTTCTAGTTTACTTTTCAACTACTTCCGCTTTTTTGCTAGTAATTAAGCCATAGACAAGAGCAGCTAATGCTCCACCAGCCAGCGGCGCCAAAATCCATATCCAAATTTGTGATAAGGAAGTCGTATCTTGTCCAAGAAGCGCTTGAATAAGTGCTGGACCAAAACTTCGCGCAGGGTTAACCGATGTGCCGGTAAAACCTAAACCTAACAAGTGAACTAAGGTTAATGCTCCCCCAATTACTAGTCCCGCTTGATGTCCTTCATGATGTTTTTTATCAGTTACACCAATAATCGCAAGCACAAAGATAAAGGTTAATACTAATTCGACAACAAATGCTCCGATGTACGACTGCGCATCGAGTTCGCCAGTTACTACGTTGGCTTGTAGGAGCGGTTGAATTGTATTGCCACCTAATGAGGTGAAATCCGCACGCATGACGAGACCGAGCACTAATGCTCCGAAAGTGGCGCCAAGTACTTGAGCAAGCACATAAAATAAAAAATCTTTGAGTGTAAGTTGTTTACGAATAAACATTGCTAGCGAGACTGCCGGGTTGATATGACACCCGGAAACATTACCAATGGAATAAGCCATTGCTACAATTACGAGACCAAATCCGAGCGCGGTGGCAACAATGTCGACATTGCTCCAAACCGCTATCCCACAAGCAACAAATACGAGCACAAAAGTTCCAATCATCTCAGCGACATACTTTTTAATATTAGCCATATTTCCTACCTCTTTGCTTTTATTCTAGTACGCATCTTTTACTTTTGCACGAGCAAAGTATGAAAAAAATAAAAGAGCACTAAATATGATTATTTTTGTGCTAATTTTTATTTTATTGCGCTTTTTTATTTTGCTTTGGTAAAGAAACAGAAACCCACCGCTCCCGGTCCCGCATGAACTCCAACGGTCGCGCCGATTGGATAGATGTTATCTAATGGAAAGTCACAACGTTTACTAACAAACTTTTGAAACTTTTCCAGGGTTTCTTCGGCATCTGAATGACCAAATAAGCGGGGCATTGATAAATCAACATCTGCCGCTTCATATTGTTCTACAAGCCACGAAAAGGCCCGGTTTAAGCCCAATGCTTTGTGCACGGCTAAAACTTTGCCATCATCAATCCGAATCAGGGGTTTAACATTCATGATGGTGCCTAAAAAAGCTGATGCACTGGAAAGACGACCACCCAAACGCAAATATTTTAAGTCATCAATAACGGCGATTAAAACTAGCCGCATTTTTGCCTCTTCAACCGCCGCAATAATTTCTGCAGCAGATTTTCTTTCATCGCGCAACTTAATCGCGTACAAAACTAGCGCTGTTAAACCAAAAGTAACTTGGCGAGAATCAATCAGATGAATTTTTTTTGTTGGTAAACTTTCACGGGCAACAAAAGCGGATTGTAATGAACCACTTAGCTCACTGGAAATGAAAATCCCAATAATATCGTCTTGATCATCAACTGGTTTAAAGCGTTTAATAAACGTTGCACTATTAATAAGACTTGTTTTGGGTAATTTGTCGGAGGCTCGTAAACGTTGATAAAATTCTTTATTTGTTAAATCAACGCCATCAATAAAGGTTTCTAAGCCAAATGTAACGGCAAGAGGAATAACATCAATATTGAGGGTTTTAGCTTGTTCTTGGGTGATTTCTGATGTGGAATCAGTGAATATGCGAATGGCCATAATTAGTTTCCTTTCAATTATTGTGCCTTTTTGGCTTGAGCGCCAAAATAGTTTTGGACTTTTGATAGAGCTTCAACTAGAACTTGTTCTTCTTGGAATGACAGGCTTTTTACAACATCATCGACCATGCGTTCATGGAATTTAGCGTGTTGTTCATTGACGAATACCGCAATCGGAGTCGGGACAATATGCACCACTCTTTTATCAATCTCATCACGTTCGCGGATGAGATATCCCTTTTTTTCTAGTGTCTTAACTGCGGTTGTTAATGATCCGAGCGTAATCCCAGCGGCGTGGGCAATATTAGTCGCCGTGTTTTCTTCTTGCTTGATTGTCTCAAATACCGTTTCTAGTAAATGTACCTCACTAATAGAAAGATTATTATTGGTTAAGCTTTCTAACGTTTTTTCTTCAAGCCGAAGAATGGTATTAAAGGTAACAACAAGAAAGTGATTGAGTTGTTCTTTGTTTGTGGACATTGTTCCTCCTAAGATAGTTTGAACTTCAAACAATATGTCATAAACACTCATTCTCGTCAATAGTTAATATGTTTTTTTGGCATTTTTATTTAAAAAGTTTCTATGTTAACATAAGGTAAGCTTTCAAATATATGTTTTAAATATCATCATAAGGAGGTCGATTAATGAAAATCGGTTTATTGTATTCATCACAAAAGCAAAATGAAAAACGCTATCCTTTACATTGGAAACACCTAATTAAGCTCACGCCTAATTTATTGAAGAAAATTATTTTTGAAGAAGGTTATCCTG
>Ga0265294_10009038_pt1 | contig 11539 bp, 9 predicted proteins | sample MunlanPumphouse3_FD_192504 | JGI IMG/M metagenome (GOLD analysis project Ga0265294, IMG submission 192504) | Groundwater microbial communities from a municipal landfill in Southern Ontario, Canada - Pumphouse #3 | ecosystem: Environmental > Aquatic > Deep subsurface > Groundwater | place...
TCGGATTTCCTATTTTGTCCCGGACAATGCGTGAATCGCACAAGGCCCAGAATACGGTTCCGTCTTTGCGTTTCAGTCGAAGCTCAAACTCTTTTGAGTTTAATGAATGGGTGAGCATCGTTACGATGTCTTTGCGTTCCCGTGGATCCGCATAATGCTGCGCGACGGTTTTTACGTTTGTGATCAGGTCCTGGGGACTGTCATATCCGAACATGGCTGCCGTGGTCGGATTGGCGAAGATAAATCGACCGTCTTTTGCAATTTGATAAATTCCTACGTGGGCATTCTGAAAGATATCCTGAACGCGTTCCCTGGCTCTCTGTAAATAACCGGTGATCCGTTTGCGTTCAGAAATATCATGGATGACGATATGGTAGAGCCAAGGCTTCCCCTGAATCAGGACAGGATCAATGAACAGCTCCAAATCGATGATTTTGCCCAAAGGCAGTCTATATTGAAACGGGAGTGCAATGCCTTTTATGATTTTGGGCAGGATAAAATTTTGCTGACGCTTGATGGGGGGGAGGTTAATGATGTCGTTTAGTCGTTGTGTTTTCAGGCTGGCTGCGGACCGTCCGAAAAAATTGCTGGCAGCCTGATTGGCATCGATAATATTGTCTGTTGCGGGATCTACGATCATCTTGATGATTTTGCTCTGCTGGAAGATGGCGCAGAGTCGTTTTATTTCATTCAGAGTGTCTTTTCCCGATTTGTTTTGATGAACACTGTCTTGAGAAAAATCTGTCGGGTGTTGAACAGAACCTTCAGTATGCCCTTTGTGACGGGTTTCCGGTTCATTAATGGACAATATCTTGGAGCAATTATCGTTCATAGCCTGGCTCAATGTCCGTAAGAATTAGTGCGGTGTCCGTATTGTCTGTTTAGCCGTCGAGATAATGAATTTGCAATGTTTAGCTTGAGTTTATCGTTTAACCCTTAGGAAATTAACATTTTTTATTTGACGATGCAAATTATTAATCGAGAATTTAAGCTGGGTCGCAAACGTGTTAAAACTTAAAGTCCGCTTCCCGGAAAAATTCCGTTGCGGTGTCTGCATCGTTGTCGAATGCTTTACCCGAATCGATCATGGCCGCATAGATTCCAACGCTCAGGGCTTTGGAATAGGCATACCGGGCTGATGCCTGGTAGTAATCGCCAAAATCATCATCTGCGGCAGTTTCATCGATTGTCAGTATGCAATAAGATACATTGGTAGACACCTTGTCAGGCAGGGTGATCCCAAAACCGATGGCCGCGATAACAAAGCCTGAGCCGTAAAACAGGTTCTGCCGGCCAAATGTTACATCAAAATCTGAGTTAAACCGGCTTTCGATCCGTGTGCATCTTCCCTGCGGATGATATGTTTCAACCTTTTCTGTTCTATATTCGCAGAATGAATGACAGCAGGAGCGAGCGAATAATCAGGCCGGATTAATCATGGGAAATGTTTCAATTCTTCGGGCTTGATCATAACGGCGGTCATAACGTCGTGAGGACCGTCCCGGCCGTTTCCGGCTTCTCCAGCACGATACGGGAGGATGCCGGTGCAAACGAATTCAGCAAAAGGGATGTCAGTCGCTTTGAAATGGCATAATCTGTTGGAATATCAAGCGACTATAGTCGAAATGCTTTTTTATCCACAAGCGGTAATAGTGTGCCATTGACCTGTAGGCGTATGCGTACAGGGTGTTCCGGAAATACATCATGGACGGCATTGGAAAATAGCAGATTCCGGGTGTGCGTTCATCGGGGTCTGACAGAAAAAAATTGTTTAACAGGGGTTGATTGTGGTAGTGTATTAGACATTTATAGGCAGGTAGGTTTGATTTTTTGAGACCGGTGTGATCCTTCCGCTGCCAATGCCGGGCTTATATTCCGCTGCCAGGCAACCCGCTGCATGGCGACGCTGAAACGACGATGATATAAAATCTTTAAATTCAGTTTTTGAAAGTAATTTTTACATGACTTCAGAAAACAGACCCAGGCTGACAAGACAGATCTGTATCGGGAATGTAAAGGTGGGTGGGGGGGCGCCGGTCACGGTCCAGTCCATGACCAATACCTTCACCTGTGATGTGACGGCTACCGTTGGGCAGATTCATCGCCTTGAACAGGCCGGTTGTGATATTGTCCGGGTGGCTGTGCCGGATCAGGAGTCAGCCCGGGCCATATCCGCCATTAAAAAAGCCATTTCGATTCCTTTGATTGCAGATATCCATTTTGATTACCGGCTGGCGATAGCCGCCGCACAGGCAGGGGCGGACGCGCTTCGAATCAATCCCGGAAACATCGGAAGCAAAATGAAAGTGAAGGCGGTTGTGGATTGCGCAACGGACCTGAATCTTCCGATACGAATCGGTGTCAATGCCGGGTCTCTTGAAAAAGATATCCTGGAAAAATACAACGGGGTAACGGCTGAGGGGATGGTGGAAAGTGCCATGCGTCATGTAAAATTGCTGACCTCGGTGGGCTTTGACCAGATAAAGATTTCACTCAAGGCTTCGGATGTGAATCGTACCCTGAGGGCATATCGTCTCCTTTCGTCTGTAACGGATTTTCCCCTTCATGTCGGCGTGACCGAGGCCGGAGGGCTTTATTCCGGAATCGTAAAATCGTCCATTGGAATCGGCATGCTCCTTTCACAGGGAATCGGAGATACGATCCGGGTGTCATTGACCCGGGATCCGGTCGAGGAAATCCGGGTAGGCTTTGAGATTTTAAAGGCGTTAGGCCTGCGTCAGCGCGGTCCTGAAATTATCTCCTGCCCGACATGCGGCCGGTGCAGAATCAATCTGTTCGATATTGTCGAGCAGGTGGAAGCAGCCCTCGCATTCATGACGCAGCCCATAAAGATTGCCATTATGGGGTGTGTGGTAAACGGCCCGGGTGAAGCCAGGGAAGCCGACATCGGAATTGCCGGTGGTGATGGCATTGGAATTTTGTTCAAAAAGGGACAGGTCGTTAAAAAATGTGCCCAGGAGCATCTGGTTGATGTATTGCTCGATGAAGTGCGCATGTATGTGGAAAAACAGGGCTGAATGAGCAGTCTTCTACAGCCCATTCATCTCAGGCGGCGGGCCCGGACAGGCCTGCTTTTTGTTACAGGGTGCGGGAAATGCCTTTTTGAACAGGGGTGCCCGCGCATTATGGGCGCCATAAAAACGAATCAGAAGAAATCGTTCGTGTCATTGAAAAAAATATTGTGAAGGTCTATTAAGATTACGAGAGGATATATGGGAAAACAGGAGAAAACGGCGATTGTGCCGACGAGAGATGAAAATTATTCGGAATGGTATCAGCAGGTGGTCAAGGCGTCGGATCTTGCCGAACGCTCCCAGGTCAGGGGCTGCATGGTGATCAAGCCCTGGGGTTATGCGCTCTGGGAAAATATTGTGCGTGAAATGGATGATCTTTTCAAGCAGACCGGTGTTAAAAATGCGTATTTTCCCTTGTTTATACCGCTGAGCTTTCTGGAAAAAGAAGCCGAACATGTGGAGGGGTTCGCCAAGGAGTGCGCTGTGGTAACCCATCACAGGCTGGAAAAATCGGCTGACGGCGGATTGGTGCCCGCCGGCAGGCTGGCTGAGCCGCTGGTGGTCCGGCCGACATCTGAAACCATTATCGGCGATTCTTTTTCCAGATGGGTCAGCAGCTACCGGGATCTTCCCATTTTGTTAAACCAGTGGTGCAACGTGGTTCGCTGGGAGATGCGGACCCGCATCTTTTTAAGGACCAGTGAGTTTTTGTGGCAGGAAGGGCACACGGTGCATGCCACCGAGAAGGAGGCGGTGGACCGGACGCGCATGATGCTGGATGTGTATGCCAAAATGGTCGAAGAGTGCCTGGCCATGCCGGTCATCAAGGGGAGCAAGACCGCGTCCGAACGATTTCCCGGGGCGGTGGATACCCTGTGCATAGAAGCCTTTATGCAGGATCGAAAGGCCCTTCAGGCCGGCACATCGCATTTTCTGGGACAGAATTTTGCCAGGGCGTCCGGCATAAAATTTCAGTCGGCCGCAGAAGTCGAAGAATACGCGTGGACGACCTCCTGGGGAACCTCGACCCGGCTGGTCGGCGGGGTCATCATGACTCATGGTGATGATGACGGGATCATTCTTCCTCCGCGGGTTGCTTCATCGCATGTGGTGCTGCTGCCGATCGTTCGCAAGCCCGACGAGCTGGCTGCCGTGATGGAGTATGTAAATTCGCTGGCAAGGGAACTTCGGGATCAGTTTTATCACGGCCGGAGGCTGACCGTGGAGGTTGATGATCGGGATATCGGCGGGGCCAGGGGCTGGGAATGGATTAAAAAAGGGATACCGGTTCGTGTGGAAATTGGTCCCCGGGATATGGCTGCCAACAGCGTGTTTATGGGACGGCGGGATAAACCCCATCGGGAAAAACTTTCTATGAGCCGAGAGGCCTTTGTCGGCGAGCTTGGCCGGATACTGGACGATATCCAGAAAAATCTGTTTGATCGCGCGCTTGCGTATCGTCAGCAGCATACCGTGGAGATTGATGCACGGGATGAATTTTATGGTTTTTTTACACCCAAAAATGAAGAACAGCCGGAAATCCACGGCGGGCTGGCACTGTCTCACTGGTGCGGCTCTTCGGAGTGTGAAGCGAAAATTAAAGAGGATCTCAGTGTCACGATCCGGTGTATTCCGTTTGACTCGAAGGCAGAATCCGGGCGGTGTATCTGCTGCGGCCGGGACAGCAGTCAGCGGGTCATATTTGCAAAGGCATACTGATTTTCGATAGTTTTATTCTTACGACAGCGGCTGCGTTTATCGGAAGCCGCCCCTTGCCGGGAGGCAACAGGCACTGTTCTTACCGGACAGTATGAAAGGGCCGAGGCCCTGAGGAATGAAAAGTATTTTAAAAGGTCATGCCGGTTCAGGGCTGACGGCCGTCCCCGGCCGGTATGAGTGTATGCGTCTTCATGATCAGAATCAGTGATATTATTGATAAAATTCTCGAACATAATCCGGATGCCGATATCGATCTTATAGATCGGGCCTATATATATTCTGCCAGGGTTCATGAGGGGCAGGTCAGGTTGTCGGGGGAGCCGTATCTGATGCATCCCCTTGAAGTGGCCGGCATACTGGCCGATATGAATCTGGACGTGGTCAGCATCGCGGCGGGACTGCTGCATGATGTCATCGAGGATACGCACGCCTCGTCTGAAGACATACTGGAAATGTTCGGGCCCGAAGTCTGTCATATCGTCTCCGGGGTCACCAAGCTCAGCGTACTGCAGTTTACCAGTTCCGAGGCGCGTCAGGCAGAGAGTATCCGAAAGATGCTGCTGGCCATGGCTGATGATATCCGCGTGATTCTGATCAAACTGGCAGATCGTCTTCATAATATGCGGACCCTGCAGTTTCACACGAAGAGCAAGCAGATAAAAATTGCTCAGGAAACCCTTGATATTTATGCACCGATAGCGTCGAGGCTCGGAATATACAGCATAAAAATTGAGCTGGAAGATGCCGCGTTCAAATATGTTTATCCCGAAGAATACGAACAGATCAAAATTCTGGTCAGCAAGGACAAGGCCGAGCGGGAAAACTATATCGAAACGGTTAAGCGCATCATCAAGGAAAAAATGCTGGAGGCGCACCTGGAATGCGAAGTTCTCGGTCGATATAAGCATTTTTTCAGTATTTATCAGAAAATGGTCAGTCAGGACCTTTCGTTTGAAGATGTATACGATATCATGGCATTCCGGGTTATTCTGGATACCGTTCCCCAGTGTTATGAAGCGCTCGGGTTGGTTCATGCACTCTGGAAACCGGTCCCCAAGAAATTCAAGGATTATATCGGGGTCCCCAAATCCAATATGTATCAGTCGCTGCATACGACGGTGATCGGGCCGATCGGAGAACGGATTGAAATTCAGATACGAACCGGGGAAATGGATAAGGTCGCCAAATCCGGGATTGCCGCGCACTGGAGTTATAAAGAAGGCGAACGGATCGACGAGGGAATCAGCAAGACCTTTTCCTGGGTTCAGAGTCTGGTGGAAAATCAGGAAAATTTCAAGAATCCGGAAGAATTTCTGGAAAATGTCCGGATCGATCTCTTTCCCGACGAAGTTTATATATTTACCCCACGGGGAGACATTAAATCGATGCCCAAGGGGGCAACGCCAGTGGACTTTGCCTATTTAATTCATACGGAAGTGGGGAATCAGTGCACCGGTTGCAAAGTCAACGGGCGGATGGTGCCGTTGCAGTATGAACTGAAAACCGGTGATATCGTGGAAGTCATCACCCTCAAAGGGCATAACCCGAGCAAGGACTGGCTCAATTTTGTCAAAACCGTCAAGGCCAGATCCAAGATCAGACAGTGGATAAAGACACAGGAAAAGGGGCGAAGCATCGCCCTCGGTCGGGAAATGTGTGAAAAGGCTTCCCGGAAATATCGACTGAATTTCAATACATTGATGAAATCCCAGAAAATGGTCGAGGTGGCCGAAGCCTTCGGGTTTAAAGCCATTGACGATCTGATCGCCAGCGTTGGCTATGGGAAGGTCACTCCCTTGCAGCTGATCCGCAAGTTTGAGGTAAAGCCGGGTGGTGGAGACTGGTCGCAGGAATCGTTTTTAAACAAGCTCATTGACAGGGTCCGAAAAAAGAGACCGAAAACCGGAATCATTGTTCAGGGAATCGACGATGTGCTGATCCGGTTCGGAAAATGCTGCCAGCCGGTTCCGGGTGATTCGATCAACGGCTACATCACCCAGGGATATGGCGTTACGGTTCACCGGACAAATTGTATCAACTCTCTGAAAATGAATCCGGAGAGACAGATCGATGTGTCATGGGCACTGGATAAAATTGATACATATCCGGTAAAAATTTATGTGCGCTGTATCGACCGGCTGGGTCTGCTGGCGGATTTGGCAGCCACCATCAATAAAACCGGGGCAAACATACTGACTTCAGAAACGCGGACCCTGGAAAATGAAGCGGTTGACTGCCTTTTCACCATTACCGTAGAAGACACGGAACACTTGGGGAAAGTGTTTGCAGCTCTGAAAAAAGTCAAATCCGTTCAGCACGTCAAACGGGTGAATGCTTAAGCTGTTTTTACAACAAATCCTGATTTGATGCAGTTGGTGCATACGTTGATTTTTTTCACCTGTCCGTTTCTAAGCACACGGACTCTTTGCAGATTGGGGTTGAAACGACGTTTGGTTTTATTGTGCGCATGGCTGACGTTATTGCCGACAAGCGGTGCTTTCCCACAAATTTCACACATCTTAGACATATCGGGTTCTCCTTTAAAGGTCTGGCATTTTCAGTTTCATGATCAGCGATCATGCAAAAGCAAGCTTTATATATAAAAAAAAGTATTCTGTAAAGGTTTTTTCAGATGTTATTCTTTTTCAGGTTGCTGGCCGGACAGTTTTTGCTCGCACAATGCAATATATTGCAATGCTTCCTGATGAATACCCACATCCGGATAATGCGTTAAAATCTGTTTGAACCGGCAAAGCGCCGCTTTGTAATGTTTGCTTTTCAAATAAAATTTTCCCACATACAAATCATGGCCGCAAAGCTGTTTCATGCATTCCTTCAGCAGCCTGCTGCCCCGTTGGGCATATTCATTATCAGGATACCGGTCAGTCACGCGGGTGAATATGTCCGCGCTTTTTCTGGCCGATGTCTGGTCCCGGTCCACAGAGCTGATCTGCTCGTAATAGCACAGCCCCGTCTGAAAAATCACATAGGGAACCGCCTCGTTTCGGGGATGAAGGCTTTCAAACTCTTCATATGCCGCAACGGCATCTTCATATTCCTTCAGATGGTAGTGGGCGTCCGCGATTTTGAGTTCAGCCAGGATGGCATACTGGCTGAACGGATACCAGTCTTTAAGCTTTTCAAAGCTCTCGATGGCGTTCCGGTAATGACCGCTGCTGAAGGCTTCCATTCCGTTGCTGGCCAGTTCATGTGCCGGCAGATTTTCTTTGGTTTGAAACCAGGCACATCCACTGCACATGATTAATGTCATCAGGCAAGTAATCAGTAATCTTTTCATGGTTTTATATTCTCGATATAGTGCTCGGCCGAAAGCGCGGCGATGGCGGCATCCCCCACTGCACTGGCTACTTGTCTTAACGGCGTGTTTCGGATATCTCCGGCTGTAAATACGCCGGGTACCGATGTCCTCATATGCGGGTCAGCCACAATAAACCCGGAATCGTCGACCTTGACCGCATTATTCAGAAAATCCGTATTGGGTACGATCCCTACCCAGATAAAACAGCCGTCTACGGGAAGTTCCGTTATCTTGTCGGTTTTGACGTTTTTGATGGTGACGTTTTCAACGTTGCTCAAACCGCCGATGCCGGTGATGACAGAATCCCAGATAAATTCAATTTTATCGTTGGCCAGCGCACGTTCCTGCAAAATTTTAGTTGCTCTGAGCTGGTCTCTGCGATGGATCAGATAGACCTTTTTGGCAAATTTGGTCAGAAACATGCTTTCCTGAACAGCGGTATCTCCGCCGCCGACAGCGGCCACCGTCCGGTTTCTGAAAAAAGGTCCGTCACAGGTGGCACACGAGGACAACCCCCGGCCGTAAAATGTATCTTCCCCGGGGACCCCGAGTTTTCGCGGGGAGGCACCGGATGCAATAATAACGGCAAGTGTCGTAATGGTACGATCATTTAAGGTGATTTTTTTTATCTGTCCGGACAGATCCAATGAAAGTACCTCATTCAGTTCGATGTTCAGGTCGAACTGCTTGACCTGTTCTGTCATTTTGTCGACTAAATCCGCGCCGGAAAGCCCCTTGGGAAATCCGGGGTAATTTTCAATCCAGTCTGTGATGAGAATCTGTCCGCCCGGTGCGATTTTTTCGATCAGGATAACGTTGAGCTTTGCACGCGCAGCATACAGACCGGCCGTAAGACCGGCCGGACCACCGCCGATGATAACCAGATCATAATCCACATTCTGCATTACGCGATTCCTATAATAAGCTGGTTAATTTTTCTTCTATTTTTGATTTTGCTACGGCGCCGGTTATCTTGTCGACCTCTTTTCCGTTTTTGAAGAATATCAGGGTCGGGATGGATTTGATTCCGTATGTGGCAGGCGTTTCCGGGCTGTTGTCCACATTGCATTTGGTGAATTTGATTCTGTCACTCAATTTCGCAGCCAGCTCGTCAACCACCGGCGCCAACGCACGGCACGGACCACACCATGGAGCCCAGAAATCAACCAGTACCGGTTTATCTGCGTTCAACACTTCAGTTTCAAAGCTGCTGTCATCGACTTCTAAAATTTCCTCGGCCATAATGTTTTCCTCTCTTTAAAAGAATTTCGACGGTGATAAAAAAACATCCTTTTTTGTGACCAATATATAAGGGTTTTATATGAATTGTCAACTCTGACTAAGGTGCTCAGAAATTAATCCGGGTGAAAAAGGAACGGGTTTGGGGGATTTTATGACTGTATACCGGAACAGCGGGTTCCCTGATCAATTTAAACCGTAACCAATTCAATGTCAGCGAAGCTTCAGCGCCAGGACGGCTCTGTGACCCACGACTGTCCCTTGACTCCTTAACAGGGTTCTGATACCAGTCTGCTGATGAATCAATCGATATGACGCGGTTTCCGGTCATTTTTATATTCACTGGGAGGTGTATGGTATGGAGGATAAACTCCGAATCGGCGCATTGATATCCGGCGGGGGCACGAACCTGCAGGCGGTTATCAATGCCTGCGAATCAGGGAAAACAGATGGCCGCATCGTATTTGTGGGATCTGACAACCCGGAGGCAAAGGGGCTTGAACGGGCCAAAAAGCACGGGATTCCTACGTTCGTTGTGGATTACAGAAAGATTATCCGGAATCACCGAACCTGCCCGGATCAAACTCAATGCCCCGAAGATTTTGATCTGAGCGACCTGATGTCCAAAGATCGACTGTTTCCCGCGACTGCTGATCCCGAAAAGATGATCGCCTATATGCTTACCCGGGCGGCAGCTGAAGCGCAACTGCTCGAACAGATGCGGCCTTATCCGTTCGATCTGCTGATACTGGCCGGCTTTATGCGGAAGCTTACCCCTTATTTTATCGACAGGGTCAATATTGATCCTCGCCATCCCCGGATCATGAATATCCATCCGGCCCTTCTGCCGGCATTTCCAGGCGTGGACGGATATGGGGATACCTGGCGCTATGGATGCAGGGTAGGCGGCTGCACGGTTCATTTTATCGATTACGGTGAGGACTCCGGCCCGATCATCGACCAGAAGGCATTTCACATCGAAGCAGTCGACACGCTCGATACGGTCAGGGAAAAGGGGCTCAATCTCGAATGGCAGCTGTATCCCGAATGCATTCAGCTCTATGCCCGGGGACGTCTTGAAACTGTTAAAAAGGTATTCGATCTCGGCCGGGGGAAAACCTTTCAGCGGAGCGTTGTAAAAATTCTGCCGGTGACGGGAGGCTGAAAGGCCTGCTCTGGAAGAGACGAGCCGGCTCAGAGCTTTTAACAGCCAGTTAGAAGGCTCTGGCCATCAGCGGAATGGCCACGAAAGTCCCCAGTGAGCTTCCCAGGTTGGTGAACACCACGACCAGAAGTACCCGGGTCACCTTGTTTTTCCAGAATCCCCGGATAGAGAGAATGTCAGTGGGGAGATTTTCAAAATCCACCACCCTGGGTTTCCGTGAAAATGCCTCCACCAGCCCCGATACCCAGCCGGCGGCGATCATGGGGTTTAACGATGTGAGGGGTGCTGCAATAATGGACGACAGGATCGTCAGCGGGTGCGCCATGGCAAGGGTTGCCCCGATGCCGGCCAGAATGCCGTTTGCCAGAATCCACCAGGTGATCATATGCGTGCCGGCGGCGGCGCCGCCCGAAAAAAAACCGAAGGCCATCATGAGCAGGATGGCAAGGGGGATCATCCATTTAAGATACCCTGAAGCCCTGCTTTTCGGGGGAAGGTCATTTAACGGTGCGATATCGATGTCATGATTCAGATAGGTTTTGATGCCCGGCACATGGCCGGCGCCCACGACAGCGACAATTTTATTGCCCGGCGCCGTGCGGATTCGCTGCGACAGATATTGATCCCGTTCATCGATGAGGATGGTCCTGAGCACCGGCAGTGTTTTTTCCACCTCGGACAGAATCGTCTCGAGCATATCCTGCTGCTTCATTTTTTCGATATCTGCCTCGCTGATATCCTCCATCTGCCCGAACGACATGACCAGTTGAAACAGCATCTTGATTTTTTCCCACAAACTCATCAGCCGCCAGACTCTGGAGAGGGTCACGTGAATATTCCGGTCGGCCAGGTGAATACGGGCACCGGTTTCTTCAGCCGATTCGATGGCGGTGATCATCTCCTGGCCGGGTTTGACATCGAGTTTGTCCGCAATCCGTTTCTGAAAGGCTGACAGCAGCAGGTTGGACAGGAGCAGAAAGGCTTTCTTTTCCTTGATGACCTTGATGATGTCCATATTTTGCCATCGGTCTTTCTGGCGGATGGCATCATACCGCGCCTGGC
>Ga0265294_10009040_pt1 | contig 11538 bp, 7 predicted proteins | sample MunlanPumphouse3_FD_192504 | JGI IMG/M metagenome (GOLD analysis project Ga0265294, IMG submission 192504) | Groundwater microbial communities from a municipal landfill in Southern Ontario, Canada - Pumphouse #3 | ecosystem: Environmental > Aquatic > Deep subsurface > Groundwater | place...
AAATCCATATTAATAACAGGAAATCCTACTTTTCTAGCCATTTCATAAGCATTGTAAACTTCTTTAACTGTATGTTTCCTCCCAATTGCTACCAATGTCTCTTCCCTCATAGTCTGCGGATTTATGCTTAAACGATCTACCTGATGTTCCTTTAATACCAATAACTTTTCATATGAAATAGTATCTGGTCTTCCTCCTTCAACTGTTAATTCTTTTTTACAGGAAAAACTAAAATTATTCTCCACCAAACTCAATAATTCATCAAGCTGAAAGCTTGACAAAACTGTAGGCGTACCCCCACCAACGTATACACTCTGAATTTTTATACCAGTACCCAATAAATATTGTCCTACTTCTTTTATTTCCCGATGTAAATTGCAAAGATAATCCTCTAACATATTACCCTGTTTTTCTAAAGAAAAGGAAGGGAAAGAGCAATAATGGCAACGTGTGGGACAAAAAGGTATCCCAATATAAATGCTCATTAACTTCTTAGTTTTTTCTTGTTTCAACAGTAACGGGTGTTGAAAAACAGCTACCCTTGTTAATAACTTGGCACGATTAGGACTCATTCCAAAATCTCTAGTCATATGTTTTGCTATTTTCTCTTCTTGAAAACCCTCATCTAATAAACGATGAACAATTTTGGTTGGTCTTACCCCTGTAAGAATCCCCCATGGACTAGGAACTACATTTAAAATCTTACCAATATTCTTATGCACAGCAAGACGCAGTAAGCGTCTCCCTCTATTTGATTTCTCCTCATTAAATCTTTCCTTTTCAAGTGTTTCCACCTGTTTGTATTTTCGACCGTTAACAATAAAAGAAATCTCAACTTCCTGCTCAACATCTTTTCCGTCAATTTTAATTATAATATCTCTTTCTACCTTCATATTCTCTCTTCTAATTTCTTCCACGCTAATAAGAAAAGAGTTGTTTATATCCCCTGAATCTTCTACATCTTTTATTTTCGGATAATACACTCGTAGTAAATCTTTAATAACTCGTATATCACTATCATTATCTGAAATCACAGTTATCTTATTCATTAAATAATATATTCCTTTCAATGTCTACATATCTTCATTCAAATATCACCTGATTGTTTGGTTAAATCATTACTCAGTAGTATTCCTGTTATACAATGCTTAGTTCTTTGACAAATAGGGGTTAGAACATTTTTCTTCCCCTATCGTTGTACTAGAGCCATGTCCAGGATAAACAACAATATTTTCATCAAGCTTAACTAATTTATTATTAATAGAATTAATCAGAACCTCAAACGAACCTCCTGGCAAATCAGTTCTTCCAATAGCTCCCTTAAAAAGGGTATCTCCACTAAAGCAAACTCCCTCACCGACAAGGCAAATCCCACCACACGTGTGACCTGGTGTATGAATTATTTCAAAGCTTATATTTCCAATATCCAAAACATCTCCCTCCTGCAAAAACCGATCCGCAACAGGTCTATCTATCAATCTACCCATATAAGCTGATAGATTTAAGCTTGCATCTGTAAGCATCTTAGCATCCTCTTCATGAATAAGAAGTGGTGCCCCTGTAACCTCTTTAAGATATTGATTTGCTGCAATATGATCATTATGACCATGTGTATTAACGATATATTTTACTTGGAGATGACGTTTTTCAATCTCTTCTTGAATTTTTTCCCCTTCCGCTCCAGGATCAATGACTAACGTTGCAAGTGTTTCTTTATCATAAACCAAATAACAATTTGCTTGAATCATGCCGACAACTAGCGATACAATCTCCATTATACACCCCCCCTATAATAGTTTAACAATGGTTGAACAATGGTTGAACAATAGTTAAACAATTGTTTTTTCCTGTCCAACTGACCAACTGACCAACTAATCACTGCTCTTTGGTGTTACCCTAAACACATCAGAAACATCACTGTATTTCCTTATTTTTCCTATAACTACTTCCAACTGACTCATATTTCGTATATTAATTTTTAAATTTATTACTGCAATACCCTCTTTAACAGACCTCGCATGCACTGAATTAATATTAACCTTCATATCTGCCACAGTGTTCATGATGTCCATAGCTAACCTGGATCTATCCAGTGCATATATCTCTAGCTCCACCTGGTATGTACTATCCGCTTCCTCCTCCCATGTAACATCCACCATTCTTCCTCTATCTTCATTCATTAAATGAAAAACATTAGGACAATCCGCACGATGAATAGATACTCCTCTACCTCTAGTAATATATCCAATGATAGCATCTCCCGGCAAAGGATCACAACAATGAGACAAACGAATCATCACATCATCCACTCCCTTAACACTAATACCATGTGATGTTCTCTTATATCGTTTTTGTTTTTTTGTCGCTACTTGAATATCTAAAGTACTGAAATACTCCGGTTGCTTTTTATTTTTAAATAAATCATCACGAAACCGAGTTATTATTTGATTAGGAGTAATAACTCCTTCCCCGATAGCTGCAAAAAGATCATCGAAATGATTCATACTGAACCTTTTGGCTACCTCCATAAGCTTTTCAGGTTTGAATAATTCTGCATTATCAATTCCCTGTCTCTTAAACTCTTTTTCCAAGCTTTCTCTACCACTAATAATATTTTCTTCACGTTTTTCCTTCTTAAACCACTGTCTAATACGATTTTTGGACTGAGACGTCTTGACCATCTTTAGCCAATCCCTGCTAGGTCCGTTAGCCTGCTTTGATGTAAGAATCTCAACAATATCTCCATTCCTTAATTCATAATCCAAAGGAACAATTCTATTATTAACTTTAGAACCAATACAACGATTCCCAATACCAGAATGAATCCGATAAGCAAAATCAATAGGAACAGAGCCAGCAGGAAGTTCAATCACATCACCTTTAGGCGTAAAAACAAAAACTACATCAGAAAATACATCTACCTTTAATATATCCATAAATTCCTTAGTATCCCGGACATCAGTCTGCCATTCCAATACCTTTCTTAGCCAAGCCAAACGTTGGTCAAAATCCTTACCGCCAACATTGTTATCCCCCTCTTTGTATTTCCAATGAGCAGCAATCCCAAATTCTGCTGTACGATGCATTTCTAAGGTACGTATTTGAATTTCAAATGGCTCGCCTGAAAATCCCATTACCGTTGTATGAAGCGACTGATACATATTAGGCTTAGGCATAGCAATATAATCCTTAAACCTTCCTGGAATAGGCTTCCATAGCGTATGAACTATTCCCAAAGCTCCATAACAATCCCTCACCGTATCAACTATTACCCTAACTGCAATTAAATCATATATCTCACTTAATTCTTTCCCTTTATCTGTCATCTTTTTATATATACTATAAAAGTGCTTTGGCCTACCTTGTATATCAGCCTGAATATCCATCTCTTGTAATTTATCACTTAATATTTTAATTACCTGTTCTATATATACTTCTCTTTCTCGTCTCTTCATGGATATTTTTTCCACTAGATTATAATAATTTTTTTCCTCTAAATAACGAAAAGAAAGATCCTCAAGTTCCCATTTGATGGTAAATATCCCTAATCTATGAGCCAACGGAGCAAATATTTCTATTGTCTCCTCTGCAATTTCTTTTTGTTTTTGTGCACAATGATGTTTTAGTGTCCGCATATTATGAAGACGATCAGCTAATTTAATTAAGACAACCCTGATATCCTTTGCCATAGCTAAAAACATTTTTCTTAAATTTTCCATCTGTTGTTCTTCTTTAGAACAATACTCAATTCTACTCAACTTCGTAACTCCATCTACCATAAGCGCTATTTCAGAACCAAACTCCTTTTCAATTTCTTCAATAGTCACTTGTGTATCCTCCACAACATCATGAAGAATACCAGCAGCTATCGACGAATTATCTAACTCCAAACGCGCTAAAATTTCTGCAACAGCAACAGGATGAATGATATACGATTCACCGGATATCCTTTTTTGCCCCTCATGCGCCTTAAATGCAAAAGCATAAACCTTTTCTATTAATTTTATCTCACTTGTAGTTTGATATTTATTTATCTCAGCTATCAGTTTATCTAACAACATTTTTCACCACCGGTTAAAACAAATTCATTCACTTACCTTTATAGAACTGGCTTAGCAGGATATATCGGGGTGTTAATTCCAGCAATAATCGAATCTTTTCCCTCATTCAGGGCATAACTTGCAAAAGACTTAAAATCCTCAAGCTCATCATAGCCTTCCAAGTACCGTATGGAATCAGTAAGATCTAATTTTCCGGGTGGAGGTGGAACAAGATGAATATATCTTTTACTACCTTCAACTTCTCTAAGCAATAATCCTATTTCCTCTAAAATACCTAAGCAAGCAGCAGCGGTTTGCTCTTTAAAATTATTTGCACCTTTTTTTAACATTGCTTCCATGATCTCGCGATTTGTAATTTGAATAGGCGTACACTTGCTTGCTTGTTCTCGTAAAAATAAATAAATTTTGCCTAATATTTCTCTGTTTGGTGCTACCCCTTCTAAAATTAGCTCATTTATTTTTTTATCTTTTTCATTAAAGAGTAAATGAATTTTGGCTTCCTCATTATTTCTACCAGCTCTTCCGGATAATTGATTGAATTCTGTAAACGAAAAACATAAATGATATAACACAACATGCTTAATATCGGGGATATCTATTCCCTCTCCAAACGCACTGGTAGTTACCATTACTCGTAAAGTACCATCCCTATACATATTCTCCAAAAGAACTCTATAATCACTATTTAACCCTCCATGATAAAAAGCAATTTCATTCTTTCCCGCTGGATAATAAAAGCGCAAATCACTGGCCAACTGGTAAGCTTGCTTTCTACTATTAACGTATATTACAATACGTTCTCCAGAATCTAATAATTTTAATAAATATTGTAACTTATCTTTTTCTCCCCGACTATCTACTAAAATAAGGTTATCACGCACATGTTTTTCCACAACCAACCTAGTTGAGCATAAGTTTTTTATAATACTTTGAGCGACATCATCATCTGCTGTTGCCGTAGCAGCAAGTGATAAGGGTTTGCCTAGCTGTTGCCAACATCTTCCTAACAATTTATAACCACGTCGCTTACTCTTGGCAAGATGATGTGCTTCATCAACAACAAATAAACCTATCTTTTCAGCCATAGTTTGAAACTCTTCTATATGAAAAGCTAAAAATTCTGGTGTGGTCAAGACCATATCAACTTTTCCTTGATAATAATTCTTAAAAAATTCTCTTCTTTCCGGAATACTAACGGAGCCATTTATTGCCGAAATACGTACACCTAAGAGAGACATCTTACCTTGAAGTCTATGATACTGGTCATTGACCAAAGATCTCAAAGGATATACCAATAACGTTATTTTCTTTTCATTTAATGCTAAAATAGCCGCCATTGCTTGAAATACTGCTGTCTTTCCTCGACCAGTTCCAAAAACAATTAAAGTATTATGACCCTCTTTTAAAAATCCAATAGCTTCTTTCTGTTTTTCATGATAATTAGAATTACCTAATATTACTTTTCTTGTTTTTTCTTGAATTTCCTCGCAACTACAATGCTCAAGTCTCTCTTTTATTTCTAAATCGCTTTCTTGTTTTTCCCAGTCATCAATCCTTTGAACACAAATATTTACACCTAAAGTATCTCTATTCTGTCCGGTAACTTGAGTAACATAAGCTTGATATCTTGTACCTTTATCCATTATTGAAAATAAATTGTTAGCTAAACTAACCTTCAAATAACCAATAGAACTATTTTTATAGTATACTCCTATCGCTCTATTATCAAAGGGATTATTAGGTTCACGTCTTAGTGCTAACGCTTCCCCAGTATTAATATTTTTGATAACCTCTTGCCTATTTTCAAAAGTAACCCCTACAACCTTTGTATAAAATTGCTCCCTGTTAATAATATCTCTATAGCAATCATCCTCCAACCATATTTCTCCATCTCGGAATAATTCGTCTGTAAATGATAAAGGAGCTAAGGGATCATCGGGTTCATAATGTGACTTAATACTCTCAACCTTCATTTGAACACAGGAATTGCCTTTATAATTATTCATTTCAGGAATAAAAGCCACATCGCAACTTTTAAATTCTAAAATCTCATCTAATAAATTCCCCATTCTATAACCTATTCCATCAATACATCTATTATCTCCTACAACTTTTAACTTTAAATGACTACTAGTTTGTCCTACACCCCTTACCCCTTCCAATTTACTAGCCCTCACTACTAAAACAGGGGTTGGATTTTCATTTCCAAAAGGAGAAAGTAATTCTATTTCATTAATCAATCCTTCATTTATGTCTTCCATAGAAACTTCTGCATCAATATTAAGAACTGGTGTCAGAATTTTTTTATCTAATACGGTTTTTGCATATTCTTGTAAAGTATCTCTGACATAAACTATTTCATCCTCTTTCAGTGTTAACCCTGCGGCCATCTCATGGCCTCCAAACCTAAGTAAATTATCTTTAACTTTTTCCAAGGCTTTATATAAATTAAACCCATGAATACTTCTGCCAGAACCTTTTCCAATCCCATTCTCTATATTTATAAGAATACTCGGTCTATAATATTTTTCTGTAATTCGAGAAGCCACAATGCCAAGAACTCCAGTATGCCAATTCTTCGAAAACAAGACAATTATACCTTTATCTTTTATGCCACCTTCATTCTCCAACTGTTCCATTGCTTCTTTATATATTTGCCCTTCTATATCTCGTCGTGTTTTGTTTTCATCCTCCAATTCTGTGGATATTTCTAGAGCTTGGTCGACATTATTGCTCAATAACAATTTTACAGCCATATCTGCTTTTCCCAATCTACCACACGCATTCAAACGTGGTGCAATAACAAAGCCCACATTTCCCACCGAAATGTTTTCTAATTTAAGTCCCGCACATTCAATAAGACTTTTTAACCCAACTCTACAAGTTGAACTGTTAATAAGTTTTAACCCTTCTTTAACTAAAATCCTATTTTCTCCCCTCATGGGAACTATATCAGCTATCGTACCAAGGGCAACTAAATCTAAATAATCATAACAACTTTCCTCTTTATTCATTAATCTCGCCACAGCCTGTCCTACTTTAAAAGCAACACCAACCCCGGCTAAACCAAGCCAAGGAAGATTTTTATCCGACTCTTTATTTATAACAGCTATCTTCGGATCTACCACTGCTACGGCATTTGGTAGATTTGCTTGGGGTTCGTGATGATCAGTAATTACTATATCTATTCCTAATTCAACAGCATAGGCAACCTCCTCAAGCGAAGCAATACCACAATCTACGGTAATTATTAAATTCGTTCCTTCTTTTTTTGCTTTTTCTATCGCCTGAATATTTAACCCATACCCCTCTTCAATTCTATTCGGTATATAGTAATTAACCTTACCACCTAAGCCACTTAATAGCTCCATTAGAAGAACCGTCGCAGTAACCCCATCAACATCATAATCCCCATACACCAGAATATTCTCACCCTTTTGTATGGCTAAATATATTCTTTCCGCTGCTTTTTTTAAAGCAGGTATTTCACAAGGATCTCGCAAATCCCTTGGGTTTTGATATAAAAATGCCTTCACTTCTTCAGTACTCTCAAATTTCCTATTAACCAAAATTGTTGCCATAACTGTAGATACCTTTAGTTTTTCAGCAATTGCTTCAATTTTTTTATTATCAAGTTTTTTCACTTGCCAAATCTGTTCTTCGCTCATTCATTTATCTCCTACCATATACTTTTAACCATAGTTGTTTTTTACTGCATTATTTCATACAACTATATCATCCGTTTTGTTTTCTTTGTTTTCTTCCTCATTTATCAACAACTCTTGTTTTCCCTCTTCCAGTACTGCTATCTTCTCAATCAAATCATTAATTTGTTTCTCTAAGTTTTCCTTTTGTTGTCTAACTTGGCGAAACTTAAACCAAGATCCAAATTGTTTGAATAAGCTCAAAAGATATAAAATCAGTGCTCCTATAATAGCAGAACCCAATATTACCAAAACCAAAGATACAGAGAATTCAAATGCCAAAAATTTTATAATCACAATTTCAGTATTCTGTATCGCAAACAAAGCTACAATCATCGCAAATAAAAGAGAACTTACAAGATAAAATTGCATACATTTGCCACCTCAATCGTTTCGATGTTTTTTACAAAACCCTCAAACATTTCCCAAGGAAATATTTGAGGGTTATTTTACTACAACCTCGTCAACTAACTTTTGCTTTTATTTTCAGCCCTTAAATCATACCATAAAGGACTAGCCACAAAAATGGAAGAATACACACCGGAAACCACCCCAACTAAGAGAGCCACAGAAAAATTCTTGGTTGTCTCCCCTCCAAATATTAAAAGTGCAAACAGTATAAAGAGAACTGCAACAGAAGTATTTATAGAGCGAACTAAGTTTTGTTTAATACTCTTATTAACCAAATCCGCCAAATCTTCTTTACGTCTATTCTTCAAATTCTCACGAATTCTATCAAAAATAACAATTGTATCATTGATAGAATAACCAATAATCGTAAGTATAGCCGCAATAAAGGTGGTATCCACATCATATTGCAAAAACGAGAAAAATCCCACAGTTATAATCGCATCATGAAGAAGAGCCAAGATGGCCGCAATAGCAAACTTGAATTCAAAACGAACAGTAATATAAATAACCTGCAATATTGAAGCTATAATCAACGCCAAAATACCTGCCTGTCTAAGTTCTTTCCCAATTACAGGTCCAACCTTTTCACCACGTAAAAGATCATATTTTCCGAACGTATCTTCAAGACCTTTTAATACCTCAACCTGTCTTGCTTGATCCATCTCAACAGTTTTAATTATATAGCTTCCATCAGATTCCTGTATGGAACTCTTCTCCAAGTCAAACCCTTCCAGTGCAGTACGTAACTCAGCACTCGTTATATCAACTTTTTCAAATTTAAGATGAAGCAAGGTGCCACCTGTAAAATCTATGCCAAAATTCAATCCTTGAACAAATAAGGATACTAACGATGCCAAAATGACAATCAAGGATAGGGCATACCATATCTTTCTATTTCTAATAAATTCCATACTTTTTCTCCCCCTTATGCCCCATAAAATTTGGTGTTCTTAAACAGCCCCGATTCAGCTGTCATTTTAAGCATATACCGTGTGAAGGTTATAGCTGTGAACATACTACAAATAATACCTAAACTTAAAGTGACTGCAAATCCTTTAATAGTTCCACTACCTAAATAGAATAAAACTACAGCCGCAATAAGTGTTGTTACATTGGCATCAAATATCGTCCAAAAAGCTCTTGAAAATCCAGAGTCTATAGCTGCCCGTAAGCTTTTCCCATTACGTAACTCTTCTTTTAGTCTCTCATAAATTATGATGTTCGCATCTACACACATTCCTACTGATAACAAAAATCCAGCAATTCCAGGCAATGTTAATGTCGCATTTATGGCAACAAGAATTCCCAGTAGAAGTAAGGTATAAAGAATAAGAGATACATCGGCAATAATTCCCGGAACACGATAAAAAACTATCATAAATATCATAACAGCTACCAAGCCCCAAATAGCAGCTTGTTTGCTATTTGCAACAGAATCAGCCCCTAATGTTGGTCCCACAGTACGCTTTTCAATGATTTCTACCGGTACCGGAAGTGCACCGGAACGCAACAAAAGTGCAATTTTATGTGCTTCCTCTAAATTTTCATATCCAGATACCCGAGCCTGTCCACTAGGGATTGGCTCATCAACATATGGATTCTGAAGTATTTGTTTGTCTAACAAAATAGCAATCTTTCTGTGCTCATCCCGTTTCTCACCTACTTCAGGATACTCATTAACAAGTTTGGTTGTTATCTCAGCAAACTTTTTGGTTCCTTCCGCTGAAAATTCTAACGATACATAGGCTTCTCCACTTTGAGAATCAAGCGCCTCTTTTGCATTCTTTAAATCTTTCCCAGTTAACACCAAATCTCCATCCATCGTTTTAAACTCTAACTGAGCTGTCTTTCCAATAACATCTATAGCACTTTCCGGATCCTCAAGTCCAGGTAATTCAAGTAAAACTCGGTTATTACCCTCTTTTTGAATCGTAGGTTCAGCAACCCCTAGAGAGTCAACACGAGTACGCATAATTTCAATAACTTGTGCTATGTCTTCATCAGTCACAGGACCTTTCGCCTGTAGCCTAACTTGAACACCACCCTCTAAATCTAACCCTAATCTAATATTTTCTTTGACCGGATTTAATGAAAAATAAGCTACTCCGACTATCAGAGCAACAATTCCGACTAGAGAAACTACTCTCCCCCATCTCATCTGCCGCTTCTCCTCCTTATATTCCACATAATATTATCATACTAAAACATTATATTCCTCGTCATAAGTGCTTGTCAAATAAACCTTAATGTCTATACCCCAAAAAAAGATGTTGACACACGCTCAACAACTTTTTTCAATGTTATAGCTAAATTTCCTCTTCTTTCTCTTCTTCAAATGACTCGTCTTCATCTGTTTGAATAAGACCCACTGACGACCGTTGCATTTTAATACAAACATCTTGACTAATCTCTAATTGAATAGACTCCTCATCAATAGCAACTATTTCACCAAATATACCACCAATAGTCACAACCTTATCTCTCATCTTTAAACCGTCCAACATTTCCAGACGTTTTTTTCTCTGTTTCTGCTGTGGTCTAATCATTAAGAAATACATAAAAGCAAAAATTGCAATCAAATACACATAATTAACAGTCTGCATTTTTTTCCTCCCCCATAATTAATTATTTTCACCATACACTAACACATCACATTATATTTTAACCTTTCCCACTGGTTAAAACAAGTCCCATTTTTTCATCCATCATATTTCATTTTGTCAAAATATCTCCTAACATGGTTAACTAACCTTCACTTTATTTTAATTCACTTTATCCTGCATAATATTGAGCAAAGAACTCTTGTCTAAATGTCATTAAGCTATTGGAAGCAATAGCCTCTCTTATATCCTTCATAAGTTGTATAAGGAAATAAAGATTATGATACGTTGTTAATCTAGCTCCAAGAATTTCACCAACATTAAATAAATGTCTTATGTAAGCTCTGCTATAATTTCTGCAAACGTAACAATCACATTTATGATCAAGCGGAGTAAAATCGTGCTTGTAACAGGCATTTCTAATAACCAGTTTTCCATCTTTTGTGAAAACAGTTCCATTACGAGCTATCCGAGTTGGCAGAACACAATCAAACATATCAATACCCCTTATTACCCCTTCTATAAGACAATCAGGAGATCCTACCCCCATAAGGTAACGAGGTTTGTTTTTTGGCAAACTAGGAACTATATAATTTAAAATTTCATACATCAACTCTTTTGGTTCGCCCACACTTAACCCTCCAATAGCATACCCGGGGAAATCTAAGGAAACCAAATCTCTAGCGCTAATCTTCCTTAAGTCCTTATACATTCCTCCCTGTACTATTCCAAAGAGGGATTGCCCTTCCTTATTATGTGACT
>Ga0265294_10009042_pt1 | contig 11537 bp, 8 predicted proteins | sample MunlanPumphouse3_FD_192504 | JGI IMG/M metagenome (GOLD analysis project Ga0265294, IMG submission 192504) | Groundwater microbial communities from a municipal landfill in Southern Ontario, Canada - Pumphouse #3 | ecosystem: Environmental > Aquatic > Deep subsurface > Groundwater | place...
ACCCTGCCCTCACCGGCGCCCTTCCCCGACTGTACTGGCGACTGGTCGCCGCTGGCTTTCGCCGTGGCCGAGCAGCCACGGGCAGAGGTCTGCACCATCGCTCGCGAATTCGGCCCTTACGGCGTCTGCAATGGCGCCCCGCAGTACATGGCGCCGCTGGCCGCCGCCGGCATCCGCTGGGTACGCCTGGGCAGTTTCTCCTGGGCAACCTGTGAGCGCAATGCCGGCCAACGCGACTTCAGCGCCGCCGATACAGCCTTGGCCGCTGCGGAGAAAGAGGGCATGGCCGTCATCGGCCTGATCAGCGGCACGCCCGGCTGGGCCGGCCTGGACGGCAGCCGCGCCGCCGTGCCCAAAGACTGGCGGCAATGGCGCGAGCACGTGGCGCAGACCGTCGCGACCTTCTGCAATCGCGTGCACATATGGGAAATCTGGAATGAGCCCGACATCGGCCAGTTCTGGAAAGGCAGCGCCGGCGACTTCGTGCAGTTGCTCCGCGTCGCCTACCAGGCCGCCAAAGGGGCCGATCCCACATGCCTGGTCATGAGCGCCGGCCTCGACGGCATGGGCGAAAGCTACTTCACGCGCATACTCGCCCTCGGCGCCGCCGATGCTTTTGACCTGGTAGGCGTCCACCCATACGCCAGCCAGGTCGCCACCGCCGAATACCGCCTGCGTACGATGCAGCGCATCATGGCCTATCACGGCATCAACAAGCCCATGTGGATCACCGAAATCGGCTGGCAATCCGGCGGCTGGAAGGGCGGCCCCGGGGTGGTCGCTTCCGAAGAGATCAAGGCCGCGCGGCTGAGCGAGGCATATCAGCGCCTCACCGCGCACGCGGACGTCGTCTGCTGGTACACCGGCGTCGAACCCGGCCAGATGTACGGCCTCCTGCAGCCCGCCGGCGCGCATGGCTTCGTCCTCACCCCCGCCTGGTTCGCGCTGCGCGAACTGGCCATGCCAGCAACCGCCAACCTGCGCATTGACGCGATAGAGGCCGTGACCCTGCGCGCCGGCGAGGACCATGTGCTGCCGGCAACGATCCATGGCCAACAGCCCCTGCAGGCACGCTGGCTCGGCCTGGAACCGGAATGGACGATCAAGACCAGCGACACGCCTAGCGCCGGCACGACCATTGACGCCGCGCTGCTGCTGCGCCTCCCGGCACACCTCCGGCCATCCAGCCGCCACCTGCTGCTGGCAGTGCAGGACCAGCAGGGCCGGCACATTGCCAGTCACGCCGTCGTCCTCGACATCGAAAATACTGGCCGCTACTGCGAACTCAAACTCAGCGGCGACTGGATTCGCCGCCTGGACCGCGACGGCAAAGATGTCGGCACCTGGACACCAGCGCACAATCTGGCTATTCCTGCCGGCGAGGGCTTTGTGCAGCCCATCCGCCCCGCCAATATGGGCAACGCCGACGAACGCCTGGCCCTGACCGTGCGCGGCAGCGCCGCCCCCTGGCTGGAGCCCCACCCCGACAACATCGCTGTCCCTGCCGGCCAGCGTGGCTGGGTCGGCCTTCGCGCCCGCGTACCCGCCAACACCCCCACCGGCACCTACACCCTCGACGTGCTTATGCGGTCAGAAACGTTCCCCGACGTCCGCGCCGAATGGCACGGCAGCTACTCAATCGTCAACCCCAACGGCGCCACGGCAAAAGACTGAGAACCTAATCACTAATTGTTAATGCGCTAAATCTTGTGATAGGAAGAGAAGCTTGACACAGTGGTTCTGAATCCTTTGTTTGCCCCTAAGGGGCAAAATCATGCGCAAATGATTGATAAACAGCATATTGTAAAAATCATTTTTGCATAAGAAGAGTGTCGGTCACATTGGCACAAGGAATCACCGATTAGCAACTACAGGTGTTCATCACAAGATTTTGCACATTAACTAATTAAGTTTACGCTGTGCAACGAAAGCACTCTTTGCCGAAATGCCTTGTCACCGATCGTCGCGAAGCGGCAGATACGCTGAAAGCGCGAAACATACCAGCACAGGGCAAGTACGCTGAAAGCGTGCGCCGCCCTGGGTATTACGGCGACAATGTTCGTGTTCCTCGGCCTCTTTGGCCTCAGTCGGCGAAGCTGATTGGGGCTAAGGGGGCAATGGAACTCACTTGTCTTGCTTGCACTGTCTCACCTTTGCATGCCGCTTTCGCGAGGGTGGGCGTCTTGCATGCTGCTTTCGCAAGGGTGGGCGTCTTCAGCGGGCCTGGTGATCGTTGTAAATGTACTTATTGAACAGCCCCTAAGTTCTCATTCCGGCCTAAATGCCTGGAGGTGGTGCCACCATGAAGATTCTAAACATGCAAGAGGTCCGGCGTCATGCATCAGTCAAGGCGATTTGCAGAAAGCCGATTGCGCCTCTGCTCTATATGCAAACCTGTCGCTATCTTGGCGACATTGCCTCCATCCCCCATTCCAGCGACACCTATTACGCCGCATTGATTCTCTCTGGGGCAATGAGTTACCAGGAACTCGGACGGAATAGAAATCTTTGCCAGCGCGGAACCTTAATTGTCCTGCCGAAAAATTGCCGCTACTCTTGGGAGACGCACACAGCGACCTCGAGTTTTCAATGCCAGCATGCCGGCTTCTCCCTCAAAGAACACGGCGGGCTAGGCATTCTGTTCGGCATCGGTATGGAGCATATTGTCTCCATCGACCTCGGCGAGGAGGCCACGCGGCATTTCGAAGCCAAGCTTCTGGAGGCGCCGCAGCATCAGTCCAAAGATTTGTATTATTCCTTGGCCGTGCTGGAGCTTTTAACCGCCGCAGTAGAGCTTTTCCGCGTGGACCAGCATGCCGAAGAACCTGGAAATGCGCAAATACGCTGCGCTGTCTATTTCATTGAAGAGCATCTCAATCAGACCATCTCCATCGCCGCGCTGGCAAAACACTGCAACATTTGCGAGCGCAGTTTGTTCATCCTCGTCCATAAACATCTCGGCGCATCACCATTGGGCTATATTGCCGCCCGAAGAATCGACCAGGCCAAAAAGCTTCTTGATTCCAGCAGCCTGTCTTGCGGAGACATCGCGCGGCAGCTGGGCTTCTCATCCACCAACTATTTTGTCCGCTTCATGAAAAAGCACACGGGCCTGACGCCGATGCAAATGCGAAAACAGGCAGAACTCCGCGGTTGATCGCCCGCGCCGCCGTTCTGTGCCGCACCGCCGTCCTGTGCCGCACCGCCGTCCTGTGCCGCACCGCCGTCCTGTGCCGCACCGCCGTCCTGTGCCGCGCCGCCGTCCTGTGCCGCACCGCCGTCCTGTGCCGCGCGCCGCTTGCGGCGCGGATTCCCCCGTCCCGTGCCGCGCCCCCGTCCCGTGCCGCGCCGCCGTCCTGTGCCGCGCCGCTTGCGGCGCGGATTCCCCCGTCCCGTGCCGCGCCGCTTGCGGCGCGGATTCCGCCGCGCCGCCGTGGGCTCAGTTTTGCGCCGAGAAGCGCAACAGCGAGGTGAAGGCATCTTCCGTCCGCGGGAGAGACGGGCGGACGGTAACTCGGATGCCCAGCCTCTCGCATGGGCCACGCAGCAGGGAGGCTATCTGCGCCGTGCGTACGTAGAGTACCCGCGGCCGGATATTCTGCTTCACCAGCATAGCGAGCAGTACTCCCGCCGCCCGACGGTGAACGGTAGCCAGGGTCGGTACCGGCGCCATCATTTCGCAACCGATGACTGTGCCTCCATCCCGTTCCACGACCAGCAAAACGGAGGGGAAAAAAGGACGCTCTGCGCGGCCATCCTGGACCGGATTCGGCAGCATGCGAATAGCGACTTCGAGTTCATTCCTGACGACGGGCAAGCGCCTGGCGCGTTCCAAGAGGTCTTCATTGAGTTCCGGGATGATCTCCGGCACGGCTGGTCGTGCGACCTCGTGCGCTATCAGCCCGGGGCGGACGAAGGCCTGTCGGTGGTGATTCGCGTGGATTTGCACCCTGAGGACTTCGTCATTATCGGCAATCAGACCAAGGCGGAAGTGCATGCGGAGGCTGCGCGGATGAAGATCGTGGTGTGGAATTTCTCGTCCGAGGAGAAGCGCGGAGTGCTGCGAAGCGAGAGCGGGCGGCTTGCGGGTTTGCCTGCTAAGATCATCGTGCCGACGCAGGGCAAGACCGAGATCGCGGTCACTCTGAATACGAGCGAGGAGCCCGTTGATTCACGGCTGGTGCTCAGAGGCCGATTCAATGGCCGCGTGACCTCGCGTCTAGTCTTGCCCTATGTGGCATTCTGGAAATTTGCCAAGAACAGTGAGGTGATAACCTGTTGAGAAAGCCACCATGGCGCGAAAAAACGAATTGCCTATTGGCGCGTCAGGGCGTGGCGCGGGGGGCTTTTTGGACGACAGAGTCCGGGCCAACGATTTGGTAGTCGCGATTCTCATGGCAGGGGCCGGGGAGCAAATCCAGCTCGGCGATGCGTCCGTCCTTGACCGCGCAGTGGATGCGCAAGTCGTTAGGCGCGGCAAGCAGGAATTCGTATGACGTCCATTCCTTGGGGGTACCTGGGCCGATGTGAAGCGTGTTGCCCTCTACTTGGAGGAGGCTTTCCGAGGCGGCTTGGAGAATTGCTCCCGAACCCGTTGAGAACCACGGGCGCCAGCCGAGGCGGCGATTTGATTCGTAGGATTCGCCGAAGTGCCCCACGCTACCGATTGCGTAGGCCAGTGCCTCGGCGGCCATGGTCCGATTGCCGACGCGGGACGCGTATATGGACTTCCAGCAGGAGTACCAGGTGCAAATTTCATGGCCCATGCTCTTTTTCATGCAGCCGAATTCGCCTTCGCGCCTCATGAAGTCTTCCACGGCGGCGGTTTGCAGGGGGTCGTCGGGTGCTATGACGGGGAATGGGTATGTTCCGGCCAGCATGCCAATGGCCGTGTCTTTCGCGTTTGGGTAGGGCAGGTATTTGGTGTCGTCCCGCGGGATGCTGCGCAGCAGCTCAGTGGCGGTTTGGCGCCAGCGGGAAGCGTCTTCGGCGTCGCGTTGCAGGAATTCCGCCGCCTCGGCGGCCGCCCTCAAGGCGCAGACGACTCCGCAGGTGGTCATGAACGGACGTATCTTTCCTGGGCCGAGGCGTTCCAGGTCCGTCACGATGCCGATGTAGGTTCCGTCCTTGGAGTCGTGGTATATGTGCCGGGTCTCGAAATAGCGGGCGCAAGCCCGCATGACTGGATAATAGCGCTTGACGCACGATGCGTCATTGGAATATTTCCAGTAGTCGTAGCAGGAGAGGATAACATTTGCATGTTCAAAGATATGATCAAGCCAGAAGCCGTCGGAAGTGGCTTCGGCGCCGTCCTCGCCGGACTCCCACGGGTAATGGGCGACACCGTCGGTCAGGTCGTAGTTGTAGTCGCGCGTTTGTGCGACCGGCAGCAGCTTGAGGCGGAATTCCGGCACCCTGCGGGCCAAGTCGAGGTGCCCGGCACGAAGCAGGGCCGACATTGAGAAATACTCGTCAAAGCAGAAATAGCGTCCCTGCCAATGGGAGGGGAAGAGTCCGGTTGGAATGGAGTGGGGTGTGGAAACCAGTCGCAAGTAATAAAGCGCCGTGTCGCAGGCCTGATTGCAGAGTTTGTCAGGCGTGGTGATCCAGCCGCGCGAAAAGTGTTCGGCCCACGCTTGCTGCTGCATCGCGAGGTGTTTGGCGAAGTCCATGGACTTCGCGGTGGCGATGGCTTGTTCGCCAAAGGCCAGATAGAAGACGGCTGTGTTGGTTGAGGCTTCAAGGGAGAAAACCGGTCCCTTAGCTGAGAATGTGGCGTCGCCTTCGGCGAAAAGTCCGATGACGCCCTTGGGCTCGGGAGCCAATCCGTCGAGCTCGTAGGCAATTACTCCGGGTTGAGTTGACGCGACTTGGAGCCGCTTTGTGGACAGCGTGTAGTCGATGCGTGGCTGGGTGGGCATTGTTCCCGAGCAGGAGAGCTTCAAAGCGACGAAATCGGAGTATAAAGCGCAGAATGCGCTGTAGTTGACGGTGATGCCGGATTCGTAAGAGCAGACGCCGGATACCACGCCTTGTCGGGCGTCGAAGCGTTGTTGCGCATGGACTGGTGCTCCCCACTCCGGCCTGGCGGTTTCAAAGAAGCCGAAGGGCATTAGCGAGCGAGCGCGGTCGTCATAGCGATAGCCGGTTCTGATGATGACTGGCTTGGAAATACCACGCGCAAAATCCCGTTGTTCCATGGAACAACGGGGATCAAGTAGGAGGGTAAGGGTGCCGTTACCCAGCACGGGCGGGCAATAGTCTTTGGGAAGCGGCCATGTTGATGCGAATTCGATCACGTTCACAGACTCCTTGATTTGATATTTTCGGGTTGCGACGTGCGCCATTGGGCTGAGCTGCCATGGGGCACATGTGCTTGGGGATTACGGCGCATTGAACTGTGTGTGTGGCTGGCACTGATAGGAACAAGGTGAAGACCGCTGATATTGGAGGAGGGAAACACGCAAAACTCAAATGGTATCTCACCCCAGGAAAACACCTGTATTTCAGCTAGTGAATGACTTCAACGTAGTAGACTTTGCCTGCTGTCTGAACGTCAAAAAAAACGCCAGCCTTTTATTCCCACGGGACTATAACATAAAACCTGAAATGAATTCAAAAAACTGCTCAAGCCCCTAGGAATATTCCCAAAGCATTTCTTTCCATATCATTTATACCAGGTAACAGCTCTTGAATTCGCCTGTTGTCTGTTTCTTCCTACGCTTATCCTTTTTCTACAACCAGTTGTATTGGGGGCTCAATAACGTATTGATCAAGGATTGCGCTTCTTCCTGCTCCAGGCAATTGACGCGGGCAAAGACAATAGACAAGCTGTCATTGCAATTGAAGTTCTGTATGTCAGTCTGAATGGAACGTAACAGATTCCCGCCGTGGACATGGCAATCGCGGACAATCAAGGTCGCTCCCGCTATACGTGTGTCAAATGCTTCGCTGGAAAAGATATCTGCATCAGTGGCATCTGGACCGTACAAGCGCTTTTCTTCGATGAACTCCAAGTAATGGTCAATGACGAAAAAGACATCAATCAGGTCCTTTGTCCTGGCAGGATTGTCTGCAAAGGACTTCAGTTTCAGCAATGCAAGCCAGCAGGGACGAATCACTTTCAGGACGGTTTTCCCGATACTGACCTCGACAGCGTCTTCATAGGCCAGTTGATATCCTTGCACGTTCAAAGTTACGTCAAAATGGTGGCCAGGCATACTCGCCGTTGGCATCCTCGATTCCACCAAATGGAATCAAATCAGCATAGATTTCATCACGAAGCCAGAGGCGATGCTTGACCCTGCTGTCCTGACGCAGTCTGTTCTCTGTCTTCAGAAAATCCATGATCTGCTGGAATTCAGCCCAGGTTGAAACCCGGCAGGCAATGTCAACGTCGACTGTCATTCTGGCTGTGCCATAGACCTTCATGGCTTGTATCCAGTAATCACGGGAATAAGCTCCCACCAGCATCAGGTGCCCGTTCAATGACTTTACAGCTTCTGCTATAATAGAAAGAATTTCCTCACTGGGTGTCATATTTCTGTTTCCAGATATTTCTGCCTGATTTCCTCTGCCACTTCCTGACAACGGCTGTCATCCACTGCCATAAGCCCGGCATATATCAGCAACCATGGAACTGCCTTTGTAAAGGTACGGTTTTCTGGCCAAAAGGCTTTGATGACCGTAATATTCCCATGGGCGTCGGTCAGCCAGCGATTTCTGGCAATGACTCTGGCAATACTGCCTTGACGCCAGAACTGGCTGTATGGGGTCTTCATCATTCCCGCTATTGCCGCAGCCGTTTCACCTGCCGGCAACAGAACCTGCTCCTCCTCATGATGCTTTATGGTTCCCTGGTAATGTTCTATTTCCAAACGGGGGAGAAGAATCTCGGCATAATTTGCCGTCCACAAATCAATCATTCTGTGCTTGTTCGCCCAGCGGTAACCCTTGTCCCATGGAAGGAGGTATTTTCGCTCAAGCGCTTCTTTGATGACATTGTTGACCGTTCCGAGGCTGACCCCGCTTTGTTCCGCCATTTTCCGGTAAGTCCACTGCAAGGCAGCCGGTTCAGTCAACAGCAGGAACAGCACTTTCATTCCCTGTGGATTCCAGCATCTTCCGGGAGTTACCCGACGTACCAAGGCAGCTGGCCGTGGACAATTCTTGACACACAGGATATTGCTGTTCAGGCGCAAATGCAGGTTCCCGGCCGTGTCAGCATAATTGATGTGGGCACTGCACAATCTGTCTGCGCTCGCAGGCGGAAAATATGGAGCTACTGCCAACAGGTTCTCTTTCCCGCGCAATTCACATTCCTTCACCATATTCACACTTGCATGCAACGTGGCATCCAGCACTTCAAGACAAGTCCCCTGCCCAAAATCAATGCGCGCAGCACCACCATTCCTGTTCCGTTTTTTTCGGGCTTTCGCCAGGCCATAGCCAGTCAGAAACGTATTCAGGCTGGTCAGTACCGCATCTGTTATGTCATGTTTCTTGTTCATAGCATATGCAACGTTTGTTTTTGTTGAACAAAGTTAAAATAATGAACAAATACAGAATTGCAAGCAGGGAATTGATTTTTGCAGCGAAAGTCAACTTCGCGTTGTATTCGAAAATTCACTTGCGGTTGATTTATTCTGTCCGGTCAGGGCAGGGGAAGCTTTCCGGCAGAATTGTTATCGGCAGCTGCATCAGGTGAAAATCCACTCCCCTGGCTCCGCTGAATTTATCCGACCCCGTATTGGGATTATAGTATCCGGCTTTGGCAAACCCGATTTCGTGAGGAAGGATGAAACGTGATTTCTGGCGCAATGTGAAACTTCTTCTGGCGCGGCTGAGTCATCTGGATGTCAATGAACAGCAGCAGAGGGAGATTGACTATCTCCGGGAAGAAAACCAGGCCTTGCGGGATTGTCTGAAAGCCACCGGAAAAAGAATGATATTGACCGATGCCCAGCGTAAAAACCTGTCGATCAGGGCGGTCGCCCTGGGAACGCGGCTGGAGGATGTGGTCAGCATTGTCAGGCCGGCGACTCTGCTGGGCTGGTACCGCCGGCTGGTAAAACAAAAATTCGACAGTACAGCGTCGCCGCGTCGGCCGGGACGCCCGCCGTCATCCGCTGAAATCCGTGAGCTGGTACTGCGTCTGGCGCACGAGAATGCCTCCTGGGGCTATCTTCGCATTGCCGGTGAGCTGAAAAAGCTGGGCATTGCATTCGCGCGGACGAGCGTCGCGGCCATTCTTCGGGAGTATGGCCTACCCCCTTCGGGAGATCGTGAAAAACGGGGCATGAGCTGGGCCGAATTCCTCCGCATTCATAAAGAGGTTCTCTGGGCAACGGATTTCTTCACTGCGGAAGTGTGGACTCCATTCGGGCTGGTCACCTGTTATGTGTTGTTCTTCATTCACCTTGGCACGCGAAAAGTCCGAGTGGCCGGCATAACGGAGCATCCTTCAGCCGAATGGGTTGAGCAGCAGGCCCGCAATATGACCGGCTTTGACGGCGAACTCTCCCGGGGCGGATATCTGATTCATGACCGGGACAGCAAATATACGGCCCGCTTTGACCACATTATGAAGGAAGCCGGGGTGAAGCCCATTCGGCTGCCGCTGAGGAGTCCGAATTTGAATTCCGTCGCGGAAAGGTTTGTCTTGAGCATAAAATCCGAATGCCTGGACCGCTTTATTCCCATCGGAGAAAAATCGCTGCGTCTGGCAATCAGCAACTATATGGAATTTTATCACGCAGAGAGGCCGCATCAGTCGCTTGGCAACAAACCCGTTCGACCGGAAGATGAACCCGCTCCGGCCACAGGCCGAATCACCTGCCGGGAACGCCTGGGCGGCCTTCTGAAACATTATTTCCGCCAGGCAGCCTGAAGCTTCCAAATACCTGCATTCCCAGACATCCGTCCTTGCGCCGGAGGCCCCCCTGTGTCTGAATGCCGGAATTCAGGCTGGAAGAAGGCCCAATCGGCGACAAATCCACGGTTTGCAGATGATCCCGTCCGATGAAATTTCCTGCCGAAATCGTTTCTTACCTTCTCAAAAATGGTAACTTGGCCTGCAGATGAATTTTTGGATAGGACGGGCTGGTACTCTGGCACTACACATCCTAATCTTAGTTGCTCCCCGGTTTATGTTCCTGTTTATGGCAAACCCGGTCGTTTTAAAATATTAGCCGATGCCAATTGCACGATAAATGTAAAATATCAAGGTACAGGTCAAGAAATGACAAGCAATAATAAAACAGTTTATGAACACGAAAATTACCATGTTCAACATTCAGAAAATAATTTTGCAAAAACGATTTCTTTATACAACTCTTACGATAAAACGGAGGTTTGTGGAAAGAAATGTGCTGAAGCTATAACGCAATATCTCTCCTGTCATTGCGACATGCAGAAAGCTCATAATGAATATCAAGGTAAAAAATATGATTGCGAAGAATACTCCGATGGAGTACAAAAAAAAAGAGTCTGTGGTGAAGAAAAAACGTTTAATGAAAAGTATATTGAAAAGCACAAACAGTGTCAACTTGATAAGGATACTATGGATAATGCTTGCAAACAATAGCATTTTTTGTATGAAAACGATGCTGATTCAATGTCATTGTTAGTTCTTTTCAGATGGAAGAAAGTTAGTAGTATGAGAACTATTAAAAAATTATTGCACAATGTAATATTTTATTTATGTGTTTTTATTCTGTTGTTTTCTACAAACTATTCCTGTAAAAATTATCCAAAAGAAAAATCGCCAGGATATTCATCTGATGATATAGATATAGTAGTACATGATATGCGTGAAATAATACGTAAAGTAACTGAAAACTTAGTGTATATAGATGATAATACTGCGGATTCAGGTATTAACTTATATGACAAATCAAGAGAAGAAATATATAAAACATTGGGAAAATATGGATTTTCAGAAAAAACAACTAATCAAGAAATGGAATCCTTTCTTAATCATATCAAGGAGGGCGACTATTCAGGAGAAATATTTACTTATGATGTCGTAACCTCTGCCAAATCTAATATTTATATTAGTCAAAGGGTAAATTATATTTTCGTATTGATGATATTAAAAGAGAATAGGGAAGATGTTAGCCTTTTTGGTTTCATAAGGGTTGACATGCCCGGCGTGTGGACGGGATGGCAAAAAATATGGAGTCAATATATGAGTACGCTTTACTGACGCTGCGGATTCTAATCAGTGGATTCTTGACCGCTTGTACGCATAGTGTTCTCGGAGGTCGGAGGCAAGGACATGGCTATATGCTCATGTTTGAATCAGTTTTAGAACAATATGGCTGGCAAGCTGGGTCTGATGGCCATATTCGTTAGGGAAACGAGGTGGGAACACGTCCAATTTCCAATATCTTGAAATGTCCCATACCGGTGAATTTTCGGGGATGCGAAAAAATAATAGAAAAATGATTTCCGAGAATATTTTCTAACTGCCTGACGCTTTATTTTAAACGCTCTCCTGTGCCACCTGCGATACTATGAAACGCCTCTCGCCCATC
>Ga0265294_10009043_pt1 | contig 11537 bp, 9 predicted proteins | sample MunlanPumphouse3_FD_192504 | JGI IMG/M metagenome (GOLD analysis project Ga0265294, IMG submission 192504) | Groundwater microbial communities from a municipal landfill in Southern Ontario, Canada - Pumphouse #3 | ecosystem: Environmental > Aquatic > Deep subsurface > Groundwater | place...
GCAATCCAATATTAATTTTCGAAAAAGGATAAGTAATCATGATTATTATTCACATGTGCATTTTAAATGTCTGTCGCCAAAAGCATCATCTATGCGGCTTATCGGTGGCCATATTTTATTTTCTTTTGTCCATTCGGCGGGGAATGCTGCTGTCTGTCTTGAATAAGGATGCGTCCACTTATCTGCTGTTACCATTTCTGCTGTATGAGGTGCGTTTTTAAGAGGATTGTCATTCTTGTCGATTTTCCCATTGGCAACATCCTGAATTTCCTGATAGATTTTGTTCATAGCTTCAATAAAACGGTCCAGCTCTTCTTTAGATTCACTCTCTGTCGGCTCAACCATAAGTGTTCCATGAACCGGAAAAGAAATAGTTGGTGCATGATAACCATAATCCATAAGTCTTTTTGAAATATCTGTTTCCGTGATGCCGGATTCTTTTTTAAGATTACGGCAGTCAAGAATTAATTCATGGGCGATACGACCTTTTTTACCGGTATATACTATCCCATAGGAATCTTTTAAACAGGCAGCAATATAATTGGCATTAAGAATAGCCACTTCAGATGCTTTTTTTAGTCCGTCAGCTCCCAGCATTTTAATATATCCATATGTAATGGAAAGAACCAGTGCACTTCCCCATGGAGCAGAAGATACGGCTGAAATTCCAATATGTCCGTTATTCATTACAGCATGCGAAGGAAGAAAATTTACCAGATGTTTTGCAACGCCAATGGGGCCTACTCCTGGTCCGCCTCCTCCGTGAGGAATTGCAAATGTTTTATGCAGGTTCAGATGACATACATCTGCTCCGATAGTCCCCGGATTTGTAAGTCCTACCTGGGCATTCATATTGGCGCCGTCCATATATACCTGACCTCCGTAATTATGAATTATTTTACACATTTCCTTTATAGATGATTCAAAAACACCATGTGTTGAGGGGTAGGTTACCATAAATGCGGCAAGTGTATCTTTATACTCCTTAGCTTTTTCTTCGAGTGCATTTATGTCAATATCTCCTGTTTCATCGCATGGAACAACAATAACTTTCATACCGGCCATTGCTGCACTGGCAAAGTTTGTACCATGTGCGGAGGATGGTATAAGAATTACTTTACGTTGACTGTCTCCACGGCTTATATGATATGCCCGAATAACCATTAATCCAGTATATTCTCCTGCAGCACCACTGTTTGGCATAAGGGAAACATCTTCAAATCCTGTTATTATAGACAAATCTTTTCTAAGTTCTTCAATCATTTCCTGATAACCACGTGCCTGATTTTTAGGAACAAAAGGATGAATGCCTCCGAATTCAATCCAGCTTAAAGGAAACATTTCTGTAGCGGAATTAAGTTTCATAGTACATGATCCAAGTGGAATCATCGAATGAGTCAGTGAAATATCTTTTCTTTCAAGTCTTTTAATATAACGAACCATTTCAGTTTCAGAACGGTATTTGTTAAATACTTTCTGTGTCATAAAATTAGAGGTACGAAGATAATCTTTTCGAATACTGCACGATTCGGGATATTCGGTTATTTTAGGATAAGGTTTATTAGCTGCTTTTGCAAATACTTCAATGATCCAGTTGATGTCGTCCATATTTGTCGTCTCGTCAATGCTAAGTCCGACTTCTCCGTCTTTAAAATATCGGAAATTCATTTCAAGTTCCTGCGACAGCCATTCAATGTCTTCACTTTTGACATACTTTGGAAGTACAAAACGTATTGTATCAAAATAATTTTTATTAATCTGTTTGTATCCCAGTGCAGAGATTTCCTTTTCCAAAAATGCGGTGATGCTGTGAATTCTTTCTGCAATTTGCAGAATTCCTTCAGGACCGTGATAAACACCGTAAAATCCTGCCATAGTGGCAAGCAGTGCCTGTGCTGTACATATGTTTGAAGTTGCACGGTCTCTTTTTATATGTTGTTCTCTTGTTTGTAGCGCAAGTCTTAAGGCGCGGTGGCCAAAACAATCTTTTGAAACACCGATAATGCGTCCCGGTAGTTGTCGTTTGAATTCTTCTTTGGTAGCAAAGAAAGCAGCATGAGGACCTCCGTATCCCATAGGAATGCCAAAACGCTGAGAATTGCCAAAAACTATATCTGCATCCCATTCTCCTGGAGGAGTGAGCATGGCCAAACTCAGTAAATCAGCGGCTACTGCTATTTTTACGTCTTTTAAGTGAGCTTTGTCTGTTACTTCTTTAAAAGGTATTATATCTCCGTTTGAATTTGGATACTGAACAATAGCTCCAAAAACGTCTTCTGAAAAATTAAAGCTGTTTGCATCTTCTATTCTGAGTTCTATATTCTGAGGAGCAGACCTTGTTTCCAGAAGAGCCATAGTCTGTGGCCATATATTTCTATCAACAAGCAGGACATTGGCTTGTGACTGAACTTTACTGCGTGAACGAATATTATACATCATTGTCATGGCTTCGGCAGCAGAGGTCCCTTCATCCAAAAGAGATGCATTAGATAGTGGCATTGCTGTTAATTCGGAGATCATAGTCTGAAAATTTAGCAGGGCTTCCAGACGTCCCTGTGAAATTTCTGCCTGATAAGGAGTGTAAGAGGTATACCACACCGGATTTTCAAGAACATTTCTTTGTATTACGGCAGGAGTAATAGTATCATAATATCCCATGCCGATATATGTGTTATATACTTTATTTTTTTTCGCAATAGCGAGAATCTTTCTGTAATACTGTCTCTCTGTTAGTCCATCTTCCAGATTAAGAGGGGTTTTTAGACGTATTTCAGAAGGAACAGTTTGGCCGATTAGCTCGTCCATCGAGGACACTCCTGTTTTTTGTAACATTACCTGAATGTCTTTGTCACGAGGACCGATATGTCGGTTTATAAATTTATCGCTTGCCATAATAACAGCTTTTATTTATTAATTGTATTTCGTAAATATTAATTAAAAACTACTAGTTAAATTTTTCTATTTCTATAAAAGAAATTGGTTTGTTGTTTTCTCGATTTTAATTGTTGTTTCAGGCCCGTGTCCTGTATAAATTATAGTTCCTTCAGGGAGTACCATAACTTTTTCTTTTATAGCTTTTATAAGATCCTTTTCATTGCCGCCAGGAAAATCAGTTCTTCCGATGCTGCCTCTAAAAAGGGAATCGCCGGATAATAAAAAATTTTGCTCTTTGTTATAGAAAGCGACTCCTCCCGGAGAATGTCCCGGTATATGAATAACTTCAAGAAAAGTTTTTCCTAAAGTAATTTTAGTTCCTTCTTTTAAAAGGCCATCAGGAGGATTTACTGGTTTTAAAGAAATGCCGAAAAATCCGGCCATGTTTTCTGCTCCGGCAACCATATCAACATCATCTTTATGAATATAAAAAGGTATATGATACTTTTTGCGACAGAATGAATTTCCCAGAAGATGATCGAAATGTCCGTGTGTGTTGATTATTTTTTCAGGTATTAATCCGTTTTCCTGTATAAAATCTACAAGTTCTTTCTGCTCTCCTTTTGTATAACAACCGGCATCTACGATTATGCATCTACCAAATTCGTCGTATAGAATATAAGTGTTTTCCTCTATGGGATTAAATGTGAATTTATGTATTTTCATTATTGTTATTTTCTGTTCCTTTTAGCATTGGTACAAAAGCAAATTTTCCATGAGTCTCTTCATGATATTTGTCTTCTCCCGTACGGGTAAAGACAAACATAGTCTGACCTTCAGATGAGCCCAGAGGAATAACCATTTTCCCTCCTATGCGCAATTGTTTTAACAATGTTTTGGGAATTGTCGGAGCACCCGCGGTAACCAATATTTTATCGAAAGGTCCGTAGGTGGGTAATCCTTTATATCCATCCCCGAAAAAAAAATGTGGATAAAATCCTAATTCAGGTAATAATTGTTGTGTTTTTACAAATAGATCATGTTGCCTTTCAATGGTATAAACACTGGCACCCATTTTTAGCAGAACAGCTGTCTGATAACCGGATCCGGTACCTACTTCAAGAATTTTCTCTTTAGGCTTTATCTGTAATAATGATGTCTGATAAGCTACAGTATAAGGTTGTGAAATAGTCTGTCCGGAGCCTATAGGGAAAGCCTGATTTTTATAAGCATATTGAATGAATCCGCTTTCTATAAATAAGTGTCGTGGTATATTATTCATGGCAGATAAAACATTATCGTCATTAATCCCTTTTTCCCTGAGGTGATCTACCATCCTTTTTCTTAATCCCCGGTGTTTATATGTATCGGACAAGAGCATATCTGTTTTTTTACAAATTTAGTAAATAGAAAATAATGATTACTATAAAAAACTAATAAACTAAAATAGTTGAAAAGTTGTATCCCCGAAAAATGTTTATGTGATAAATTATATTTATTTTGCTTTTATGATTCGAACAGGTATTTTTTATAGTAAAAATTCAGAGGAAGAGGCAGATATACTTGTCCGGTCCTTTAAGGAAGTTTCTGTTGTATCTCCCGTGAAAAGCAGAAAACTTGATAATATTTCTGTCCTTGAAATGAAAAAAGAGATGGCTTTGATGGATGCTGTTTATTTTGCCGGTAATTCGTGGAATGCTGAAAAAGTGAAGATGATTCTTCGTGATGAAGGACATCTTTATTGTGAAACAATACCCTTGATTAGTTTAGAAAAGGCCAAATTTTTTTATAAATTGGAAAATGAGGCTGGTTGTATTGTTCAGTTTTTTCATCCTTATCTTTTCCTTCCATGTAATTTTAATCGGTATAAAAAGTTGCAGACTCCTTTTTTTATAGATGGGCATCTGAAATTTGGTATAAAAGATAATCTGGAGCAACAGATTCTTTATTTTTTACTGTTTGTTATCTCTGTTGATAATAGTCAGTTTTCTAGGTCAGAAGTCTATTCCATTGAAAACGGTAAAACTTTTTCAGTTCTGGATATTAATTTATATTTTTCATCGGGAAGCCTGGTTCGTCTGAATTTGTCTCCATTGAATCCTGTAGCCTCAGATATTTCTGTCTATCAGAGAAATAATTCACGATTATCTTTTTCTCTTTATGATAAAAGGGATGTGAAAGATAGAAATTCTGAAAGGAATGCTTTTGGATGTTTTGTAAAGGCTATTAACGGTAAATCGTCATTACTTATATCATTTGCACAAATTTATCAAGCTAATTTAATACTTGAAGACATTAAAGAAAAGCTTAGATTTCGTGGAAGCGTGCTACTTGAATCTAATCGTTTAAAATGATAAGATTTACGAAAACGACAATTAATAGATACCTACATCAATGAAGAAGATTATGCGTTCTATAAGTTTGTCTTCTTCTTGCGGATCATATTCGCTTTTAAGATTATCTCCAAACAATTTGGCTACTCCCTGCCACATAAAAGCGGAGAAACCACCGTTAAAATTTTTTATCAATTCGTATGAAGTTTCTCCAGTTTGACGATCTATTAATTTGATAAGAATTCTCCCTTCTGTAAATGATAGTTTTTTTAATTCAGGGCCATATCTTCTAACTAATTTTTTTTCTATCTGTTTAATATATTCTTTCCGGATTCTTTTGTCCTGAGTTGATTTGTATAATGAATCGTAGGATTCAATTAGCTCAGATGCTTTTTTTGCATAAGGGTAAACTTTTTTTACTTTTCTTACCAGGCGCCAGTATTTGTGTCCGAAGTTTTTCCTGTATGATTTATGGGAAAAAATAGAAATCGGTTTTATATTAATATGAAGTATAGAATCTTCTATTCCTTCAATATATGAAGGGTATTTAGGTTTGTCAAGGGATTGAGCATCAGTGATCATTGTGAAACTGGCAATGAATAATATAAGTATAAGTAATTTTCTCATATCAATTGCGAAGATAATATGTTCTTTTATGAATAAAAATAAAAAGCCATGAATTAAGATTTTTACTGTATTCCAGATATTAGGTTATATCTTAAGAAAAAGACAGAAGACGTGAAACTGTCAAACTAAACACCAGAATTGAAGAATAACGGGAAAAGGGGATTTTGTAATTAATCTTAACAAAAGAAAGATTATAACTTTGTAACTTTACAATCTTGTAATTTTGTAATTTATTATTAATAATGCGGAAACTTAGAACATTTGAACTGAACAGACTTGATGCAGATCAGTATAAAAAGGTAGAAAAAATGTCTGTTGTTGTAATTTTAGATAATATAAGAAGTTGTAATAATATAGGATCTGTGTTTAGAACTTCTGATGCATTACTTGTTAATTCTATATATCTCTGTGGAATAACTGCCTGCCCTCCACAAAAAGATATTCATAAGACAGCTCTTGATGCAGAAAAAACAGTTGATTGGAAATATTATAAAAAGACTGAAGAGGCCGTTTTTGATCTGAAAAAACAGGGATACCATATTTATGCAGTAGAGCAGGTTGAAAAAAGTATAAAACTTAATGATTTCAGACCGGAAAAAAATGAAAAAATTGGTATCGTTTTTGGAAATGAGGTAAAAGGAGTTCAGCAGAAAGTTGTAGACATTTGCGATGGAGCCATTGAAATTCCCCAGTTCGGAATGAAACATTCTTTTAATGTTTCCATTAGTGCAGGAATTGTATTGTGGGATATTTTCTGTAAAATTAAAAAGCTTAATACCTAAAATCCGCAAGAAATTATCTATTACGCATCCAACTAACTTCAAATCAGTCGTTACACTAAGTAATCCTCAATCACTATAGCTAATGCTATGCTTCAATCGGATTACTTCCTGATTTATCGTTATTTGAATGCTCATTACGAAACTTTCTTGCAGAATTTAGGTACTTATAAAATAAGTCTCAACTAAAAAAGCCCGATATATTGTTATCGGGCTTTTTTAGTTGAAGAATACGTATTTTACAGTATGTCCCATGAAAAAAGTAATAATACATTTGCTCTCTAAATATATTAAAATATGATTTTTATACAATTCTGTATAATAATGTTAGCCTTATTACTTGGAACACGTTTAAGTGGCATAGGATTGGGTGTAATGGGTGGTCTGGGACTTGCTTTTTTAGTTTTTGTGTTCGGGTTAATACCAACATCTCCACCTATAAATGTAATGTTTATGATTACAGCAGTAATAGCTGCAGCTTCAGCTGTCCAGGCTGCTGGGGGATTAGATTATATGGTATATTGGGCTGAAAAATTATTAAGAAGTCATCCTAAATATTTAATAATATTAAGTCCGATAATTTCTTTCATTTTCACTGTTTTTGCAGGAACAGGATATGTAGCATATTCCTTCTTACCTGTAATATCTGAAGTTGCTATTGATTATAAAATTCGTCCCGAACGACCAATGGCAATCTCTGTAATTGCTTCACAACATGCTATCTCAGCAAGTCCTATATCTGCTGCAACTGTAGCTCTGTTAGGATTACTTAGCCCTTATGGATATTCATTAGGCGATATTTTGAAAGTTTCTGTTCCTGCTATTTTTGTTGCAGTAATAATAGCTTCAATATTCTCATTGAAACAAGGTAAAGATTTGAATGAAAATTCTGAATGTCTTAAGAAAATATCTGATAATTTTATAGATAAAAACAGAGCTAAACCAATTAATCCTAATTTAAAATCTTTTAATTCAAAATTTTCGGTAGCCATTTTTTTGACTGCAACATTTCTTGTTATTTTATATGGGTCTTTCCCTGAATTACGTCCAAAGGTATTAGTAGAGGGAGTTTCCCAAAGTCTTAAGATGCCGTTGATTATTGAAATTGTGATGCTTTCTGCTTCTGCTATAGTTTTATTAATAACTAAGAAAAAAGGAGATGAAGCAGCCTCAGGCAGTATATTTTCGGCAGGTATGCAGGCAGTAGTTGCAATATTTGGCGTCGCATGGATGGGAGATACTTTTATTAAAGGAAACCTGTCAGAAATATCATCTAGTCTGCAAGGTGTTGTTACACAAATGCCGTGGCTATTTTGTATTGCTTTGTTTTTTATGTCAGTTCTTCTTTACAGTAAAGCTGTTACTGTAGTAACGGTTATGCCATTGGGGTTAGCTCTTCATATAGATCCATTGTTGATGATTGCCTTTTATCCGGCGGTAAATGGTTATTTTTTTCTGCCTAATAATCCGGCAATAGTTACTGCTATGAATTTTGATAGAACTGGTACTACAAGGGTTGGTAAGTACTTGTTGAATCATTCATTTATGCAACCTGGTATGATAGTAACTGTAGTTTCTGTATTACTTAGTTATCTACTTATTAATATTTATTGGTAATTATATTTTCCCTTTGTAAAAGTGGTCGCAGGTGAATTATTTTCTATAGGTGGAAAGTAAGGACAATTGTTGTATTCTAAAAGAATGTGGTAATACCCGAAAGTTTTATTGGAGAGTATCCTAATGTCTATAATTATTATGAGTCATGAATAATTATAGTATGCAAAAATCAGAATGTATTTTTATAATAATGTAAAAAGGTCGAAACGGAAATATTCCGTTTCGACCTTTTATATTTATCTGTGAAATTTGCTACCTATTCCTATTGTTTTTAAATAACAAAAATAAGTTGCATAATTTATGCTGTTATTTAACGATTTCCATGAATTTAGCGTTATTAGCATATTTAATAAATTCTGCATCAGTAGCAGCTTTAGCTTTTAATGCAGAGTCCATTGAAATAGCTTTTGAAAGACAGCCAATCATCATGTCTTCTTTTGCTGTACGTGCTGCAACAACTGCTTTCAGGTATTCAGCAACAGCTGTGTCTTCTGAAATACTTTCCAGAGATTTTAAAGCACCTGTATTATTGTTGTCAAGCATTTTTGCTAATCCTAAATTTGAACAATCAAAGTTGCTTAATAATTGAACAGCTTTGTCATATTCTGCATTTTCAATAGCCAGAATTCCAAGGTTATAATTAACTTCTTCTCCTGCACCTGATGCTGCTCCAAAATATTCAGCGGCAGAAGCTTTGTCTCCGTTAAATAAAGCAACTGTTCCAAGGTTATTTTTAACTATAGGATTATTATTACTTAATTTTTCTGCTTTCTCGAAGTAAGATTTTGCTTCATCGTATTTGTTTTTCTGAGTCAGAATCATACCGTAATTATTGAATCCTCTCCAGTCATTAGGATAAATTTCTGTGAAAGATTTATAAATTGACAGTTCCTTGTTCTGATTATTTGTCAGTGTAGCTGCATACATAAGTTCTGCAGGATTCAGGGCTGAAGGATTAGATTCAGCTAATTCTGCAATTTCTTCATCTGATTTTCCGATCACATCAACATTTGCAGTAACTTTTGCACGACGTAATTGTGGCAAAATCTGCTCGGCAAGAACAGTAAATGCTTCAGAAATATTTTTGATCTCGCGTTCGCGAACCTCAGGATCTGAATACATTGAAAGAACTCTTAGAATTAGGTCTTTGTCCTGAATGTTTGATTTTTCCATCAGATCTTTGAAACCTTCCCAGTCCTCAGGGGTAAACTGAGTATTTAACTGTGCTTCAACTGATTCTTTGTCCAGTGCTCTTTTAATATATTTACTGGAAGTATTTTGGCGTTTTTCAGATAATTTTGTGTTAAAATCAAGTTTGCCATCAGGAGAAGCGTAAGCAGAAATATTTACACCTTTTAATTCTTTTTTTTGATTATCGTAAGCTTCTTTGGTATATTTTTTCAGTTGCTCAATTTCAGCTTTTTTTAATTCTGAATGACGTACAACAGCGCTGTTGATTAAATAATTAATGTTCCCTGTGTATTCATCAGGAACTACACGCTGAAATTCATCAATATTAGGATCATATTTTCCTGTTGTGTTTTCTTCGCGCTGAATACCAATAATAGCTTTGGGATCTACAACAACCATTGTTGCAGTAGCGATTACACCATCAGCAATTTTATAAGGTTCAAAATCAAGACTCTTATTCCCTTTTGAAGCTTTAATACAGATATTTAAATCTGATTTACGCATATCTTCTTTATAAGGAACTTTTCCCTTGAAAGAAAAAGAGCCCCCATTATCGAAACTGATAACCTGTGCATTATCCTTTACTTTTTCACCCTGGAGAGCAACTGATTCATATTCAGTTTTGCCGTTCTCGTAAGCTAATGTAGGAACAGCTGTAAGTTTTACATTTTTGTTGAAATACTTTTCAGGAAAATTACCCTGAATAGTCACAGGGACGTAACCTGCATGAGTTTCTAAAACCTCTGGAACAACCTGATAAGAAATCTGGTTGGCATTTTTTTTCATCTTCTTTAGTGATGAGCAGCTAGTTAATACTAAAACTGCCAATACACCAAAAGATAAAAGTCTAAAGTTCATTCTTTTCATTTTGATAGTATTAAATATTTAAAATAAATCTTCTTTCACAAAAATACTAATGTTTATAACATAAACACATCAATTTTTTCTTTTATTGTAAAATAATAAGGCGTTATAGAACATTGTATATATTCTAACCAGACTATTTAATACGAATATATTAAAAAAAAACCTATTTGTGAGAAAAAAGCAGATTTCTTTTTTTATGGCTGATAAATAAATATTAGCTATGATAATATTTATTCTAAGATCCACAATAAATTATCTGTTACGCATCTATATAATTTAAAATCATAAATAAATCCTCAATTACTATAGTTAATGCTATGATTCAATCGGTTTATTTTCTGCTTTATTGTTATTTGAATGTTTATAACGAAAACTTTTTTTGGAAATTAGGATTCTCCTAAAAACTATAGACTTTTCCCTTCTCTTTTTATTTTATTATCCCTTTTATGTCCTGTAATCTGACCAATAATTACTCCTGTAGCGAATGCAACAGCCAGAATATTCCATAATGAGAGGATAGGAAAAAACAGATAAAAAAGAAAGGCAATTGCCATGAATATAATAATTCCGATTGTAGAATAAAGATAAGAAAAATAATAAGGAGGATAGAATCCGTGAATTTTCTTCATGTGGGCAGACATTTCAGTTTGCAGAATATCCAGTTCTTTTCTTTCTTTTCCCGGATATTGGACAGCTTTTTTTAAAGATTTATACCCTTCGTTCAGACGATTTTTAAAAGACTGACATTTAGTGCATGAGAGTTTATATTTATCTGCTCTTTTTGCCATTCTCAACATTTCCTCAATTCGAAAAAAACGGAGGTCTCTGTTTTTTTCGTCTTTCAGTAAATTGAAGACATTCTTTTCATATTTTTGATACCAGTCAGACATATTCAGATAGATTAAAAATTATAAATTGAAAACATAAGCAAATTAATAATAAAAGTTTACAAATATGGATGCGTAATAGATAATTCCTTGCAGATTTTAGGTGATAAGTAAACTGATTGAAACATAACAATAGCTCATATCTTTGAAAAATATGGAAAATATAAAAAATAAGTAAATTTGTTAATTGATTGGAGAGCATAACCATAGCTAAGCACATTATAAATGATGCAGTACCATAGGAACCGCCCCTATCAATTATTTCTTCCAGAATTAGAATAGTACTTAAAGATATATCCTATGTGATATAATCTAGTATAAAACATGAGAAAAAACGGGAGAAGGATTTATTACTAATATTT